>Ga0302321_100000822_pt1 | contig 26898 bp, 21 predicted proteins | sample Fen_T0_1_FD_202505 | JGI IMG/M metagenome (GOLD analysis project Ga0302321, IMG submission 202505) | Peat permafrost microbial communities from Stordalen Mire near Abisko, Sweden - Fen_T0_1 | ecosystem: Environmental > Terrestrial > Soil > Wetlands > Permafrost | place: Sweden: Abisko... | reverse complement strand
ACGAAAATAGTTTTGTACTCACTTCGAATATTGTAAAAGCTCTATTCATAAAGATACCGTTGGAAACTCCGGATCTCAACAAAATAAGAGTACTTGCCCGTTCAAATGATCATAATGATCTGCAGAAACTGGAAGGCTTATGTTATCAGTTTGCTGAAAAATTCGATGATTTCAACGAAGAATGGGTTCCAATGGACAGGCTTACAGTTGAGCTGCAGCAGGATATTGAAAACGAGGAAGATTTTCTCAAGGGAAACACATTTTTTGAAACAACCGATTCCACTTCAGTCTACCTGGTATCAATACGCGATTACAGACTACGATCTACCCTTGCGCCTTTTGAATATGTAAGGGATGATATAAAGAGAATTATCTGGAATACAAGGAGATTTGAATTTATTCAATCACTCGAAAATGGAATTTACAATGATGCGCTTAAACAGAACACTTTTAAAATTTATAAATAATTAATTCAATCAGGATTCCTCCATACATTTTTAAAAAATCATATAATGAATAAAAGAAAATTGAAATTTTGCCTGACACTGATATTTTTGTTTCTGCCAGGAGTATTTATCGCTAATTCTCAGATACTTGTTGAATCAGTTGCAGCTATTGTAGGGAATGAGGTTATTTATCTTTCTGACCTGGAGAATACGATTGCTGATCTGAAAAGAAACGGTGATAAAACTCCTTTCGATCAACTCACATGCAGAGTATTTCAGCAGATGCTTGTTTCAAAACTCTTCATGGATCAGGCAAGGATTGATAGTATAAACGTCGCAGATGACGCGGTGGACGGAGATCTGAACATGAGGATGAATGATGCCATAAGGACAGCAGGAAGTGAAGAGGCACTTGTAACATACTTTAAGAAGAGCATGCTTGAAATAAGAAGGGATATTAAGAAAAACCTTATAGAACAACAAGTCGTTGGTGAAGTTCAGAGCAAGATTGCCAAGAATATCACAATTACACCTGTTGCCTTGAAAAAGTATTATAATTCACTTCCTAAAGACAGTATCCCGGTTATTCCTGCAAAATATCAGATCAGCTTAATTCAGGTAGATCCTCCCGAAAATGAGGAGAATAAAGCTGAAGCCCGACAGAAGCTTCTTGACATAAGAGGTCAGATACTTGCCGGAAAGAGTTTTAATGTAGAAGCAATAATGTACTCTGAGGATCCCGAAACCGCAAAATTGGGTGGTGAAATCGGATTCCGGGTTCGCGGCGAACTTGAAAAGCCATATGCAGATGCTGCGTTCAGTCTGACAAAAAATACTGTCTCCAAAATTGTAGAATCAAAATACGGATTCCACATAATTCAGCTAATCGACCGCAAAAGCGATATGGTTAATACACGTCATATTCTTATAAAACCGAAAGTCAAACCTGAGCAGTCAGCAAAAGCAATTGCCCGACTCGACAGCCTTGCTAACCTGATCAGGAAAGACAGTATGAAATTTGAAACAGCTGCCTTGCGTTTCTCAACACACAAAGACAGCAGGATTAACGGAGGCAAACTGGTAAGTTCAAATCCTTCTTCACGTATCACATGGTTTACTCTTGAGGAGTTAAACCAGGAGATGTATGTAAAAATAAGGGATATGAAGGTTGGAGAAATTTCTGATCCTTTTAAAACAACAGATGAAAATAATAACCAGGTTTTCAGAATTGTAAAGCTTGACAATGTCCTGCCGGCACATACTGCAAATCTGAAAGACGATTATCAGAATATATATGATGCTGCTCTGGTTAAAGAAAGAGCTGAAGTATTTGATAAATGGGTAAAGAACAAAATTGGCATCACTTATATTAAAATAAGCGATGAATTAAAATCATGTGACTTTTTACAAACAGGATGGCTAAAATAAATTGTGTAAAACACCTGGTCAAAAATACTTTTATAAGACATTTTTTTTATGCCACGATTATTCTGTTATTTGTTTCTTCAGTTCAATCTGAGGATGTACCTGGCAATCAAACAAACAAGAAGAGAATAGAACTGAAAAATGCTGATGTGGGTTATATTGTAAAAGATCCGCAAACAGGAAGGGATGTTCACCATCTTCTTGGAAATGTACGGCTTCAGGACAACCAGATCAAGATGTGGTGCGACAGTGCGCATTTTTATCCCGATAAGAATCAGGTAATAGCTTTCAGCAAAATTCATATTCAACAAGGCGATACCCTCAATCTTTATGGAGATTATCTTTTCTATGACGGAAAAACCGGACTGGCATTTGTGAAAACCAATGTTGTACTGATTGATAAAGAAACTCATCTGTATACAGATTCAATACATTATGATGTAAATACCAGAATCGCGCGGTACACTGAAAGAGGAAGAATAACGAATGCTAAAAATACTCTTACAAGTATTATTGGTGTTTATTATGCAGGAGAAAATCTGTTTCATTTCAAGGATAGCGTAAAAATAGTGAATCCTGATTATGTCATGACTGCAGATACTATGGATTACAACACAATATCAGAAATAGCATATTTCACCGGACCTACAGAGTTAAATGGCGACAGCCTCTATCTCTACTGTGAAAGAGGGTGGTACGATACAAAGAAAGAAGTCACTTCTGTTTGGAAAAACGCCATGATTGACAACCGGAAACAAATTATTCACGGTGATTCATTGTTTTTTAATGACAGTACCGGATATGGAGAATCTTTCAGAAACGTTGTCATTGAAGACACCGCCAATAAAATAGCTATTGAGGGCAACTATGCCTGGTATTATAAACAACCTGAAAGGTTTCTGGTTACTGACAGGGCAGTATTCATTCAAATTTCAAAACAAGACTCACTGTTCCTGCATGGTGATACGATTAAGTCGGTGATGGTATCTGACACCATAGGAAATGGATACAGACTGATGAGGGCTTACTATGGTTGCCGTATTTTCAGTAAAGACCTGCAGGCAAAATGCGATTCACTCTCTTATTCCTTTCAGGATTCAGTTATAAGACTTTATACTGCTCCTGTAATCTGGACAGGAGATGACCAGCTGACTTCAGACTCGATGGCTGTATTTACCAAAAACCGACAGACTGACCGGCTTGAGCTGTATCATGATGCTTTTATCGCCCAGCAGGTTGATACTGTAAGATTTGATCAGATAAAAGGACGGTCACTAATCGGTTATTTCAAAAACAATGAATTGTATAAGATATATATAAAAGGCAATGGAGAAATATTATTTTATCTTCTTGACGGAAATGCTGTCGCAGGGGTTGAGCAGTCTAAATGCGCGAATATTGAGATGAGGTTTGAGAAAGGGAAAGTTTCTGAGATTTTTGAGTATGAAAATCCTGACGGCTTTATTGATCCTCCTCTACCTTTAACCCCTGTCAGGCTCGAAGGATACAAATGGTTTGATCAACTCAGACCTAAAAAGAGGGATGATATATTCATTAAGTGAAAAAGAGGCTGATCTCATGAGAATCAGCCTCTTTTTTTAGTATTCATCTTCGTTAAAAAAGAAGTCGTCTTTACTTGGATAATCCGGCCAGATATCTTCGATACTTTCATAAATATCACCTTCATCTTCAATTTCCTGCAAGTTTTCAATAACTTCCATAGGGGCACCTGACCTAATGGCAAAATCAATCAGCTCATCCTTAGTGGCAGGCCATGGAGCATCCTCAAGTTTTGATGCTAATTCAAGTGTCCAGTACATATTTTCCTGATTAAGTAAAGCTTAAAACAAAGTTTGCAAATATATATATTATTTTACTTAAAAAACAATACCTTATTTTAAGTTTTTCAACAACTCAAACCAGCCAATTAATCTCTTCAATATCAAGATCTAAGGCTATTTTTCTGGATAAAACAAATAAAAAATCGGAAAGACGGTTGAGGAATTTATTCACAATTTCAGGCGATTCTTCAGTTTTGTTTAACCTTAAAACTGCCCTCTCCGCCCTTCGACATACACATCGGGCTATATGACAATATGATACGAGTATATTCCCTCCGGGAAGAATAAAGTTATTCAATGGAGTTAGGCTCTCTTCCATAGTGTCAATTTCTTTTTCAATTACAGAAATGCATTCAGGATCAGGTAAGATTTTTCTGCCAGTTATGTTTTTACTGTCGCAGGCGAGTGCGGCAGTACATTTCATCAACTGGCTCTGAATATAAATAAGGAGTTCTTTTCGTGTTTGATTTTCTTTATGATCCCTTAAGAGTCCTATCCATGCAATAAGTTCATCTACAGAACCATAAGCTTCTACACGAATAGAATGTTTTGGTACCCTCCTGCCTCCCGACAATGAAGTTGTACCATCATCACCTGTAAGAGTATAGATCTTCATGATTTAAAAAAAAGTAAAAAGTATAAAGGAAAAAGTAAGAGTAAAAACAGGAAGCTAAATAACCTCAGATCACCTGCTTTATGCCTTTATATACTTTTCATTCCGGAAGTCCTGGGCAATCTCACCATCGAATAACCTGATTATACGCGCAGCATGCTTGGCAATATCCTCTTCGTGTGTAACAACAATTACCGTATTCCCTTTTCTATGAATTTCATCGAGTAAACCCATGATATCGATTGAGGTCTTACTATCAAGGTTACCTGTTGGCTCATCTGCCAGTATTATTGATGGTTTGTTTACGAGAGCTCTGGCAATAGCAACGCGCTGACGTTGTCCTCCTGATAATTCATTTGGTTTATGAGTCATCCTGTCTGCCAGACCCACCTGCTCCAGGGTTTCAACGGCCACTTTTTCCCTGTCCAGTTTAGGTACTCCGGCATAAATTAAGGGTAGAGTAACGTTTTCAAGTGCAGAATATCTGGGAAGAAGGTTAAAGGTCTGAAATACAAATCCAATCTCTTTATTTCTGATCTCAGCGAGATAATCATCTTCCATTTTACTTACATCTGTACCATTAAGAATATAACTGCCGCTCGTTGGAGTATCCAGGCATCCAAGAAGATTCATTAATGTAGATTTCCCCGACCCGGAAGGACCCATAATAGCAACGTATTCGTTCCTGTCTATATTAATAGATACTGATCTTAAAGCCCTCACAATCACTGATCCGACCTGATAATTCTTAACAATATCATGAATCTCGATTACTTTATCCATAGTGTTTAAAATTTGAATTCCGAAATTAGATTAAATATATCAAATAATAAATTTAAATGCCTTAATTTTTGTTAATATCTGATTATATAGTTATTGTGATTAATTCCCTCCCTGAAAAACAGAATCCCCATTCTGAAAAGATCAATGCTTACAGAAACCTTCCGATGAATCTTTATTTCGTTCCATGCTTCTGCCATTTCTTTTGAATAGTTGATATCATCAATTATGATAACTGTTCCGGTGTCGGAAAGCTCTGCTATCCGGTTAAAGTATTTCATCACCGGTTCTTTCCTGTGGTTTCCGTCGATAAATACCATTCCCGGCTTAATTCCGTTGACAGCTAACCCTGGCAGTACCTCCTCAAACGAGCCTTCCATAATTGTAATATTACTAAGCCCGGCTTCAATAAAATTTTGCCTTGCAATCTCAGCTGTTGCATTACAACCCTCTATTGTAAACACCGTCATCTCACTACAGGAGAAGGCCATATACATAGTGCTTATTCCTAAGGAGGTACCCAACTCAATTATCAGAGGTTTGCCGAATTCAGCCGCCATTTTAGACAATAGCATACCATATTTCTTTGAAACAGGTGAATATCTGGCTATTTCCGCAACTCTTCTCATGTTTGTTTTTAACAGGTCTGCCCGTGAACCGAGATCATGAACCAATATACTTCGTTTGTCGGATATCATTTTTATTCTTATCTGTTCAACAGTCTTGGTAATCGTAGGATCAATTTTATTCATGAAGACCCTTGAAACCAGGTCAAAAACGAACGGACTGTGAATCCCATGGCCTTTTTTGTGACGCGATAGCAGAATGTAATTCAGATATTTGAGTGCCCGGGAAAAAATCATTTCAGTACTGAAATTATAATTAGGACAGGTTTTCAAAAATACGTATTTTCGGATAATAATTTAAATTATTACAATTGAAGTTGTTTTCGCTGATAAATAAATCTGTGCGGGCTGAATAGGCTTTGTGTCCTTCCTGAAATCCTTTGTGTACCTTCGTGGTAAAAAAATTATTTAACCACAAAGGAACCCGAAGTACAACATAAAGTAACACTAAGGATAAAATAAGATAGTTGATCTCCTGAGAGGGAGAAATTTACTTTTTATATGATTGCAAAAGAGTTTTTGGATACGGAGATAACCTATTTACAGGGAGTTGGTCCGAAAAGGGCAGAACTTCTTAATAAAGAGTTGAATATTTTTATATTCCGCGATCTTCTGTACTATTTTCCTTATAAATATATTGACAGAACGAGATTTTATAAGATTGACGAACTTGATCCTGACCTTCCTTTCGTTCAGATAAGAGGTGTAATAAAAGGATATTCAACGGAGGGCCATGGCACCGGTAAACGGTTAGTCGCTGATTTTCAGGATGAAACGGGGACCCTGAAACTTATCTGGTTCAAGGGTGGAAAATGGATCACGGGAAATTATACTCCGGGAGTTGAATTTATAGTATTTGGAAAACCAGGTGTATTTAACGGGACGGTTAATATTATACATCCTGAAATTGAAGCTGCCGATAAGTTGGCAGAAAGGATCAATTCGGCTCTTCAGGCGCAATACAGTACTACCGAGAAACTTAAGAATCAATTCGTAACATCGAAGACAATAAGTAAGCTGATAGGCAATATGTTGAAACAGATCAAGACACGATTGCCGGAAACTTTACCTGTTTATGTTGCTTCGCGTTATAAATTGATGGAACTGCATGATGCCCTCCATAAGATCCATTTTCCTGCTAATCCTGATGAACTTGAAAAAGCACGATACCGCCTGAAATTTGAAGAGTTGTTTTATATTCAGCTTAACCTCCTCAGATTTAAAACTAACCGCAGCCTGAAATACAATGGATTTGTTTTTTCCAGTATAGGCGATTATTTTAATAATTTCTATTATAATAACTTACCTTTTACTCTTACTGAGGCTCAGAAAAGAGTAATGAAAGAGATAAGGAAAGATCTCGGTTCAGGAAAACAGATGAACCGGTTGCTTCAGGGAGACGTTGGCAGTGGGAAGACACTTGTAGCGCTTATGAGTATGCTGATTGCGCTGGACAATGGCTACCAGGCTTGCATTATGGCTCCTACAGAAATACTGGCGAACCAGCATTATCAGACTATCTCTAAACTACTTGAAGGAATTGATATTAAAGTACGTCTGCTTACGGGTTCCTCAAAAAAGGCATCACGAAAATCTATTGCTGAATCATTGTTAGACAGATCACTTAATATACTGATCGGTACTCATGCCCTTCTTGAAGAAAATGTTCAGTTTGCCAATCTGGGACTTGTGATTATCGATGAACAACATCGTTTCGGAGTTGAACAACGGTCAAAGCTCTGGCAGAAGAACCTCAATCCCCCGCATGTTCTTGTTATGACGGCCACTCCTATTCCAAGAACTCTTGCTATGACTCTGTATGGCGATCTGGATGTTTCGGTAATCGATGAACTACCTCCGGGCAGGGTTCCTGTTAAAACAATGCATTTTAATGATTCAGAAAGAAATAAAGTTTTTGGTTTTATCAGGAACCAGATAGCCGAACATCGTCAGATCTATATTGTGTATCCCCTGATAAAAGAGTCCGAAACTATGGATTATAAAGATCTTGAGGATGGCTGGGATACTATTTCAAGAGTTTTCCCTGCTCCAAAGTATTGTATAAGTATTGTTCATGGTAAAATGACTCCGGCAAATAAAGAGATGTCAATGAAATTGTTCAAGGATGGAGTTGCACATATACTTATTGCGACAACAGTTATCGAGGTTGGTGTCGATATACCAAATGCCAGCGTAATGGTAATTGAAAGTGCGGAGCGATTTGGCCTCTCACAGCTTCACCAGTTAAGGGGACGCGTTGGCAGAGGCGCTGATCAGTCTTATTGCCTGCTCATGACTTCCGACAAACTTTCAAGAGAAGCAGCAAAGAGAATTGAAGTAATGATCAGGACAAATGATGGTTTTGAGATCGCTGAGACAGATCTTCAACTCAGGGGTCCGGGTGATATTGAAGGAACGCTTCAGAGTGGAATTCCTTTTGATCTGAAGATAGCTGACCTTGGTAAAGACGGACAATTAATTGAATATGTAAGACATATAGCTGAAGAAATCCTTAACATTGATCCCTTACTTGAAAATAATCAGAACCTTGTCTTCCGATCAGAACTAAAAAGACTTTTCAGCCAGAGGCAATCGTGGAGCAACATAAGTTGAAAATATGACACTGACCGACTATTATAAAATATTGGGTCTGCCGGTAAACTCTACAATTGAAGAGATAAAAAAGGCATACAGGAAAAAGGCACGTCTGTACCACCCTGATATCAATCCTGCCGCTGATGCCAAGGACAAGTTTATCAGCATAACTGAAGCCTACGAGTTTTTAATTGCAAATCATGAGAAAATTAAATCTGATGACCAGGCATATAATCAGGCAATGGAAGACTGGAGAAAATACAGGCAGAACCGGTCGCGAAAACGAGCTACAGTATATGCTTCGACCTCCTATGTAACATTTAAAAACACCAGGTTTTACAAAACCACCAGGATATTTGACGGAACAGCAATAATCTTTAGTTTTGTTGTATCTCTTATGGTACTGATTTATACAATTTACGGATATTTCTTCAGACTGAAACACCCTATCCCCGGACTGGGTAAACCATCAGTATTTGCTTTTATAATGCTACTTTTCCTTGGTATAATTTTTTTTGTAATATCATTTATTTATCTCAGGGCATATCAGGAGACTTCCAAAAAACGGAAAAAGAATTCTTAGCAATATGGCATGATTTTTGAGTATATTTATATGATAACCCGGGCTTTACTAAATTGGATTCAATACAATTTTGTTAGTTCTTCAAAATGAGAATCATGAAAAATACTATTTTAAAAACCCTAATTTCATTGCTGGTCATAGTTTTTTTGATTTTATTGTCCTGCAAAAAATCACCTGATGAGACTCTTCCGACTGATCCGGTTGCTATTAACCTTACAACTGATCAGGTATCACTCATTACCTCAGAAAACTCATTTGCGTTCGATATCTTTAAAAAAGTCATGGATAATACTGCTGATTCCGTGAATTTTATCATCTCTCCGCTTAGCATCTCATCAGCGCTGTCAATGACTCTTAATGGAGCTAATGGCGACACCCGCGATGCTATGTTGACAGCTCTGAGAGTGAATGGATTAACTCCTGAAATAATCAATAACTCATATAAGGATCTCACTAAAGCCCTCCTGAGTGTTGATAAACGGGTCCTGATCTCAATCGCCAATTCAGTATGGACAAAGAATAATTTTGTAGTAAAGAAGCCATTTTCAGATATTCTGACTCAGTATTATAATGCTGAATCAAAGCCATTTGATGTTCTGGATCCGCTGGCTCCAACGCAGATTAACAGCTGGATAGAGAGTAAAACAAACGGATTGATAAAGAATATGATCGACCAGCTCGATCCTAACACTGTAATGCTTTTAATTAATGCAATCTATTTTAAAGGAAAATGGAAATCTCAGTTTGAAAAAGCGAATACTGTCCAGGGAACATTTTATGAACCGGACGGTACAACAGTTCAGGTTCCTATGATGAAACAGACTTCTGATTTCAAGACCTATAAAGGGGAAGGATTTACTTTAGCTGAATTGGCTTATGGTCAGGGTAATTTTGTAATGGATGTGATTCTACCTGAGAAAAATGATGGATTAAAAGATTTAATTTCAATAATAAATGGCAATAGCTTCAAAGGATGGCTTGATCAGATGAATGAAAGAAAAACCGACCTTATATTTCCTAGATTCAAGTATGGGTACAAATCAGAGCTTAAGAATATCTTAATTGATATGGGAATGGGAATCGCTTTCACCCAAAATGCCGATTTTTCAAATATTTCCGATACCTCTTTACTGATATCTAAGGTTACTCATCAGGCTCTTATTGAAACAAATGAAGAGGGTACAGAAGCCGCTGCTGCAACAATTATCACAATAGGTACAACCGCCATACTTGTTGATCCAATTAATATAGACCATTCATTCATGTATATTATCAGAGAAACAAGTACAAATTCAATATTCTTTATGGGTAGGGTTGCTGACCCGTTAGCAGAATGAAAAGAAAGTGATCTTGATCAATTCTTAAGCAGGATCACTTAAGCTTGATAAAATTGAACTTTACATCAAGAACTGAAGCAAAGTACTCCCCACGTTCAAGGATGTCTTCATCGCCATCTTCGTAATACCAGTTGAATATGAATTTCTTATGTTTTAAGGTAACGTAAGTGATTTTCTGTAAAATATGAATAAATATTTTGGCGCTCGCACTATTGAAATATTCCAGATTAATATCCACACTCGTAATTTCTGCAGGAACTGTAATATACTCGCTAATCCAATCTTCTACCGGCTCAAAAAAATCAGTTACATTCTCGTGTATTGACCGGCCCTTTATACGAATTATTCCTTCAGGATTTAAAATTATCTCTGGGGTATTCTTTGTCGGTGATATCCTCAACTCCTCCATCTAATACAATTTGTCACGAAATTACGAATTTTATCATAAAAAACACATTCCTTAAATGAAACTATCAAAAAATGGATCATCAAAATTGGAAACAGCTATATCTCTCCTTTTTTGTTCAATCTGATGCATCATATTTACAATAACGGTATTTAAAGGTACCGGCAGCAGTAATTCCACCAATAGCCCCTGCCCCGACCACAAGAAATTTCAAATCGGATTTTTTCATCTGAAAAAATAAGACTATAATTAATACCTGGCCAGCGGAATTATATCATGACCGGAAAAATCACCTCTGAGAAATTTATAGTATCCGGTAATACCAATCATTGCGGCATTGTCAGTTGTAAACCTTAGTTCAGGAATAAACAGGTTCCAGTTTCTCTTTTCAGCTTCATTCCTGATTTCATTCCTTAATCCTGAATTTGCTGAAACACCCCCGGCGATACCTATTTCGCTGATCCCTGTCTGAAGCGAGGCTGTTACTACTTTCGCAATAAGAATGCTCACTATGGTATGTTGAAGGGAAGCGCAAAGATCTGCTATATTATGTTTTATGAAATCAGGATCTTCTTTTAGCCTGTCACGGAGGAAATAGAGAAAACTTGTCTTTAATCCGCTAAAACTAAAATCAAGACCTTTGACATGAGGTTTTGAAAACCTGAACGCATTTTTATTCCCGTCACCGGCAAGTTTATCGATCAACGGACCTGCAGGATACGTGAAACCCATAACTTTTCCGCATTTGTCAAAAGCCTCTCCGGCAGCGTCGTCAATAGTGTTTCCTATAACCTCCATTTCCAACTGGCTTTTCAAAATAATTATCCGGGTATGACCTCCTGACACGAGCAGACATAAGAATGGGAAAGAGGGTAACCTGTTATTTTTATCCTTTTCAAGAATAAAGTGAGCCAGAACATGTGCCTGAAGATGGTTTACCTCTATTAAGGGAATATTCCGGGCAAGAGCAAATCCTTTTGCAAATGAGGTACCTACCAGGAGTGAACCAAGCAACCCGGGTCCACGCGTAAAAGCAACAGCGTTGATGTCTTCAATTTTAACGCCGGCTTTAGCCAGTGCCTGATGTGTTACTGGTACAATGTTAGCCTGGTGAGCCCTCGACGCCAGTTCCGGAACAACACCCCCATATGCCATATGAATATCCTGGTTAGCAATGAGATTGGAAAGGACATAACCATCCCTGATGACTGCAACTGATGTATCATCGCATGAGGATTCTATTGCTAAGATTGTAATTGCCATCAATAGTTTTTTCCGGTATATTTCAGATTTACCTGATACATTATTATTTAATTTAATTCAATTCAACCTGCAAATTTCCTAAAAAAATTGCTGCTAAAAACAGATTCAAAAAAAAACGGCGAATAAAATTGACGCCGGAAATTTAAAACTTATTATTTTAAAACATATAAGCCTGAATTATGCAAACCATTGAGAGGGGAATAGCTTGTTGATAGCCGTATTGAGTTGATCGGTCACGACCGATCAATATATATATTATATTCAAAAGAATATAAAATCTCCTGTAATTATTTATTTAATCAGAATAAATTCTTTGAAAGAATATCCATTTTTTATCTTCACTCTTATCAATTTCCGTTATCTCAACTTCTTTCTTTTTATATCCTTTTACCTGGCAATACTGATAAATGTGTTCGTAGGCTAATGATTTATGAACTGACGGATCTGACAGAATATGAACAATATCCGTTTTATAAAATACAGTGAAAGAAACCCACCCAAACCAGGTTTTTACTTTTGTATCGTAAAAAGAAGTATCATCTATATTATAACTTATAATTCTAAACCTTTGTTTCTTCATAGTCCGTTCCGGAGTAGCTTTTCAGGTTAAAATCTTACTTTGCAGGGTGATATATACTGAAGGTATTAATAGATACCTGTAATTTATCAAATATTACAATATGAAGTCAATGCTTCTCATACCAAATATAGAAAGTATCTAAAAGATATGCAAAAATAAAAAATGAACTTGTAACTTTGATTTTACAAACGAACTAAAACCGTGCCAGATGAAAGTAGAAAATGAGTTAATCAGGATTTATACAGGGAACGAAATATCTGTAATTTCACTTAAAGATAAACTTGAGGCAACCGGAATATCAGCTACGATCCAAAATGACTCTATTGATAGTTTCCTCGGAGGGGTTCCGATCGCGATCGATCTCTATATTCAAAAATCTGACTTCAATAATGCGGAGCCTATAATAAGTGAATTTACCGGGGGGGAAGTACCATCTGACCAAATTATTTAATCCGCACAATTAGCCTGAGTTTCACTATCTTTAAGCCTTTGAAATCTTAAAGGTAACAAATTGATATTTTAAGACATTTTGCATTTATATGCTGAAAAAAGTAAAAAGATCGATTAAGTATTTTGTCATATTCTTCGGAGTCATAATAATGGTACCTACTGTCCTGTATCTTTTATTAAAGACTCCCGCGGTTCAGACTTTCATGGTAAAAAGGATAACAAATCATTTTTCAAGCGAACTTAAATCTACAATCTCCATAGGCTCTATTGAATACAAATTCTTTAATAAGTTGTCTGTCAATGACGTAATTATTAAGGATAAGAATAATGATACAATGCTGTATTCGAAGGAAATTATAGTCGGCATCAGGAGAATGGATTTTAAAAATAATGCATTCAGACTTGGCAAAGTAAGTCTGATTAGACCTGTTATTGCTCTTATGACCGACTCCGCCGGTATTATGAATTTAACATGGTATCTTAATCTGATAAAGAACCCTGCAGATACCGTCAAAAAAGCAGGCCTCAGATTTTCCATTGACCAGATTGAAATCATCAATGCCAGGTTTGCTTTTATTAACCGGACCGGACTCAAGGGAAAAACCAGGATTGACTTCAATAACCTTAATCTTTCAGGAATAAACGGGACAATTGAAGACCTGAAGGCAATAGATGACACAACTACTTTTAACGTCTACAATCTGGGATTTAAAGAATCATCGGGTTTTATGGTGAAAAAGATGAGCAGCTCTGTAATTCTGGTCAGACAAAATATTTTTCTTAATTCGGCTTTTATCAATTGTGACAGTACCATACTTAATATTTCCAAATTCGCTATGAGCGCTGATTCGGCAAGTTCATTTAAGCGATTTACAGAAAAGGTAAAGCTTGATATACTTCTTAATAAATCGCTGATAAATACATCCGACCTGAAATATTTTATGCCTTTTGCCGATAGTGTGAATGAATCTGTATGGCTATCAGGAAAGATTATGGGTACTATATCCGAACTGAGAGGTCGTAATATCAAACTTTTATACAGAAACTATACTTCCCTTGATTGTGATTTTGATTTTTCGGGACTCCCAAAAATAGAAAACACATTCCTGTATATCGGAGTTAATAACCTGAAAACCAATGTAAAGGATCTCGAACAGATCAATATACCAGGCAAAGGATATTTAGTAGTCCCCGAGCCGGTCAAAAAGCTTGGAAACATCTCATTTAATGGAAGTTTTACCGGATTTACAACAGATTTTGTAACCTATGGGGAGATAAGAACCAGTCTTGGAAATATACGTACTGATATTTCTCTCCGACCGGGAGAATCCAATAAATACATGGTAAAAGGTCTTATTAGAGGAACCGATTTGAACATTGGAGAACTGACCGGAAAATCTGAGTTCCTGGGAAACATGAGCATGCAGACTAATATTGACGGATATGCCTACTCCTTAAAAAAATTTGCTGCTAATCTCACAGGTAAAATCGACAGTATTGAGATAAACAAGTACACATACCGTAATATAACTTTGAATGGATTCTTTACTGAAAAAACCTGGGATGGGAGCATAAACATTGTCGATGATAATATTAAACTCGATCTTCTGGGATTGCTTAATTTTAATAATAAACTACCTGAATTTGATTTTACATTAAATATTGCAGACGCTAAACTTTACAAGTTGAATTTTGATAAACTCGATACATCTTCTACCGTTACAATGCTTCTGACCTCTAATTTTAAAGGAAATAATATTGATAACCTGGATGGTGAAATTAAACTTCTTAACTCGAACTTCGTAAAATATAACAATAATCTCGAACTGTCTGACTTTTCAATTAGGACCTACAATGAAAACAATATACCTGTATTGAGTCTTCGAACAGATTTTGTGGATGCAGATATAAAAGGCTATTATAATTTTGCGGGTCTTGAAAGTCTTGTAAAATCGACTCTCGTATCACTGATGCCTTCTCAGTTTCATACGGCCGGGAAACATAACGATTTTAAAAAAAATATGTTCACTTTTGATATTAATTTTAAGAATACTGACAAGATTAACAAATTTTTCCGGACAGGTATATTATTATCTGATAAGAGCTATTTAAAAGGTGCTGTTTTTGCAGACAGTATAATAAAAATCGGGGGAAAGGCAGATTTACTGACAATTAAAAACAATGTTCTCAAGAATTTTTCATTTGATGCAACTGTTTCAGGATCTGAGTTAAAAATGGGTATTAATAGTACTTCTTTAAGCCTTCTTGGACAATCTGAGCTTAAAGATTTCTCGGTAGGACTCAAGACAAAACCAGATAATTTCACTTTTAAAGTAAATTGGGATAATAAAGACTCAATCCTCAACCAGGGCAATTTTATCGCCAGAGGTACTGTAATAAAAAACTCCGTAGGAAAACGTTATGCGATTCTGAAGGTAGATATTGATTCCTCACAGCTTTATTCGGAGAACAACCTCTGGAGACTAAGTAATTCATCTATACTGATTGATTCAAGTTCAATAAATATTAATAAGCTTTACATCACAAATAAGGAACGCTCCTACCTTGTTAACGGATCTGTTTCAGCAAATCCTGCAGATACTTTACATCTTGAATTTAAAGGAATTGATATTGATCCTCTTAACTATCTGGTAAACCGGAAAAGGAACAATGATCCCAATATGATTCCTCTCGATTTTAAGGGCCACATAAATGGGAAAATCCTCCTGACCAATGTTTACAAAAGTTTATTGCTATCGGGGAATATAGTAGTTGAAGATTTCTCCTTACTTGGCAGCAAGTTTGGAAATATCTCAATTAACTCAAATCTTGACAATGTTAAAAAAATTGTAAACATAGAAGCCAGTAATAACCTCAATTCTGTAAAAATGTTTGATGTTTCAGGAACCTATGACCCTGCTACCAAAAAGATAGATCTGAACGCACGAACTACAAAATTGCCGATAGGTTTTCTTAATCCCCTGCTCAAAGCGTTTGCTTCTGAGATAAGTGGTTTTGCGTCGGGTAAGTTAAAGTTATCAGGGGAAACTGATAACCTTTTTCTAACCGGATCAGCGATGGCCGAGAATGCATCTTTAAAGATTACTTATCTCCAGACAAAATATTCAATGAATGATTCTGTAAGATTCGATAAGAGAGGTATTAATTTCAATAATGTAAAGATAACTGACGTAAAGGGTAATGTCGCAACTGTCTCAGGATCTGTTAATCATAAAAATTTTCGTGATTATACGGCTGATATTATTATTAAAATAAATTCCGGCAGCTTCCAGGTTTTAAATACTCAGCCAAAGGATAATCAATTATTTTATGGCACTGCATATGGTTCCGGATCAGCAAAAATAAGAAGTGATCAGAATTCACTCTCAATTGATGTAGTTGCAACTACAGGAAAAAACACAAAGCTTTCAATACCTATGAGTAAGGGTTTATCAGTATCTGAATATTCATTCATTACCTTTGAAGATTCAAGCAAGGGGAAGAAGTTAAACCGAAGTGATGCAATCTCATCAGCTGTTGCTTCGGTTAAACAACTGGGCATGGACCTCAATATGAATCTTGAAGTCACACCGGATGCTGAGGTACAGATTATTTTCGATTCAAAGCTCGGCGACGTAATGAAAGGTCATGGATCAAGCAAAAATCTGAATGTAACACTTAATAAAAAAGGAGATTTCGCAATAACTGGCGATTATATAATAGACGCTGGCGATTACACCTTCACTTTTGGAACTATTTTCAATAAACCATTTAGTGTTGAAAATGGAGGGAAGATAATGTTTAATGGAAATCTCAAAGATGCAGAAATTGAATTGAAGGCTGATTATTTAAACTTAAGAGCTTCTCTTTATCCCACAATAATGCAGGATGAAAAGTATAAGGAAAGAATACGTGTTGAACCCCAGTTAAGTTTATCAGGCAAACTTTTTAATCCGATTGTAGGATTCGATATTTATCTTCCTGATGCTGATGAACAGACACGATCATATCTGCATAACTATATATCAACAGAGGAAGAAATGACACGTCAGGTTGTTGCCCTGTTGTTAATGAACAGTTTTATTTCGACAGGTTTAAATTCAGGTTCGCCATCTACTACAACAAGTGGAACATCAGCTATGGCAGCAACAACTTTCGAAATGGTATCGAGCCAGATCAGTAACTGGTTATCTCAGATCAGCAAAGATGTAAATATAGGATTGAATATCAGGCCCGGATCCAATGCCATGACACCTCAGGAGGCTCAGCTTGCACTCTCAACCCAGATACTTAACAATAAGGTAGTTCTTAATGGTAATTTTGATGTAAGAGGAACAGAGAGTACAACAATTAATGGCACTCAAGTGCCAGGAAACAGCAACACTAACCAATTAACAGGTGATTTTGATGCAGAAATAAAAATAACTGAGAAACTGCAATTCAAAGTTTTCAACCGTTTTAATGATACTTACTCTGCAAGCGGACTCAGTCCATATACTCAGGGAGTCGGAATTTTCTACAAACAGGATTTTAACAGGTTTTCTGATTTATTCCGAAAAAAAACCAAACCTGATATGAAGAAAGAAGATGAAATTAAGATAAAGCAAAAATAGTCTTGTGGATATTGTTTGCAGTTCAATACCTTTAGTTAATAATTTTCCGGTCAATGTTATTAACCAAACATAATAGAACCGTATATCACCCCGTTTATTCATAACTTGCGCCCGGTAAATTATATATTCAAATTACCGTTGAAATTTTGGAAATATTTTAATATTTGAATTACAAATTAAAAAAGGACAATTGCAGACCAGAATAAATAATGAGATACGAAGTTCTTCATCAGGAAGAAAGAAGGGTGCGTTAGGTACAATACTGGTACATTTAATGTTGTTTGGCATGCTGATCATTGTAGGTTTTTCAACGCCTCCTCCACCTGAAACAGAAGAGGAGGGCATTCTTGTTAATTTCGGGAACGGGGAGACCGGAATAGGTATGATTGAACCTTCTCCCCCCGCATTCATTGAAAAGTCTTCACCTCCTGCTATCAGGGAGATTAAACTTCCACCTCCATCGTCATCAAAAGCAATTGTAAAAACAAAAGAAGAACCTTTGCTCACCCAAAATACTGAGGAAGCACCTGTTGTTAAAAAAACCGACCCCGAAGTTGTAAAGAAAAAACTTGAAAAGATTGAAGCTGACAAAAAGATAAAAGAACAACTGGAAGCTGAAAGAATCATAAGAAGGCAGGAAGAGGCTGAAAAAAAGAGAATTGCAGCTGAACAACAACGGGAGTCTGATATTATGAACCGGACAAAAAATGCACTTGCCAATTCTCAAAACAGAGGTACAAGTTCCACTGGCGAGGGTATCGCAGGAGGGCCAGGCAACCAGGGTGATCCTAACGGATCAATCAATTCAAAGGTTAGAGGCTCCGGAAGCGGACTTGGAACACAGGGTACTGGTACAGGAGGCCCGGGAGGCAGGGGAGATATTTCCTATAGTCTCCAGGGACGTGGATTTCTGGATATTCCGCGACCAAAATATGATCTCCAGGAAGGAGGCAAGGTTGTAGTAGAAGTCAGTGTCGACAGATCAGGTGTAGTTGTCGCGGCAACTCCCGGAAAGAATGGTTCAACAACACTCAATGAATCTTTGCTGAAAGTAGCTAAAGAGGCAGCCATGAAGGCCCGGTTCGAAGTCAAACAAGATGCACCTGCAATTCAGAAAGGCACCATTACATATAATTTCATTCTTAAATAGTATCATACAGGGAAGTGTTTCGACACCTCCCTTCTATTTTTGTCCACTATCAAATAATTCACTGATCGCCACTTTCAGATTATCAATGAGATTATTGTCTTTAATAATATAATCATTGATACCTTTCCTTGCCAATTCAAGAACGATCTCACCCTTATCCTGACCTGATAACATTATTACCGGGGTTTCCGGTTTTAACTCTTTTATCTTATCGAAGACTTCCATTCCGTCTAAAACCTTCCTGTCATTGTTAACAAAAAAGTAATCGAGGATTATAAGATCGGGGTTTTTGTATAAAGCATTCAGACAATCTTCACCATACTCAAAAGCTTCAAAAAGGTAAGATGAAGAAGCAAATCTCTTAACAACCAACATGTTAATAAATGGATCGTCATCAACTATGAAAATAAGTTTCTGATTATTCATTAATAAAATGATTTATTATTGTAAGTGTAAAGTTAGAATAAAAATCAAATATTCCCCTGGCATGACAAATTGTTAATAAGTTCACACAAATATTAACAACTTTAAAAAAAGGGTTCTGTTTTTTTCTGTGCAATTAGTTTACATTTGGCATCAAACAATAAAAAAATAACCTGCATTTATGTTCCGGCCAGGCATGATGAAGTCTCCGATAATAAAACCGATTCTAAATAATATCACTTATAATAAATCACTAACATTTAAACTCAATTAAAATGAAACAGATTTCAAAATTTTTCGCTCTCGCGATTGTAATGGTTGCCTTTTCAGCAAGCGCACTTTCCCAGGTATCAGCTACTGCCACGGCATCAGCAACTATTATTACACCTATTGCCATCGCTAATGCAGGTGACATGAACTTTGGTAACATTGCTGTCAGTACAGCACCTGGTACAGTTGTCCTTCCAGCCACCCTTGCTCCTACCCGGACTGTAACCGGTGGTTGTACTTTACCTGCAACTACCGGTACCGTTTCAGCAGCAGCATTTACTGTTACAGGGCAAACTGGCTTCACCTACTCTATTACTCTTCCTGCAAGTGCATCACTTACCGGACCTGGTACTCCTATGACGGCCAATGCCTTTGTAAGCACACCAACTGTATTAGCAGGAGGACTTCTTACAGCCGGTACACAGACGCTTTATGTAGGAGCAACACTTAATGTCGCTGCTGCCCAGACTGCCGGAGTTTACACTACAGCAGCTGCATTTACTGTTACGGTTAACTATAACTAGGGATATCGTTTAGATATCACCCTGAATAATTGACAAATAATATAAATCCACATACCTTTTAATAAACAACGATGCTACGAATTCTAAAATTTTTCGCACTTGCAATCCTTATAACTGGTTTTTCAGCTAAAGCAATTGCACAAGTTTCAGCAACAGCTACCTCTTCCGCTACTATTGTTACCCCTATTACGATCGCCAATCAGGCCAATATGAATTTTGGCAATATTGCGGTCAATAGTTCTGCAGGTACAGTTGTACTTCCCGCTGCCGCTGCCCCTGCCCGTACAGTGACAGGTGGCTGTACTTTACCCGCCACCGCTGGAACCGTTTCATCTGCCCGCTTTAATGTTACAGGTCAGACAGGTTATACCTACGCAATCACATTGCCAGCTTCTGCATCGCTTACCGGACCAGGTGCTCCTATGACAGCAAATGCATTTGTAAGCAGTCCTACTGTAGCTTTAGGAGGAGTGCTCACCGGGGGTGCTCAACTTCTTTATGTTGGTGCTACACTTAATGTTGGCGCATCACAAACTGCCGGGGCATATACTACAGGAGCTGCTTTTACGGTTACGGTCAACTATAATTAGGGAGTAACTTCAGAGAAAGTATCCTAAAGAAAACTAGAATGAAAAGGCTTAATATATTCTTTTATTGCTTAATATATTTATTAATAGTTACCGGAGGTATGACATACTCACAGGTCACACCTCCGGTCAGTGCTCAGGGTCATATTCTGGCTGAAATCATTCCGATTTTCACAGCAAGTGAAACTTCTCAGTTAGACTTTGGAAGATTTTCCCCCGGCCTGCAGGGAGGTGAGATAATTCTTACGCCGGAAAGCACATTTTCAGTTCTGGGTAGTGTCTACAAAGGAACAGGTTCTCAAAACGCAGCAAGTTTTTATGTTACAGGAGATGCCGATGAATTATATACAATTACCTTACCTGCCGGTCCCGTTGTTCTAAAACATATATCAACCGCAAAAACCTTGAGTGTAGTGGACTGGGTATCGGTACCGGCTCCCGGAATCGGAGCCGGCAGGCTCAAAGAGGGCTTTCAGGTAGTACGTGTGGGCGCCACTCTTAAGGTTGGCACCTTATACGATAATCCGATAGGTATTTATGTAGGATCTTATACTATAACGTTTGACTTTAACTAGTTGGCAAAATTTAAAAACTATATTCAATGTCATTACTCAGATTTTATTACTCCGGTAGTTTCAACCATTCCTGCAAGTTTAAGTCTCTGATCCTTATTCTGTCAACAATATTCGGAATCTTGCTCCTTTCTCCTGCAAGCCTTAAGGCGCAAGGAAATCTTCTTATAACACCAAGAAGAGTGGTTTTTGAAGGACCAAAGAAGTCGATGGATTTAAATCTGGCAAATACAGGCACGGATACTGCCACTTATGCTATATCGCTGGTCCAGATCAGGATGAAAGATGACGGAAGTTTTGAGACAATCACGGAACCCGACCCAGGTCAGCATTTTGCTGACAGCTATGTCAGGTTTTTTCCAAGATCTGTCACCCTCGGACCTAATGAAGCTCAGGTGGTTAAGATACAACTTATAAAAACGAATGAACTTACAGAAGGTGAGTATCGTTCGCATTTTTATTTCAGAGCGGTCCCAAGGCAAAAACCGCTGGGTGAGGAAGATAAAATTAAGGATTCTACTACCATCTCGGTAAAGCTTATTCCTGTATTTGGTATAACAATACCGGTAATAATCAGAGTTGGCGAATCCACTACCAAAGTCTCTCTTTCGGATCTCACTTTCCATACCTTGAATGATACAATACCGCAATTGAATATGGTGATGAACCGTTCAGGTAACATGTCCGTCTACGGGGATCTTGCAGTAGACTATGTTTCATTGCAGGGAAAGGTAACACGGGTAGGCATAGCAAACGGAGTGGCAGTATATACACCCAATTTGTTAAGAAGATTTCAGTTTCCTCTGAATAGAGTACCCGGGGTGGATTTTAAGGCTGGAACCTTACGTGTTTTATATTCAGCTTCTTCAGATGTTAAACCAGTCAGATATGCTGAGGCAGAATTAGTGCTTCACTGAGAATCAAAAAACAGAAGCTTTTAGCATTATCCTGATTGACAGCATAATAAAATCAGATCTGATCAATTTGGGACATTTAAAGCCATTTACTGAGATATTGAATCTGCAGTTATTACCTGTTGGTATCTAAGGTTTAGAAATCGTGTTAACAGAATACCTATGATTGTTTCTTTCTCCCGGAAAAATAGAGGCTCAGTTAAAAAGATTTTAGTCTTTTTTACCCTTCTATCACTATCACTTATTAGTTTAGGCCAGACTCAGACCTTTACTGCGAGTGGTTCCTACACAGTTCCTGCTGGCGTGACTTCTCTTATCATTGAATGTTGGGGAGCTGGCGGAGGAGGCAGTACAAGAACATCAGACGGGACCTTTACCGGAGGTGGCGGTGGTGGAGGGGCTTATGCCCGGAGTACTATTACTGTAACCCCTGGAAATGCATATAATTTTATTGTCGGTACAGGTGGTGCAGCGAGCAGTAACGGCGGTAATTCTTCATTTAATGCTACTTCAGTAGTTGCTGCCGGCGGCAGGGGTGGGACCAATAATAGCGCCACGGCCGGATCAGGAGGTTCAACAGCCTCATCAACCGGAACTCTATTATATGCAGGAGGCAATGGAGCAAATGGGACAGCAAGTAGTGGCGGAGGAGGTGGTGGTGCCGGAAGTAACGGAGCAGGAGGCGCTGCAAGCGGAGCAACCGGCGGAACCGGAACTACATTATATGGAGGTACCGGAGCAGCAGGCGTATCAGGAAGTACTAATGGAAGCAATGGAAACACTTATGGGGGCGGAGGTAGTGGGGCTTCTACAAATAGTAGTACCGATAGAAATGGAGGCTCAGGAGCAGCCGGATTAGTAGCTATTACACCATGTAACACTGCTTCAATGGGTTATAGTTACGAAAGAAACATCACTATTGATTATACCAAAGTTGCTGGCGGAAAAAACCTTAATAGTTTTCCTTTATTAGTTAATCTTACAGGACAGACCTTCTTAAAGACTTTGCCGGCTGGTCAGATTTTAAACACAAATGGTTTCGACATTATTTTTACCGATGCCAGTTACAATATGCTCGATCATCAGATCGAATATTACAATGGAACCAATGGCGATCTTATTGCCTGGGTTCGCGTTCCGGTTCTATCTTATTCTGCAAATACAGTCATCAAAATACTCTACGGAAATCCGCAGATAACAACTGATCCTTCAGTTACCTCTGTGTGGGACAGCCATTATAAAGGTGTATGGCATCTTGATAATAATAGTCTTAATGATTACACTTCTTTTAATAAGTCAGGAACTACCTATAATTCGCCCACCTATCAGGCCGGAAAAATTTATAATTCAATTGGTTTAAATGGAACAAATCAGTATGCAGAAGTTCTCAACGATCCGGCTATAAACTTTGCAGGGAACATAACAGTCTCTGCATGGGTCTATATGGGTGCGGCCGGGCGCGACCAAAAAATAGCAAGTAACCAGAATAATTCAACCGGTGGTTATAAGTTTGGAATCTACACAAATGATAAGGTAGAATTTGAAATCAGGAATTCGGCAAATACTCCATCATTAAACAGGGATGAACCGGGAGGAACACTTCTGACCACAGGACAGTGGTATTATCTGGCAGGCATTAGTTCTGATGTTCTTGACTCAATAAAAACCTTTGTCAATGGTCTGCCCGAGAGACCATTCAAAAAAATAGGTACTCTGGGACCGGCTTCCAATACTTTAACTATAAGTAAAGAGCCTTTCGAGTCAAATTATTATTTTAACGGCAGATTCGATGAACTCAGAATCTCTAATGAAGTGAGATCAAACGGGTGGACGAGAACCGAGTTTAATAATCAATCTTCTCCTGCTGCTTTCTATACGGTGGATGCTGTCGGAGTTGTCTCAAATAATCTTCCGTCAGAAGGCAGATGCAACGGACCCATAACACTCACATTTGGATTTCCTTCCGGAGGTACTTATTCAGGAAATACATATATTGCCGGCAACATCTTTTCTCCTCCATCAGCCGGAACTTACCCGATTACATACACATATAATGGAAGTTGTGGTATAACAAACGTAACAAAAAATTTCATTATAACTGATACTCCTGCGGCACCTGTTGCTTCAAATAAAGAGTATTGTTCAAATCAGATAACTTACCTGGAAGCTACTTCCGGTCAGAATTTCCGCTGGTATTATGGTGGTACTCTTGTAAGTAATGCAAATCCATATTCAACCGGGCAAAATACGGCGGGCATCTATAATTATACTGTTACACAAACAGTTAATGATTGCGAAAGTGCAGCAACACCTGTCACCCTTACTGTTTATAACGGTATTACAATAACCGCTCAACCTCAACCATCAACAATATGTGCCGGTGGGAATGCTGCTTTTACAGTGGCAGCGGCTGGTTACAATCTGACATATCAGTGGCAGGAAGCCGGAAGTAATATCACCAATGGAGGCATATACAGCGGCGCTACAACAGCTATGCTCACTCTCACCAATCCGGGGAGTTTAAAAAATGGGAAGTTATACAGTTGTGTAATCAGCAGTTCTTGCGGACCCTCAACTGCTACCAGCAATACCGCTCTATTGACTGTTACTCCCCTGCCTGTTGCAACTTTCAGTTATACCGGCACTCCTTATTGTCCAAATGCTTCAAATCCCTCTCCGACATATAGTGGCGGAGGTTCCGCGGGAACATTTTCTTCGACTTCCGGTTTAGTCTTTGTAAGTACTGCTACCGGACTGGTAAATATCGCCGGAAGTACACCCGGAACCTATACAGTTACTAATACAATAGCTGCTTCGGGTGGTTGTGGAGTCGTATCAGCCACAAGCCCGATTACAATTACTTCAAATCTGCTCTGGAATGGTTCCGCAAGCACCGACTGGAATGCTGCAGGGAACTGGTTATGCGGATGTATACCCTTGGTTAATACATCGGCTCAAATACCTAATGTTGCCAGGAAACCTGTTCTTAGCACAGGAGCTACAGGAACTGTTAATAATCTGGTGATCGATATTGGTTCATCTTTAACAGTTTCAGGGAATATACTACAAATCTTGGGAGCTATCACCAACAATGGAACTCTTACCGCTACTTCCGGGACTATCTCAATGAACGGATCAGCGGCTCAGACAATTGGAGTCAATATTTTTGCAGGGAATACAATTAAAGATTTGATTATCAATAATTCAGCCGGAGTTACATTATTGGGGACTGTCAATGTTACAGGTATCGTTACATTACAAAACGGGAACCTGGCTTCAGGTGGAAACTTAACACTCATATCCAATGCTGCTCAGACCGCACTTATTAATGGTTCAGGAACCGGCAATATCACAGGAAATATCACAATGCAGAGGTATCTGGCTTCAGGATTCGGATTTAAATATTTCAGTTCTCCGTTCCAGGCAGCAACGGTTAATGAGTTTGCTGATGATATAACTCTTGGTTCCTTCACATTCTATAAATATGATGAAAGTCGCACCTCATCAGGCTGGGTAGGTTACAATACACCGACTACTAACGTCCTTTTTCCGCTTCAGGGTTATACTGTTAATTTTGGATCAGTAAGTGCTCCTGTTACCCTGGATATTACAGGTGCAACAAACAATGGGAGCCTTTCAGTTAATCTTTATAATCATAATAACACCTACACAAAAGGTTTCAATCTTGTCGGAAACCCTTATCCGTCCCCAATAGATTGGAATGCAGCGGCAGGATGGACAAAAACCAATATTGACAATGCTGTCTATTATTTTAAAGCCAGTACAACGGATCAGTACGGTGGAACATACAATACGTATATAAATGGTATTTCGAGTGACGGAGTTGTGAATAATATCATTCCTTCAATGCAGGGATTCTTCATTCATGTTACTGATGGCTCATGGCCTGTTACAGGCACGCTGGCATTAAACAACAGCGTCAGAATTACCGACCTTACTCATCCCTTCGCCAAATCGCTGAATAGTGAATCAGTACCGTTGCTCAGACTTATGTCAGTTTTTTCAGACGATACTGCATCAGCAGATCCGGTTGTGATGTATTTTGATGAAAAAGCAACTACTGACTTCGACGGACAGCTGGATGCGCTAAAATTACTTAATACAGATTTATCTGTCGCAAATCTGTACGCGGTCAATCCCGATGGAGCGCAACTTTCTATAAGAGCTTTACCACCCATATCTGACGTTCTTGAGGTCCCGCTTGGTCTTAAACTTAACAGAGACGGAACAATAGTATTCAGGATCCGTGATATAAATGAGTCACTAACCGGAATGAGAATTTTTCTTTCTGATATTGTTGCAGGTATCGATCAGGATTTGCTTCCAGACAAAGAATACAAGCTTTTTCTTGGTACAGGAGAATATAATGACAGGTTTTTTCTCAATTTTTCCAATATCACCACAGGTATTGTTGATAATACTCTTCACAATGACCTTTTTAGTATTTATTCGTCGCATGGTAAATTGAAAGCAGAAATCAATATGCTTGAAGGTGAAGAAGGTACTTTGAATATTTACAACATTCTGGGTCAGGTTATTTTTACTGAGAATATTCATGAAAAGGGCTATCATGAATTCAACCCGGGAATAAAAGATGGAATTTATTTTGTCCGTTATACTACTGGTTCAAGAATGAGTTTAAAAAAAATCTTTATACAAAATCAATGAAAGCTGTAAATAAAATTGGTTTCAGCCGTAAAAAGTCATTTGTATCATCAATACCTGTCTTTCTTCTGTTTTTTATATTTCAGGAAGTAATTGCACAGGAGCCCCCACCTCGTCCGGTTTCTGTAACCGTTACACAAAATCTTGGTTTTGGTGCATTTACTCATGGAGCTGTTGGAGGGACAGTTACAATAAGTTCAGTTGGAGCCCGATC
>Ga0302321_100000821_pt1 | contig 26906 bp, 17 predicted proteins | sample Fen_T0_1_FD_202505 | JGI IMG/M metagenome (GOLD analysis project Ga0302321, IMG submission 202505) | Peat permafrost microbial communities from Stordalen Mire near Abisko, Sweden - Fen_T0_1 | ecosystem: Environmental > Terrestrial > Soil > Wetlands > Permafrost | place: Sweden: Abisko... | reverse complement strand
AAGTAGGGCTTGAGCACCCGCAATCTCTTCTCAGCCCATCGGCGTGGACTCCGCCGCCCATCCTGGGCGAAGCTCCTGACCGCAAAGACGATCCCCCCCATCGCGATGGCGGCGACCGCAGCAACTAACAACGTCCTAAACCAAGGAACCCTTCGTGGAATCATGAATACGCCTCGTGATCGTTTGCATCCGTGCCAGACACATCTGGCCCAGTGTTATAATGCCCGCATTTCGCAAAATGGATCCCGTCCTTCGCCTGGCCGGAGATGATCATCGTGAGTCCGCGCTTTTGGAAGCTTGGCTTCGCGTTTACCACCACATTGTGAGTTCTTCTGTTTCTCGCCTATCATGGGAGAGCCATGCGTGATTGCGGTTCACCGGAAACGACACCATCGACTGGAGCGCCACCGATGGCAGCGCGACTTGCTGCGCTGTTTGAACGCTTGCGCGAAGGGGTGGCGCTGCATGAGTTGGTGGTGAGCGATGGGGGCGAGCCGGTCGACTACCGCATCCTTGACATCAACCCAGAGTACGAGAGCCACACGGGGCTGCGGCGGAGGGAGGTGGCAGGCAAGCTGGCATCGGAGGTTTACGGGACCGGAGCGGCGCCGTATCTGAAGGAGTATGCGCGGGTCGCTATGGGCGGCCCACCCGAGACCTTCGAGATCTACTTTCACCCGCGCAAGCGGCACTTCTCGGTTTCGGTGCTTTTTGTGGGACCCAAGGCATTTGCCACGATCCTATCGGATGTCACCCTTTCCAAAGCTCAAAACGAGGCCATCGAGAAAAGTAGACTCTCGCTGCGAGCGCTTCTCGACAATCAACCCCACCTCGCTTGGCTGAAGGACCGAGAGGGCCGGTTCCTGGCGGTGAACAAGGCATTTGCCCAAGCCTGCGGTCAGCCTGGCCCGGAAGCGGTGGTTGGAAAGACGGACTTTGACGTGTGGCCGCTGGAGCTCGCCGAGGCCTACCGGGCCGACGACGCGGCGGTGATGACGTCGGGTACCCAAAAGGCAGTCGAGGAGCAGATCGCGGATGTGGATGGAACGCGATGGTTCGAGACCTACAAGTCTCCCGTTTTCGAGCCAGACGGCAGCATCGTTGGAACCACGGGCGTGGCCCGCGACATCACGGAGCGCAAGCACGCCGAGGAGGCTCGACTGCGAAGCGAACGCAAGCTCGGCCAGATTCTCGATTTGGCGCCGGATCCAATTGCGGTGACCAACCTGGCTGGAGAATTCACTTTCGTCAACCAAGCGTTCTGCGAGCTAGCCGGTTACCAACGCTCCGAGATAGTCGGCCAGAAGAGCACGGATCTGGGGATGTGGGCAGACCCGCAGGGCAGCATCGCCGCAGGGGCACGGCTACTACGCGATGGCAAGGTCGATGCCGCCGAAATGATCTTATTGAGCCGGGATGGTACGCGCCACCATGTTGAACTGACCGCTGCCTTGGTGGAGTTTGACGACGTCTCCACGGCCATCCTCGCGGGGCGCGACGTCACCGCGAGCCGGCTTGCCGAGGAGAAGGCACAAAAAGCGGCAGAGACCCTGTCCCAATACTTCACCCTGTCCCTCGATCTGCTTTGTATTGTGAACGATGAGGGAAGCTTCATCCGATTGAATCCAGCGTGGCAGGACGTCCTTGGATATCCCATTGGCGAACTGCAAAGTGTGCGTTTTCACGAGTTGGTCCATCCCGAGGATCTCGACGCTACCCTGGCAGCCATGCGCCGTCTGAGCTCGGGCGGACAGCCTCTCGATTTTCAAAGTCGCTTCCGACACGCTGACGGCTCCTGGCGCTGGCTCGAGTGGCGTTCCGTCTCCGGCGGCCAGGGGCTCATCTATGGCGTGGCCCGCGATGTTACAGATCGGCGATTGCACGAGCTTGCGCTTCGCGAGGCCGAACGTAAGGCCGCCACAAGCCGCGAGCGGCTCCTCTCTGTCTCGGAACTGGCTCACATCGGCCACTTCACGATCGACGTTCTCCATGACTCAGTTGAATGGACGCCAGAGCTCTATCGCATCTTCGGACGCGCCCCAGAGCACTTTCAACCAAGCATTCCGGCGGTGCGAGATGCCATCCACGCCGAAGATCGGGCGACCGCAGACAAGGCATTATCGGCGGCCCGGGATTCGGGGCAGGCGCAGCACTTTCATTTCCGTGCAGTGAGGCCCAGCGGCGAATTGCGCCATTGCCTGTCCATCGTCGAGGTAGAAGGTGGCTCCACGTTGCCGGCCGAGAGAGTCTACGGTCTGGTGCAGGACTTGACCGAGTTGCGACGAGCCGAGGAAGAGCAGCGGAAACTCGAACAGCAGGTGATGCAGTCCCAAAAGTTGGAGAGTCTCGGTGTCTTGGCGGGTGGGATTGCCCACGACTTCAACAACCTGCTTACCAGCATTCTGGGCAACGCTGACCTGGCATCGACTGAACTGTCACCTTCAAACCCCGCCCGCCCCTACCTCGATGATATTGAGAAAGTGAGTCGTCGAGCGGCCGATCTCTGTCGACAGATGCTCGCCTATTCGGGCAAAGGCCGCTTTGTGGTGCAGCCCATTTCGCTCAACGAAATCGTCCGCGAGATGGCGCATTTGCTCGGCGTTTCGATTAGTAAGAAGGTGGTCGTCAAGTACAACTTCTTCCCCGATCTGCCGAGCGTAATGGCGGATGCGACGCAGGTGCGCCAGGTGGTGATGAACCTCATTACCAACGCATCCGAGGCGATTGCCGAAGTGAGCGGCGTGGTGACGTTGTCGACGGGCGTGATGGATTGTGACGATGAATACTTGAAGGGCGTGGTCGGGGACAGCGATCTCCATCCCGCCGGTCAGTATGTCTTTCTTGAGGTTTCGGACACCGGATGCGGCATGGCTCCGGAGACTCTGAATCGAATCTTCGAGCCGTTCTTCACCACGAAGTTCACGGGCCGCGGGCTTGGCCTCGCTGCCGTGCTCGGCATCGTGCGAGGTCACAAAGGCGCTTTGCGCGTCTACTCCGAGAAAGGACGGGGAACGACCTTCAAGATCCTTCTGCCAGCCCACCATCAAGTGGCGCTGTCACCGGATGCTGGTGTGAACAGCACTGGGTTATGGCGGGGCAAGGGGCTGGTTCTGTTGGCGGACGATGAGGAGAGCATTCGCAGCATGGGGCGACGGCTGCTCGAACGGGCCGGCTTCGAGGTCGTGGCTGCCGCCGATGGCCGGGAGGCTCTTTCCATGTTCACCCAGCACAAAGCGAGGGTTCGGCTGGTGATCCTCGACATGACCATGCCGCATCTCGATGGGGAAGCGTGCTTTCGCGAGCTACGCCGTGTCGACCCCTCGGTCAAGGTCATCATGACAAGCGGCTACAATGAGCAGGACATCATCAGCCGTTTTGTTGGAAAGGGCCTCGCGGGCTTCGTTCAGAAGCCATACCAAGCCAACGATCTCCTACCCATGATTCGCAAGGCGCTCGGGGAAGAGTCGTAGTGCGCTACTTCAAACAGCCGATGCGGTTTGGCGCTGTGGCCACATCGTCGTACCAAACCGTGCGGTTCGTCCCGTTGTATTCGACGTAACCGAACCGAAAGTTGGTGAACGACTGTTTGGCTTGCGGGACGGCGCCGCCCTTGATGATGGAGGCGCCGTTTATGAAGATTTCCAAATCGCCCGAGCCGCCGTCGAAGAAACCCTCGAAGCAGTACCATGTGTTCGCGGCGATTTTTTGGCCGCTTGCGGGACAGGTGATGGGAGGGTTCTGGCCGTTGGAGCCGAGCACGGGATTGTCATTGATGTTGACGGCGACCTCGCATTGCTCCTGCACGATGTCGACGCCCTTGTCTTGCCCCCAATTGGCGCCCATGAAACTCTCGTGCACTGTCGCCTTCTGGTCGATGGGTACGTCGGTCATCATGTACGTGCGAAACCAGAAAGTCTTCGCGGCCGGCACGGACAGCATGCGGTAGACGTAGCTCGTGCCTGGGTTGACCTTTACGGAGCGAGTTCCGGTGTTGTGAACAGTTGAGTCAACTACAACCTCGACCGGGATCGAAAGATTGGAGACATAGCTGGCCTTCGCAGGTAGGGCGGCGTCCTCGAATCCCGAACAAAAGAAGGCGTCCGGGGGACATGCACCGTTGCTCGTGGACGCGCCGGTACCGCCGGTGCTCGTGGTGCCACCCGTTGCGCTCATACCGCCGGTCGCGGTCGCGCCGCCGGTGCCAGTCGCGCCGCCGGTGCCAGTCGTGCCGCCGGTGCTCGTCGTGCCGCCCGTGCTAGTCGAGCCACCCGTGCCGGTCGTGCCGCCGGTGCTGGTCGTACCACCCGTGCTAGTCGAGCCACCCGTGCCGGTCGTGCCGCCGGTGCTGATCGTGCCACCGCTACTCGTGGTGCCGCCAGTTCCGCTTGCACCGCCGCTGCTGGTCGTGCCGCCGTTCCCACTCTCACCGCCGGTGCTTGTTGCTCCCCCGGCGCTGGTCGCGCCGCCAGTACCCGTCGCGCCTCCCGACGCGTTTGCACCGCCCGTGCCTCCCGAACGCGGAGTGTTGCTACACGCTGCCAGCGCGGCGACGAGCGCGGCGGTTGCCAGGCAAAGGCCCAGGTGTGGCGGCGGCCGAGAGCCATCTGAACACGAAGGCAGGGAATCACATGTCATCGAATTCTCCAGAGGACACCCCGATGCGATCAGGGGTTGGTCTAGCAGCCGCGCGGCATGAAATCGACCCGGCTGGGTCCGATTTTCCGTTTGGCGTGCGGCAAGCGCCGTTTATGCTTTCGCGATGCCAAGTTCACGAACCGTAAAGTCCTACGGCGGATCCTCGTTACTGCTTGGCGCGGTGTTGGGACTGGCTGTCGCCGGTTGCCACGCCAATGCTTCCAAGCGAGATGGTGGCGCGTCGGGGACCGGTGGCCAAATCGCATCCGGAGGCACGACGGGAAGCGGCGGGGCGACGAGCACGGGCGGTACAACGGGAAGCGGCGGGGCGACGAGCAGGGGTGGCGCAACGGGAAGCGGCGGGGCGACGAGCAGGGGTGGCGCAATGGGCACCGGCGGTGAGACGAGCACAGGTGGTACAACGGGAAGCGGTGGGGCGCCTAGCACGGGTGGCACGACGGGCAGCGGCGGTGCGACGAGCAGCGGCGGTACAACGCTCACGGGTGGCGCGACAAGCGCAGGCGGCACGACGCTTACCGGCGGCGCGTTGAGCAGTGGCGGCACGACACTTACCGGCGGCGCATTGAGCAGCGGCGGTGCGACGGGCTCCGGCGGAACGACGAGCTCCGGCGGCGCGGGCGGCACCAGCCAGGCCCCTTTCTTCACCGACGATTTCGACGCGGATACCACCGGTAAAGCCCCAACGGGTTTCGACGCGTTCATCGCCTACACACTCAATGGGCAGAACCCCAGTGGAACGACGCTGGCGTTGGTGGACGAGACTCGCGCTCACAGCGGAAAGAAGTCCGTACACGTTCACGGCGGGTCATCGCCCGCGCAGATCGGCAAGACCTTGCCCACGGGGCTCACGCGCCTTTACATGCGCGCATTCGTGTACATGACCCGGCCGCTCGGCATGCATGATCCGAATACGTCCAACCACGAGAGCCTGTTCGTCCTGCGCAAGAATCCAAGTGGCGCGGACAACGAAGTCCGCTTCGGGGAAATCAAGGGCGCACTCGGGACCAACGAGGTTCCTACGGACGACATTTCTCCCGTTGCAGCGGATTGGGGCAAGGGCCAGGTCATTCCCGCGAACGTTTGGGTTTGCGTCGAGGTCGCGTACCTAGGCGATCTGCCCCAGCACCAGCTATTGGCCTACGCCAACGGCACCTTGGTCCACTCCGTCACTGCGCCGGATCAGTGGGAGCACAAGGCCGCTGGCGCTACCTTCCTCAGCGGCAAGTTCGTGCAAGCGGTGTTCGGTTGGCAGAGCTTCAGCAATGTGGAGACCGATTTGTGGATTGACGACATAGCATTGTCCGCCACGCCTATCGGCTGCGGGCCCTAGCCGCCATCAGGCCGACTGTAGGTGGGAATGGAACCTACCTGCCGATGCTTACGCGGGCGTGAGAATTGTGGCACCTCCAGGCGCCTTCGCGCATCTGAATTGGTTATTGCTTGCGTTTGATCCCCGGTTGGCGTCGTTCGGAGAAGTTGTTTCGGTATCTCTACCCCGGGTTCCCTGATCGCGTGATCTCGAAGGGTGGCCGTTAGCTTTTTCGGGCGGGCCTCAATGGAGCCCACACCCCATGCCCAAAGAATCCCCACGAATGCTGCGCGCCACCCGTGGCGTGGAGCGCCGCATGTTCTTGAAAGCGCTGGGCGCTGGACTCACCTTCGCCGCAGCAGGCCGGCTGGCGCGGCTCGCGGTGGCGGCGCCCACGGTGGCCGCCAAGCGGCTCTTCGTGTTCTTCATGCCCCACGGCGTTGCGCCCGAGCACTACAACCCGCGAGTTGTGGGGTCCGACTTGACGAACTTCGATCTCGATAAGTCGAACGTCAGCATCCTGGGGCCGCTGCAGAAGTACAAATCCTACGTCAACGTCTACGAAGGCTTCCAGTACCGGGGATCGGCCGCGAGCCATTCAGGCATCGTCAACTGCCTCTCCGGTCTGCAGGTCACCGACGACACCACCCAGCGGACGACGTTCGAGCAAGTGATTGGCAACGCGCTCAAGATCAATCCCCTCATCCTCGGCGCCTGTTCACACCTGCCCTACGGCATCGACACGAACGGAAAGCTGTTCTGGAACGGGTCGGCCATCGATCCCCAGAAGAATCCGGCTAAGGTCGCCGACACGCTTTTCGGCGGAACCTCGGTGGTCAGCGCCGATGTGCAGCTGAGACAGGATCTCCTGAAACTGACGGCCTCGGAAATTCAAACCTTGCAGTCGAGCCTCGGGGGGTTGACTGCTGAACAGACCAAGCTGCAAGCGCACCTCGACGCTGTCCAGGGCGTGCTTTCGGGGAGCGGAAATGGTTCGGGCCAATCGACCTGCACCGCCCGTCCGACCTTGCCCACGGTGGAGAAAGTTCGGGCCGCCAGCGCGGGCCTCGTCGTCGACCCAAGTGGTGGCAACGACTACTTCTACCAAGAGAAGAATTTTTCGACGATCCTGCAGGCCCAACTGGAGTTGGTGACCCAGGCGCTCATCTGCAACGCGGCCCAAATCATCGGGCTCATGCCCATGTTCGCCACCTGCGATTTCGACTTCGGCTTCGCGGGCGCGCCAGGGTCGCACCACAGCGGTCTGTCGCACACCTCGCCGCAAGCGGTGTCCAGCGCTCAGTACAATTCGCCGGTCAGCATCGACAACTATGATCCCGCCCCACGCAAGGCGTTTGCCACCGCGCAACGCTGGTTCGCGCAGCAACTCGTCGACAAGGTGGTCAGCGTGCTGGCGACCACCGACGATCCCACCGCGCCTGGAACCAAGGTGCTCGACAATACCGTGATCTATTGGATGAGCGAGATCGGCGACGGGCAAAACCATACCCGCCTGAGCGAGCTTGAATACCCGCAGGTGCCCACCAACCTTCCCTTGGTGACCATCGGCAAATGCGCAGGTGCGCTCAAAACAGGGCAGGTGGTTCGATCCCTGATCACGAGTCCTGACACCGCGGCCGCGAACAACCGCCCTGCCACGGATATCTATTTGACCTTGGCCAAGGCCATGGGCGCTGGGACGGTTTCCTTTCCCGACACCACCGGCGTGATTACGGAGGCGCTCGCGTGAGGCGGATAGCGAACGGCCTGGTGTTGCTGGGCGCCTTGGTCGGGTGTCGTGCCAGCGCCGTCATTAGCGCGGGCGGGAGTGGCGGAGCGGCCGTCCATTCAGGCGGCGCTGGCGGGAGCGGCGGATCGGTCGGCCAGTCGGGCGGCGCGGGCGGAAACGGTGGATCGGTCGTCCATTCGGGAGGGAACGGTGGCGGGAATGGTGGCGGGAACGGTGGATCAAAGAGCGGTGGCGCGGGCGGGAGCAGCGGATCCGCTGTCGGGTCGGGTGCGGGTGGAAGCGGCGGATCTGCTGTCGGGTCGGGTGCGGGCGGCGACCTCGGCACTGGCGGTACGTCGCCGAATTCGCAAAGTTGCTCTCAGCCCGCGAATGGCTCGCCCATCCTGCGTCTCCTCACCAACAGAGAGTTGCAAAATACCCTCGACGACATCTTCCCCGAGGTGAAAGGGCAGTGGACCTCGTCGCTCCCGGCCAACGGCCTTTCCAATTACGGCTTCGACAACGACGCACAGGCAACCGTCGGCGCCCAGCTGGTGAGCGGACTTCTCGATACGGCGCAATCCCTGGCGACGGCGCTGGTGGGAACGCCGCTGGCTCAAGTGTTGCCTTGCTCGGCGAGTACGGCCAACCACGCGTGCGCCGAGACCTTCCTGAACAAGTACGGCCGCCGCCTGTTTCGCCGTTCGATAACGTCATCCGAACATGATCGGTACCTGGCGTTCTTCGACCAGTCGTTGGCGAAGTTCGACTTCAAGACAGCTCTCAAATGGATGACCATCGGGCTTATCCAGAGTCCGAACGCCATGTATCGCAGCGAGATCGGCGTGGCTCAGGGAAACGCTCGCAAGCTCGCAGCGGTCGAGTTGGCTACCGAGCTTTCCTATACCTACACGGGAACCACGCCCACCGACGATCTTCTGACCAAGGCCGAGAGCGGGGCGATGGATTCCCCCGCCAAGGTAGCCGCGGCGATGATGGCAACATCCGCGGGCAAAGAGACGCTTCAGCGCTTCTTCGCGTCCTATTTCGATTACAGCAACGTCACGTCCATCCAGAAGACCAACGTGCCCAACTTCACCGCGCTAAGCGCTGACATGGTCCAGGAAACCCGTCACTTCATCGACAGTGTGGTCTTCCAAAACAAGGGCGGCCTCAAGGAGCTGCTGACCTCGACCAGCACCAACCCTTCCAAGGCGCTGGCAACATTTTACAATTTCCCGACGCCCGCGACGGATTTCGATTCGGTGACCCGCCCAACCGGCCGGGGAATCGGGCTTCTGGCCCAAGGGGCGTTCCTGTCCGTCCACGCGGCTTCCGACGCGTCGTCGCCGACTAGGCGCGGGCTGTTTCCCTTCGCGCGCCTCTTCTGCCTGACCAAGCCGAGCCCGCCCCCGGGGGTTCCGCCCATCCCTGCGCCGGCGCCCGGCAAGCAGACGACCCGCCAGCGCTACGAAATCAGCCACGCAAGCAGTGAGCCTTGCAAGAGCTGCCACAAGCTCTTCGACCCGCTGGGTTTCGGGTTCGAACATTTCAACGAAGCCGGCCAATACCGCGAAACCGAGAGTGGCCTTACCATCGATGCTTCTGGCACGTACACGCCGGCCATCGCGGGAGCCCAGCCTTTCTCATTTTCGGGACAAGAAGACCTGGCGAAGGATCTGGCCCAGGTCCCGCAGGGCCACGAATGCGTTGCCAATTACCTGGCGACCTATGCCTTCGGCACAGGGCAGTCCTGCCTGGGAGCGAGCTCAGTTTCCGACTTGCAGTCGGGAAAGATCGGCCTTTGGGATGCGTTCGTGAATCTCGCGAACGAGCCCCATTTTCAAACGCGCGATCTGCAATAGGGCGAGATGGAATTTTTGGCGGTCCGCTACCTGAGCGAAGTCGCTTCGGACGGTCTGTCCACTAGGACTGGCTTTTACTTGCCACAGTAGCGTGAGTTCTTCGACCCATCCAGCGAGGCAATCTCGACAACATCGCCGTCCAGGTGGAAATGGTATTTCACGAGCCGAGCCGCAGGTCTCCCATCGACGTACAAGACAGCGCTGAAGATCCCAGCGGGCTTCCATTCAAGGTGAGCCCAATCGCCCAGAAGGCCTGGCTGGCCGGGATCCCCCCCACAGTGCTTCCATTGGTTGAACGACATTCGGCAGTCCCTGGCGTAGACGATGATGGCGAAGAGTACAGCAAGAATTCCCAACGCCCTGATGAGTCTCTGCATGATCGAAAGCCTCCCTGCCGTCGTGTACTGGGGCCGGCGGCCGCCCGTGTACCGCTCAGCGAGGCGCCAGCCGCAGAGTCGGCGCCGCGATTCTACACGATGTCCCTGCGGCGACCATGTGTGCCAGGGCCTAGCCGCCGTAAAGATCCACGAGCGTAAAACCACTGAGATCGATCCGATCAGCGCGCCGAGGCGATTTTGCCGGATCGCCGATGGATCGAGCGAAGCTTGCCCCATGTGAGGGGCCGCCATGGTTCCCATTGCAGATACCGATCGGCGCACCCGTGTTGGTACCTCGAGGGTTGTCGGCTGCTTCCCCTGACTTCGCTTGTCGTGCGATGAGGGGATGCCATAGGCGTTGCCCGATTTTTGCGTAGCGTCTACAATGTTCCTGGCAGTTACCAGGAGGGATCCGTGAAAATGATCTCCGCACTAGCGTTGGGACTCGGAACCATCCTCATCGCCAGCTCTCTTGCACCGGGCTGCGGCGATGGCAATGGGGGCAGTTCAAGTGGCACGGGCGGTTGGATCGGCTCGGGTGGCATGACAGGTGCGGGCGGCACGGCTGGCGCCGACGGCGGTCCCAGCGTCGGAGGTTCGAGCGGAGCGGACGCAGGACTATCCACCCTGCCGGCCTGCACTGGCTTCAACGCCTGTGGTGGATCGATTGTCGGCACGTGGAAGTTGCCAGGCAAGGTCCTCTGTGGCTCGCAAGGAACAGGAGCGCCGCCGTCGTCGAGTTGCACCGCCCTCAACAATCTGGCGGAGCTGCTACAAAGCGGCACGCTCGCGTTCTCCGACAGCGGAACCTGGGTCTCGTCCATGACCTTCAATGGCACGGAGACTCTCACCTATCCTGCGAGTTGCCTGAGCGGCGGAGCTACCTGCGCCAGTCGAGCAGCCAACAGCCCGGACGCCGGCATGGTTGGAGCGTGCATCGAGAACACTTCCGGACAGTGCGTCTGCACCTACACCCTGGACAACATGACCATGGGAGGCCAAGGAACCTACACCACGTCTGGTGGAAAACTGTCTGTGGTTGGGAGTGACCCCAGTTCCATGGATTATTGCGTTCAAGGAAATGCGCTATCGATGTACGCTGTCAATTCCACGACGGGTGACCAGGCAACCCAGGTCTACGAACGGCAGTAGCGCGATCGGCTGAAGGGGACTGGTCATGCGAGGCAAGCGTTGGGTTCTCACCAGCGGCGTTGCCTTGGCGGTGGCCATGACCGCCGGCTGCAGCGGATCGGCCGCAAAGTCGGTCGCCGCCGGCTCGGGCGGACGCACCACCGGCGCAAGCGTCGATCTATGCGCCGGGATGATCAAGGACAAGGCTGCGCACCCGATGACCACGCTCGCCCAACCCGCGCTCGGCGGGACGGTCATCGACGCCGCGTTCGGAACCACCATCCGCCGCATCACCGCGGTCGCGGGCTCTGGCGCCAACGCCGGGATTGTTCCCATGTACACCACTATCTCCGCCTGGAACGCGGATGAGTCTCTGCTGATCCTCTACAGCCTAGGCGGCGGGGGTCACCAACTCTGCGACGGCAAGACCTACCAACACCTTCGCGCTCTCGACATCCGTCCCGCCGACCTCGAGCAGGTCTACTGGGATACCTCGGATCCGGATATCCTCTACTCCGTCGACGGCCAGGAATTCATTCGCTACCACGTCAGCGCCGGAACCCAGGACAAGCTACACAGCTTCAATGCACTGTGCGGATCGTCCTCGGTAAGCAATGGGGGCGACCCCATGTTCACTTCCTGTCCGTCCTCGGTTACTGGGCAGAGCCCCACACGGTTCCTAGCCCAAGCGGCACACGGGCCGTGTTCGGGAGTGATTGGGGCAACGGCTCATCCGTGGACAGCTACGTCCTGGAATTGCCTAGCTACTCGCCTTAGCCATTCTTGAAGCCGGCGTGTTCGACTCAGCGCCATCATTTCCCCAATGCTCCCCATTGTTGCGCATGGTACGCTTTTGAAGCCGCGCTCGGCGCGGCCACAATCCCGGACAACGGCGAGTCTGTCTCCGAACAAGCCCATGGTAATTCCCGTCGATAAGTGGTGCATGCGCAATGAGATTTTGCGTGTCGTCCTGTTTCTGGCCGTGGCCGGGTGCGGGAGGTTGGGGGGCTTGAAGGTGCCGGGTAAGGATTCGGGGACTGGCGTCCCCGCGGTGGCGACGGTCGAGGAAAGAGACGCCCAGACGCAGCAGCAGGCGATGGGGATGGACGCGCCGGCGAGGCCGCATGATGTGGCTGTCATGCGGCCGGGCTTCAATCCCACCACGAAAGTCACATTCCGCGGGAACTTGTATCCGGGTGAAGTCCACCAATGGGATGTAAGCAGTCCGGCGGCCACGTCGAATTGTTCCTTCTCGGTCGACATTATCGACAACAGCGGGGCCGCGGTTTACATGCCCGTCTATTTCGTACGGGAAAGCGCACCTTCGGATTTGTCCGGCCGTTGGACCTATCACGCCGAAGTGGGCGGGAACCATCTGGCGGGGAACGATGTGTTCGAATTGCTTGAAGGGATCCTGACCTTCAATGGGGAAGGGAAGCTTGTCGAGGCCAACCAGTCGACGACTGGGATTCCACTCAAGAACGGCGACACGCAAACCATCCTCCTCGATTTTGGCGCCGGCCTTTCCCAAGGCGGAACCGGAGACGACGCAGTGACATCGATGAAGAGGGAGACCTTCATGACGTCGATAGTTTTGCAGCCGGATCCCTGAGTCGCACAGACGCGTTTGCGGACAGCAAGCGGTGTGAATCAAATCCAAGGTGCTGCACGCGCGGAGCCGGCTGACTGCTCACGCCGTTCCTTGGCGTTCCCCGTCCTCACCTCGACCGGGGCGACAGGCCGATCAGGATACTCCGACGCGCTTGGCCAGTCGATCGAACGACGCGCCAACCTTTCGCCGCGAACGGGCAGCAAGATCTTCGGACCTTCTCCGTCCGGTGCTGGCTATTTCTCCCATTCGCCACGGATGCCAGTGGTAGCCGGCATGGGCCGGATGAAGACGTGTTGAGGGGCAGGCGTGCAAACCGGGCACGCCTATGACCCGTTTTGTTTTGATTCGTGACCAACATTCGATATCTTTGCTCGACTCATAGAGTCGCTGACCGACACGAGCGGCGCGACCTCGCACCCAACAAAAGGAAAGACCATGAAGAGATCAACCATGTTTGGTGTGGCGGCCCTCACCGCATTCGGGTTCGCAGCCATGGGTTGTCTCAACGACAACACGTTGGCAAGCGGCGGCAACGGCGGCAGCGGCGGTGGCTCGGGCGGTGCTGCAAGTGGCGGAGCGAGCGGGGGAAGCTCGACCTCGTCTTCGAGCGGTGGCAGCGGCGGTGGCTCGGGCGGTGCCGCAAGTGGTGGAGCAAGCGGGGGAAGCTCGACCTCGTCTTCGAGCGGTGGCAGCGGCGGTAGCACGACCTCGTCAGCTGCCTGCGGCACCACCGATGGAAGCTACAAAGAGGACACTACCTTCGGAACCGCGGATTCGACGGCCCCTTACAAGCTCAACAAGTGGGGAACTTGGGGCAATGGGACGGAGCCCGCTCTGACGCAAACCACGACCGGACCAAGTGGTCTCGATTGCAGCTCGGGTTGTGCGATGCTGACCATTGATTTTTCGGATACTACCAAGCAGTACTCGGCGGGTTCGTTCGTCGAGTACTTCGGGACGGCCAGTGATTCGGTCGAGAATCTACTCAACGAGACCATCACGGCCAAGATTGCGGTAGGCGTCAAGCAGGCGAGCGGCGCCAACACGGCCGTGCCGATCTCCATCAGCCTCTTTGGCCAAGACACGTTCGTGAGCACAAGCGGCACAGATAACCTCTGGTCGAATGACCTGGGCAGTGCCTCCTCGCTCGACGCGGCTTCTGGCTGGCATACGGTGACCTTCAAGGTTGTGGATGCGAAGGTTCCCAGCTGGAGTCCGACGCGAACGGTTTGCGCGTCGGCCCTGCATGCCATGGGCATCACGATTCAAAACAACGCGGTCATCGATGGCAGCAACGGCGCTGTGGTCACCCTCTACGTCCAGAATGTTTCGGTCGGTGGCAGCGGCGGCAACGGTAGCGGTGGCGCGGGCGGTGCCTCGAGTGGCGGCGCGGGCGGCGGCGGCGGTGCCTCGAGTGGTGGCGCGGGCGGCGGTGGTGCCTCGAGTGGTGGCGCAGGCGGCGGCGGCGGCGCTTCGAGTGGTGGCGCGGGCGGCGGCAGCGGCGGTGCCTCGAGTGGTGGCGCGGGCGGCGGTAGCGGTGGCTCGGCCGGCGCCTCGAGTGGTGGTGCAGGCGGGGAAAGCACGACTTCGACCGGTGGGAGCACGTCGGCTGCTTGTGGCACCAGCGATGGAAACTACAAGGAGGACACCACCTTCGGAACGTCGGGATCGACGGCCCCCTACAATCTCAACAAGTGGGGAACCTGGGGCGATGGGACGGAGCCCACCCTGACGCAAACCACGACCGGGCCAAGCGGTCTCGACTGCGGCTCGGGTTGCGCGACGCTGACCCTCGACTACTCGGATACTACCAAGCCGTACTCGGCGGGCTCGTTCGTCGAGTACTTCGGGACGGCCAGTGATTCGGTCGCGAATCTACTCAATGAGACCATCACGGCGAAGATCGCGGTGGGCGTCAAGCAAGCGAGCGGCGCCAGCACAGCCGTCCCCATCTCCATCAACCTATTCGGCCAGGACACGTACACCAGCAGCAGCGGCGTGGACAACGCCTGGTCCAATGACCTGGGCAGCGCCTCCTCGCTCGACGCGGCTTCTGGCTGGCATACGGTGACCTTCAAGGTTGTGGATGCGAAGGTTCCGAGTTGGAGCCCGACGCGAACGGTTTGCGCTTCGGCTCTGCATGCCATCGGGATCACGATCCAAAACACCGCCGCCATTGATGGTACCAATGGCGCCGTGGTCACCCTGTACGTGCAGAGCGTTGCGGTTGGCACCCCCTAGGGGCTCCTCAGAAGGAATACGGACCCATGATGCGAACCACTCAGCTACTCCTCGGCTCGATTGTCTTCTTGGCCGCCATGTCGCGGGTAAGTCCTGCGCGGGCCGAGTATCCGTCGAACTCTCTCTACATCGGCGTGTCGGGAGGTTACAACCTGCGCCTCGTGGACTGGGAGCTAGGCAGCAACGTGAAACGCGACGGAACCGCGCCCGGTCAGGCGAAATCCTCGCCCATCGGCATGTTGCGTTTGGGGTATCAAATCCTTCCCCAGCTGGCCATCGAGTTGGAGGGCGGATACTTGCCCATCCAGGCAAGCTACGACAACAGTCGCAACAACGCCTTCAAGGGCGAGCTGAACGTTCTGTATCACATCCTGGACGGCGACTGGACGCCGTATCTTCTGGCGGGAGGGGGCTTTTACTATCTTTACAACGGTAGCCTGGGACGGGATTTGGATGCTCCGGCGTTCCACGGCGGCCTCGGTCTGCGCGGGCTGCTTGCACCGTGGCTCGCCCTCCGCATCGAAGGCCGGGACGTGTTCTCTGACGGATTCGACGGCAAGCTTTCCAGCAACATCGAAATCTTGGCCGGCCTCGACCTCTTCTTCTCGCCCAAGACCGTGGTGAAGGTGCTCGATCACGACGGCGACGGAATCCCCGACGCCGAAGATAGGTGCCCCGACGAGAAGGGGCCCCGCAAGACCCGCGGCTGTCCGGACGCGGACGGCGATGGCGTCATCGACTCGCAGGACAAGTGCCCTGACGTCCCCGGCAAGCGCGAGCTGGCGGGCTGCCCGGACGAGAAGGACAGCGACGACGACGGCATCATCGACTCGAAGGACAAGTGCCCCGACGTGGCTGGCAAGCCCGAGTTCGACGGCTGTCCAGACCGTGACAACGACGGCGTGCCCGACGACGAGGACAAGTGCCCCGATGTGGCAGGGCTCAAGGAGCACCAGGGCTGCCTGCCCGAGGAAGTCGCGAAATTCACCGGTGCCATCAAGGGCATCAGCTTCAAGACCGGCAAGGCAGACATCGCGAAGAGCTCGTATCCCGTGCTCGATGCCGCGCTCAAGGTCATCCAAGACTATCCGTCCCTGCGATTGAAGATCGAGGGCCACACCGACAACGTGGGTAAGTCCGAGAAGAACCAGACGCTATCGGAGGCACGGGCCGAGGCGGTGAAGACCTACTTCGTGGGCAAGGGCATCGAGGAGAAGCGCCTCGAGACGGTCGGCTACGGTGACACCAAGCCCAAGGCAAGCAACAAGGCCGAGAAGGGCCGCGCGGTCAACCGCCGCATCGAGTTCACGGTGATTCGGTAGCCCAGCTGCGGATCAGGACAACTGGGACTCTGAGGAGAAATCAGCTTCCCGCGCGGGATTCGGCGCGCGATGGCTTCCCCTTGCCCACGTGCCTTCTCGGCTGGTGGACGAGCAGGCCGGCCAGAATAATCAGCCCCATGGCGGGGAACGCCGCCGAGCCGCCCTGGGAAGTCGCTCCGATCGCGCACTGGCAGCCCTTTGAGCCGGCGGAGACAGACGCGTCCCGACCCGCGTCGAGTCGACTGGAATCGGGCTTTGCCTGGGTGATGTCGATGGCTGCGTCTGACCCGGCATCAGCGAGAGGCAGCCGAGCGTCGACTGGCCCTGCCAGATCCGCGCCCGCGAGGTCGGCCTGCGGTCCATTCGCGACAAGCTCGGTGTCGGGCGCAGCGTTGTCGGCTTGGTCCGCCCCAAGATCGGGCGGGACACTCTCGGGGCTGCTCTCGCGCCCAGACTCGGCGACATCATCGCGAACGGTGATTGTGTCGAGGGAAGCGGCGACTGTATCAAGAGGCGCGGTGATCGTATCGAGAGGCGCGGTGATCGTATCGAGAGGCGCGGTGATCGTGTCCAGACGCGCATCGAGAGAAGATGTGACTACATCGCGGGGAGCGTCGATGACACTGGCATCCACGCTGCACCCAGCGCCTGTGCAAATCCCGCTTGAACACAGCCCGCTCTCGCACTCCGAAGATGATGAACAGACGGCGCAGTCCGGTAGGCTGGTAACCAGGCGGAAGCGCACGCGGCGCGACCCGTACACACTGGAGCTGTCGAAGCGCTCGTACCCGACCAGCGCCACACCTTTACCGTTGGAGGCCATCGCCGCGGGGCCCTCGCTGACCTTGGGATCATCCGCGATCAGAAAGGGATCGGCGTCGATGAGGCTGCCGTCGCTACGGACGCGTCGACCCACGATGTCCCAGCTGGCCGAGCCCAGGCGGTCCCAGATCACCAGGAAGCTCGAGCCCATCCACGCCACGTCTGGGTAGGTGGGCTGGTTGGTTGCATCCGCCAGCGTGATCGGCGTGGTGTCCAGGAGCTGACCTCCGGCACTGATCCGCAGCGCGGACAGGCGGTTCACGTAGGCCCCACCGTCGCTGTCAAAGCTCTTGGCCCACACCGCCAGGTACACCCCGCCGCCGAACTTGACCTTGGGCGCGACCACCCGCACCTCCGGGGGACTGAGCACCAGCCGCTTCGAGTCGAGTGGCTTGCCGTCGGGCCCGAGGCGCAGCCCCACCCATTGCTCGTTCTCGGAGCTCTGGCCGATAGACCAAGTCAGCAAGAAGTTCGTGCCGTCCGCGGCCAGCGAGCGGTCGGTCTGGTACGAATCGGTGCCGAGCGATATGGAAATGGGCGTGCTGTCCACGACACCGCCTGTGGTTGTCACGCGGCGGGCGAGCACGGTGCCGGCGCCAGCGGGCCACGCCACCAGGCAGACGCCGGGGTTGCAAGCGATGAACTGGCCGTCGTCGTAGTCCGGAGTCTGCTGGATGGTCATGGCACGATCCAGCACCTGGCCCGCACCCGAGATTCGCGAGCCCAGGATGTCGTCGTTGGTATCCATCCCATACCAGCTCCACGCGGCCACGTAGCCGGCGCCATCCGACCCGAGAACCACGCTGCCCGCCTGCAGATGCGCGTCGGTCAGCAGCAGCCCACCAGTGTCGAGGCGCTGGCCAGTGTTTGAGAATCGCCCGCCCAGCACCGGTTGATCGAGATCGCCGGTTTGCTCCAGCCAAGCCGCGAAGAAGTCCTTTCCGTCAGAGGCGATCTGCGGGCTCGACTGCGGCCCGGCCTGGGTCGAGAGCTCAAGCACGGGTGCACCCGCATCTGGGACGACCGTGGTCGGCCCGATGCGTGCGGCAAATGGGCCCCCGCGGCCGCCATAAACGAAGACGAGAAGGCACTCCCCCCCAGCCGGGCAGGCGATGGTTGGACTCTGCTGCTGGTAGCTGCCGCCAGCCACCAGGAAGCCGTTCGGCTCCTTGACCACGCCGTTGCTGCCAACGCGCGCGGCGTAGAGGTCGCCGTAGTACGTGCAGTCCTGTTCGCTCCGACAGTCGCGCCATGCGACCAGGAAGCCATCGCCGTTCGAGCCCACCGCGGGCTCCATTTGCACATCGACGGCGTCGCAGATCACGATCGGGGTCGTGTCGAGCTTTGTGCCAGCGGGGGAAACCCGGGCGGCGGAGATGCCCACGCCGCCATTCCACGCGACCAGGAAGTTGCTGCCGTCGAACGCCACCGCGGGCGTGTAGCTCAAGCTGGGGCTGAGGATGAGGGCATTACCAGCCGCGATGGGCCCGCTGCTGGCGATCACCCGGACGCCAATTTGCCCGCTCTGAGTTTGGTACGTGACCAGGTAGACTCCACCACCGAAGGCTACCTGGGGTACCATTTGTACCTCGGTGCTGGCGTCGATTGCCGTGGCGGCAATCGTCACTGTGCCGTCGCCAGCGATGCGCGCGGCCTTCGTGTGGTAGTCGGGGTAGCCGCCGTCCTGCCAGACCACGAGGTAGGCGTCGCCGTCCGAGGCGATGCGCGGCGATCTGGCGGCCACGCCGGTCGGGGTCAAGTCGACCCCAGCGTCGAGGAGGCTGCCATCGAGGCCCACGCGTTCCACGTGCACGTGTTGCTGGGTCGAATTGGACGGATCATCTTCCCAGCCCACCATGAAGTTCTTGCCGTTCGAGGCCACCGCGACTTTGCCCGGGCGGACCATCTTGCCATTTGGATCGAGATCCAGTCCCCCCGGATCCAGAAGTTTGCCCTCGGCGGAGACTCTGGCGCCGTACAGGCGCTCGGCGAACATCTCGCCTGGGTAGGTCATCCGCTCGTCGCTCCACACCACGAGATAGTTGGTCCCGCTGAAGGCGACGGCCGGGTAGGGCTGCGCCTGGCCAGCGGTGACATAGTTGGGGTTGCCGATGTCCATCTCGGGCGTCACCACGGGATCAAGCACGGCGGGATAGTGGGCGGCCTGAACGACCTCGGCGGGGATGCGCAGGTGTATCTCGCCAGCGTTGTAGCTCGCCAGCACTGGAAGGCGGTTTCCGCTGGCATCGACCCAGGTTCCGTGCCCGTAGCGGAACCCGGCGCCGCTGGCGTTGCGGAAGTGCAGCCCTTCCGCGTCCATCTTCTCGAAATCGAGCCCACCCACCGCCACCGCGACCTCGATGCCGCCCGCCGCGGGTGGGCGCGAAAACTCCCAGCTCTGCTCGAGCCCCTGATCCAGCACGCGCAGCCGCTCGGTCACGCCGTTCGCGGCCAAGTGGATCTGCCCATCGCCAGTCAGTCGGGGCGTCTGTCCCGGTTGTACGCGATTTCCGCCGATTTCCACCGCGTGGGTGCGCAGCGAGAATTCCGACCCTGCCCGTCGCGTCCGCAGCGCCACTCGCCCGTCACGAAGTGTGACCGCCCAGGACTTGCCACCCGCCACCAAGACGCCATTCTCGCGCCGGAATGAGCGAGCCACTCTCTGGACAATCGCGATGGGCTCGAATGGCGACGACACCAGTGGACTGCGAGGTGTGGCCTTCTCTTCATGGGATGGATCGGGCAAGCATGAGAGCACTCCGCCCAGGGCCAGCAGTGCCATCACACTCGACAAGCTGGAATTGCGCATGGTCGGTAGTTTCTCCGTTTTGCCGCGCGATGGCCAGAACGTAGATCTTTCGTCTCCACGAGGCATTCAACTCCAACAACCCGCCAGATTGGCTCGGCAATTGTTCTCCCACACGTGCAATCGACAGGCTGCCCTTGGGGTCGTAGGAGAAAGACCGACAATGTATCGGTTCTTGCGTGCTCATCCCGCGTGACTCTCCGTTCACGCTGACATCCAACGAACTCAGGGGGAAAGGAGGGGCCAGTGCACAGCTACTACTTCGTCCTGTCCATGCTGTCCGCGCTCCCTACAATCGACGACCGTGAGAGTCAGTGGGCGTCGTTGCCGCCCCAGGCGGCACAAGCGCCATCGAATGCGGCAGCGTACGATTCGACACCGACTGCGCACTCTCGACTTCCGGCGAAACCGACGCCCGCATCACAAGCATGGATGCTGTCCATGGAAGGCGCCACCCGCACACCCGTGGACGTCGGGGTTCAGGCCACCTTGGAATCGCCGTTTCACGTGCGAATCTCCGCAGGCTATGGCTGGGTTCCCACTGCGTACAGCGGCTTGTTCACTGGGATCGCGAGCGCTGCCAGCGGCAATGCCGAAGTCGCCGCCATTTTGAACCACGCAAGCTACCAAGGTCGAACCCTCAGAGCTGCGATCGGCGTACGCCCCTTCACCACGGCCGGCCTTCATGTCGATGTGGGCTACACCAGGTTGAACCTCGACGGAGCACTGGACCTCGCCGCCAGTGGCGTGCCTGCCCTGGAAATCCAGGGTGGCATCTATCAGGCACACACCACGATGGACGCATGGCAGGTCGAAATCGGCTCGCAGTTCGAAGAATGGGGCGTGGTGTTTGGATTCGCCTTCGGACTGATGCGAACCTTTGCGGCACAGACCACCGTCAGCACTGCGAACGGCGCCCCCGCCAGCCCGCTACTCGGTCCGGCCGCGCAGCAAGCGGATGCCGCCTTGAAGACCTATGGCTATGTCCCCACGCTCACACTGCGCCTCGGGTTCGACGTGCTCTCGGTACGCTCTTGGGCGTCGCGCTCGGGCTGGCACACATAGCGTGTGGCGGTGCATATCCGAAGCGAAGGGGGCGTTACGGTCCGAGTCGCTGCAAAGATCTGGGTGGGCTGCGCCAGCGAAGTCAGCGGCGTCCCCGTGCACCCTCTGGGCGCAAAGGCCCAACGCGGGCAGGTGAACCACTCTCTCTCCGGTGGCCTCGAAGTCCGCGCGCCGCTACGATGGAATCATTGCCCCGCGGTCAGACACTAGAACGCGGCGTTGGCCGCGTAGAGGCTTCCGGACTGAATCCAGATGGCTGTCGCTACTCCGGTCTTGCTGATGACCATGTGCGGATCGCTGCAATTATCTGGCGTGGTGTTGACCATGATGGGCGCACCCCAGGTGCTACCAGCGAACAGGCTCGACCAGATGTTGTAGGAATTTCCGGCGTAGCGTGCCCAAACCGTCAGGGCGCTTCCACCCACGAAAAAGGCCGGTTGTTCGGAATAGTCAGCTCCTCCAGACTCAATTGCGACGGGCGTCGTCCACGTCGTTCCCGCGGCGTCGTAGCGACTGGCAAAGACGCCACCGCCATACCGGTTCCACACCGCCATCGCGTTGCCCTTCGTGTCGTAGGCGAACTGCGCCCCTTCGTCGTAGCCGGAGTCGCCAGCCTCGGTCAGCAGCGCGGAGGTGCCCCATCCTTTCCCGGTCACGTAGCGATTGACGTTGATTCCGCGCAGACCATAGTTGTACCAGATCGCCATGGCGCTTCCGTCGGGTGCGAAGGCGATACTGGGCGCCTTTGCGTTTCCCCTCGGCGCGCTGTCGATGGTTACCGCCGTACCCCAGCCAGAGCCTGGCACGTAGCGATTGGAGAACACGGTGTCGGCGCTGTTCGACGATTGCACCCAAAGCACGATGGCATTTCCAGCCGTGTCCAATGCAGCTGCGGGCGAAAAGGCGCTGGTGGTTCCAGTGTCGATGATCTCGGAAGCAGCCCAGCCGGTGCCAGCCACGTAGCGAGTCGTGTGCACGCTGGTGTGGTTCCACGACCACTCGTAGAAGGTCCAAGTCACAATGGCGTTGCCGTTACCGTCGAAGGACAATGTGTACGGACCGTCTGCAGTCGCGTCTGAATTGCTGGTATCTGCCATGACAGTGCTGACCGCGCCCCAACCGACGCCTGGAACGTAGCGATTCGAATACAGCCCGTACCTCGCACCGTTGACGGTCTTCCACGCCTGGTGCCAGACGGCCATGGCGTTGTCATTTGAATCGAATGCCACCATGGGGCTGTCAGCGGGCATGTCGCTGGTTTCGAGCAAGGTCGGGGTTCCCCACCCGCCGCCGGTTGTGTAGCGATTGGCATAGATACTGGACGTGTCGTTGACGGTGCCATCGCCCTGGACCCAAACCGCGATAATGTTGCCCTTCGAGTCCATCGCCATCTTCGGCGCTGACGCGGAGCTTGGGGCGTTTTCGAGCAGCACGGGCGCTGACCATGCGGGCCCTGCCGGCGCATCGGCGGCACCATCCGGGTTCGTTGTCGGCGCGTCCGTCGAAGGGTTCGCATCGACGGCGGGTACCGTCGTCGCATCCATCGGCCCGGCGTCGATGCCACCACCGACAGACCAGCCGTAGACCCACGTGCAGCCGCGGTTTCCAAGGTCGGCTGTATACGCCCACGTCGCCGGGTCAGAATCGATTACTTGATACGTTCCGGCAGGTATCAGTTGGGCCGGGTACGCCATCCAGTAGTTGTCTGGCGGTCCGGCAGCGTTACCCGGGTCGGACTTCGTAGCACCCAACGTGCCGTTGAAGGTCTTGTACCCAACTTGTGCCCAGGGACCGTAGATCGTCCCGGTGGCCGTGTCTTTGAAAGCCACGGTCGGGCTCTTGGTTCCGATGGTGGAGCTGTAGTGATACGTCCAAACTCGCGTGATGTACGAGACCGTGGACAACGTGAAGGTCGTCGCGACGGGCGGGTTGTAGGAAACGCCTTGCACCGAGTCCATCTTAAACAGAATGGCTTCCTGGCCTGAGACTGCAGCGTCGAGGACTGGCGTGACGACCCATGTATCGGTGCCAATGCCAGCATCCAGGCGCGTGCCGCTCGCGCCCCCTGTACCGAGGCCCGTAGCATCGATTCCGCCGCCGGCTCCGGCCAGGCTGCCGGCGTCATAGCGGAGGGGCGTGCCGCCCGTGCCGACCGGAACAGCGCCGCCGCTGATCACGAATGTCAAGGTCGCGACTGCGCTGACGTTGCCGGCAGCATCTGTCAGTGAGACCATCAACACGTAGGTGCCGGGAACGTACTTGGCCGGATATATGTCCAGCGTCAGAGTGCCGCTTGTTCCAGCCGCTTGCCCGGCAACTGACAAGACAGCGTGTGAGCTTTCCCCGGCAATGCCGAAATTGACGAAAGCTACGTCGCCCTGGGTGTCTGTGAACGTGATGCTCACCCGGAGTGCCTGGCCCGAAACAATAGTTGCGCTTGCCGCCGTCAAGGCCGTCACGACGGGTGTCGCAGCCGTCGGCGCTGCGGATGATGGTACGGGCCCCGCTGTGGTCGTGCCGGTTACGAAACCGACCACGCCGCCCTGATTCGAATTGCTGTCGCTCTTGCTACTACAGCCAAGCGCCAGTGTCCCGATCAGGAGAAGATTGAAGGTTGAGATGCACTTCCAACTGGTTTCAAGATTCAAGGCAATTGAGCGCATGCGATATGGTACGACGGTGCTGCGCGACCTGACAAGCTAGGACTTGAAGCTGTCACGTGGACTATCCATCCCGCGCACCTTGCCCGCGCACCTTGCCCGCGCACCTTGCCCGCGCACCTTGCCCGCGCACCTTGGCGTACATTCTCCGTTAGCTTCTGCATGGACCAGATGGGACCACGCTCCGCTGCCAGACGCCCGTGGTGTCCGGAAAGCCATCGCCGATGGATGCATCGAAAGCCCACTCGGCACCTTCGACCCGTCTTTGTCGACGTACCGGTCGTGGCGCGCTTCGGTCGGCGGCTATCGGGTGCTTGAGGTTCCGATAGCAGCCAGGGCGTCTTCCTCCATGATGAGGCCGCGGCATTTCGAGCTGCCGCATCGGCACGGCTCGGCAAGGTGCGCCGGGAAGGCGTAGTCGTAGCTGAGCTCTTCACCGATCGCGATTGATCTCAAGGCGATGACGGTGGCCCACACCTGACCGTCATCCGAGACCCCCGTATCCACGTATGAGTTTGGGTCGCACGAATGATTGATGAACCGCGTCTGGTCCACCATGTCGAAGTAAAGGCCATCTTCGATCCACAAGGAGTAGCGATCGTCGACATCCTCCCCCTCTTTCCACGCGACACCATCGATCTCGGCGATCTCGTCGCCTTGGGCGAAGGGGCGGAGCGCGATCACCCCGTACCCGTCAATGGCTGAGCGGACTACGCGTATCCCAGGAACTTTCGGCATCGGCAGGAGTATGCAACAAAGCGCCTGTCTCACTCCAGTTCTGGGTTGGTCTTTTCGACCACGCGGCGACGGCCTGGAAACGCTCGGGCATAAGTGCGATTTGTCGATCGTGCTGAGCGCAATCGCCTCGGGTGGTCGAATCGAGCGAAATCAGGCGCCTCGACAGAAACGACGCCGCGTTCGTTATGATCGCCAAGCCGCACTTTTCGAAGATTGTTTCCAGCCTACCGAACAGCGTGCGTAGCCCAGTTGCGGATCAGGACATCTGGGACTTTTGTGGGTGCAAGTGCACCCCATAGAGGATCGCCGAGGCTACTGGCCTTGCTGTCCCGAAATCCATCCCCGAGGGACATGCGGCCTCGCGATGGCAATCGTTCAGCAACCTGCCGATGGTTTCCGTCAAGATTGGAGCGGGCGAAGGGACTTGAACCCTCGACGTTCACCTTGGCAAGGTGACCACCGACCGCGTGATCTCAATGGTTTAGCGGGCTTGGAAGGCGCGAAACGACTTGAAAAGCACTGAAACGGCGTGAAAAGCACTGCCAGATTACCTCATTCCTACCTCATGCATTCAGCGGCTACCTCATGCGGACGCCAGTGGCAGTGGTGAGGACTTTAGAGAATCCGGAACGCCATCCATGCTATCATTGATATCAACATGGCACAGCTCATCGTGAGGGACATCCCACAGCTGGTGGTTACCCGACTCAAGCAGCGAGCCGCAAGTCGCGGCCATTCAGCCGAAGCAGAGCATCGCGAGATCCTCAAGCAGGCGCTGCTCTCGTCGCCAGCACCCTCGTTGAAAGCGATGCTGTGTGGAATTCCCGATGTGGGGCGCGACTCCGACTTCGGACGGCCGCGACGCTTGGGGCGGCGAGTTGCGTTGTGAAGGGCTTTCTGATCGACACAAACGTCCTCTCGGAACTGCGCAAAGGCGCGCGCGCCAATGTGAACGTCCGGCGCTGGTTCGAGGGAATTGATGAGACCTCGATCTACTTGAGCGTCCTGGTCACAGGCGAGATTCGCCGCGGGATCGAGGCGATCCGAAAGCGTGATCCGCGCGCTGCCGTGACACTGGAACGCTGGCTCGACAACATGATGGAGGCGCATTCTGAGCGCGTCCTACCGGTGGACGCCGCGACTGCGGACGCCTGGGGGAGGCTCGACGCTCGGGGGAGCCTGCCAGTTGTAGACGGGTTGTTGGCTGCGACGGCACTGGTACGCGACTTGACGCTGGTCACGCGCAACGTGAAGGATGTCGTCCGCACGGGTGTCGACGTGCTCGACCCCTTCTCACCGACAGCGCACTAAGCCGCTGGTGAGATTGCCTCCTTCTTCATCGAAGGCGAGTAACTAATGTCGCCCTCGCCTCGGCGGACGGGCACGCGCTAATTGCTGGGCAAAGCTGTCGGCCGTTGGTGGAACGCCAGTCCCAAATTGAGAACGATGGCCATTCCGAAGGATTGTTGAAAACTGAGAACATGCGCGGTGATGCAGTGGACGCTCACCTTCTGGCAGCCCGGCACGGATCTCTGCGCCGCTGTCCGCCGAGCCCCAGTCTCCGGCGCCATCGAACCAATCGGTGATGGCCACACGACCGCCGAGGCGGACTGGCAACAGGGCAAAGCCACCGATATCTGTCTGAAAGCCCTGCTTCCCGCCCTGATCGGTTGTGATCTGGATCCGTGAAACGTCATAGATCTGCGTTTCCGAGACCTGAACCACCCCTGCGTGCTGGAGTGGACCGCCCGGCGTGGAAGGGACCGAAGCACACGCGATCATGCCGAAAAGAGTGGCAGTCAGCGCAAGGCTTGGCAATGAGGGGGACCCGGTGGCGGCTTCCATCCTAGTCCGACATGGTCGCGCGAAATCTCGACCGAGTCTATGGATCGCCCCATCCGCGGCCAGGTGACTGGCACATCCCGAAGCCGTTGCAGCGGACGCAGTCGCCGCAGGGAAGTTGGAGTAACGTCTCTAAAAGCTTCCCAGTCAATCGCAGCATTGTCGGGCGGATTGCCCCCCAGTTGTTCGCCCGCTACTCACTTTCCAGGGCATCGCGCGCGACGCCCGCGTCGGGGGCGGGTTTGTCGAAAGATGGCACGGGCGACAGACCCACCATCTGTCGGCGCATGCCGTACAGCGACTCGCCGAAGAGCAGAGCCGAGAGACAGTGATGGTAAGGCAGGGTATAGCTTTCGCGCCCAACGCGCAGCTCGGCGTCCTCGCTCATGACGACGAACCGACTTTCCGCCCGCTCGGACCATCGCACCTCGACCTCGACCTGGTCCGCGGTCATGACCTCCTCGGGTACACGTCGCCAGTTGTCGCTGAGAACACGCCGCAGAACCGCAAGCTGGCCATCGCTGGTGAAGGCGAAGGAGCTCTTGCCGCCGTTGGCCCGCTTGCCTTCGGTCTTCTCCACTTCCGATGAGCTTACCTGCTGCGGTAGCCGCACGATTCCCATGGCGACGCGGTCCCAGTACTCCTGCAGACCGCACCTGTCATCATAAATGACCTTGTTCATCGTCGCCTTGCCGAAGCGGCGTCCCACCGTGATCCCGCACCCCACCGCC
>Ga0302321_100000820_pt1 | contig 26913 bp, 22 predicted proteins | sample Fen_T0_1_FD_202505 | JGI IMG/M metagenome (GOLD analysis project Ga0302321, IMG submission 202505) | Peat permafrost microbial communities from Stordalen Mire near Abisko, Sweden - Fen_T0_1 | ecosystem: Environmental > Terrestrial > Soil > Wetlands > Permafrost | place: Sweden: Abisko... | reverse complement strand
TGAAGCCGAGGCTGAGGTCGTCGCCGGCAATTGCCCAGCCGGTGACGCCGCCGTAGATCGCCACGCCGGCCTCGTTGGTAATGCAGTACGTGTCCTCGCCGGCCTTTCGATCCGTGTCGGTGAACGTGGCCGATCGCTCGAAGACGAGGTTCCAGCCTGAGGAATCCTCACGTTCGGCGAGGGCGACGCCCCTGAGCGAGTCGTCTCGCCAGAGCGAAACCATTTGAGCAGTGATCTTCGACGGGCTGTTGGCACTCATGACGCGAGGATGGGTCATGGCGCACTGCGGGTCAATCGGACAAACGCTTATCTGATGCGTGCCCGCACCTCCCGGCGGCATTGGCTGCCCCGCCTGATACCATCCGTGCAGGCCCTCCGAAGGCGGACAAGGGCTAGTTTTGCGTGTCGCGCGAGAGCGTGGCGGCACATGTTGGAGCAGCGGTGAAGATCGTCGTTGGCCTGGGCAACCCCGGAGCCCAGTACGAGAAGACACGCCACAACGTCGGCTGGATGGTCCTCGACCGGCTGGCCGACCGCGCCGGCTGGGGCGGGAAGGGCCGGACTCGCGATGCCTCGGCCATCGTGAAGGGCCGGTATCGCGGCCTCGATCTCGTTCTGGTCAAGCCGCTTACCTTCATGAACGAGTCGGGTCTCGCGGTGCGCAAGGTGCTCGCTCGCGAGCACGCGCCGCTGGTAGAAATGCTGGTCGTTTGCGACGACTTCGCCCTGCCGTTCGGGAAGCTGCGATTCCGCGAGGGCGGCAGCGCCGGCGGCCACAACGGCTTGCGCTCGATCATCGAGGAGCTCGGCAACGAGCAGTTCAGCCGGCTGCGTGTTGGCATCGGCGAGCCCGGCCCGGACGCCATAGACCACGTCCTGAGCCAGTTCGGGCGGAGCGAGAAGGCCCGGCTCTCCGAGTTGCTCGATGCCGCTGCCGATGCCGTCGAGGCCTGGGCCCGCGACGGCACCAGCAAGGCCGCGAACCATTTCAACGCGTTCGAATTGCGGCCGGCCGACGATGAACGCTCGGCGCCTCCCGGCGCGATCGAAGGCCCGCCCGGCCCCGACGGAATCCGGCGCACGAAGACGGGCTGGCGCAAGAGTAAGCCCCCGGAAGGCGGCGAATGACCGCCGGCGGAGGCCGCTCGCTCCGCCGCCAGATCGAAGCTGCGCTGAGCGGCGAATCCGATCCGCTCGGCCCGGACGGGCTCGGGTTGCCCGATAGGGAAGCGGCCACGCCCGGCGCCGACCCGGACTTCCCGGCAGGGACCGAGGACGAAACCTCGCCCGTTCGCCGCGGCAAGCGCGGTCGGGAGCGGCATGTGGACGACGAGGTCAAGGCCGCGTACCAGGCCTCGCAGGCCGCCCGCGCCGCCGCCGAATCGGTCGCCGCGACCGTCGGGTCGGGTTCCGGCTCGACGGCGCGGAAGCTGCCCGACCTGCGGGTGCTGCCGCCGCTCCTGCACGCCAGCGGCGCCTTCGCGACACTCCGGGCCCGGCTCGGAGTGGACGACGCGGCACTTCCGGCCGGCGGACGGCATGCATCCGTGGCGTCCGTTCCTCACGGTGCCAAGACCTTCCTCGCGGCCGCGCTGGCTCTGGGCGACGCGCCCGGCACGGTGAAGCCGGCCGCTGCCGAGACGCCGCCGAACGCAGCCGCGGCTTCGCCCGGTGCTGCCCGGCCGTTTTCCGGCGAGCGGCTGTGCTGGGTGGCTCGCGACGCCGAGATCGGCGACCGCGTGGCCGAGGAGCTGCAGGCCTGGCTCGGTGACCCCGACGCGGTGGCCGTCCTGGAGCCCCGGACCGCGCTTGCATATGAGCGCAGCGAGCTTGTCCGGGACGAAACCGCGGCCCGCGTGGCAGCCCTGGCGGCGTGGCGCTCGGGCCGTGCGCGCGTCCTCGTCGCGAGCGTCCAGGCGCTGCTGCAACACACCCTCGACCCGGACGAACTGCCATCCGAGCCCCGACGGCTGCGGCTCGGTGGCCGCATTCATCACGATGAGCTGCTCCACGAGCTGCTCGCGCTCGGCTACGACCCGGTCGTCGAAGTCGCGGGACGGGGCGAGTTCGCGCGCCGGGGCGGCCTCATCGACGTGTTCCCATCGGCCGCGCCGCTGCCGATCCGGATCGAACTGTTCGGCGACGAGATCGATTCGATGCGCGTCTTCGACCCCACCGACCAGCGCAGTCTCCGGCCCGTCGAGGAAGTGGTTCTGCTGCCCGCCAGCGAATTCCTCGTGCCGGCCGGCGGCATGGCCGAGATCCGGGCCCGAGTCGCGCGCTTGCCCGGCCGATCCAAGTTGCCCGACCGCCTGACCGCCGATTTGGCCCGGTTCGAGGAAGGCGTCCACGCCGGCACCGGCGACCTCGGCGCCCGTTCGGGGCATGTCCACGACATCGGCGCCGCGGCCCGCGCGTTCGAGACCGGCGACGCGGCTGAAGTCTGGGCCGCCGTCCTGTGCCCTTCGACGGGACTCGACCACATTCCCGCCGGCACGCTCCTGGTTCTCGACGAGCCGGGCGACATCGCCGACGCCGCCGACTTCCTGTGGCGTCAGGCGCAGGAGCGGCGCACGGAACTCGTCGCGGCCGGCGACCTGCCCGACCAGTGGCCCGAGTCCTACCTCGGCCCGCGCGAGTGGAAGTCGCGATTGCTGAGCGGCCGGACACTCGAGCTCACCTGGGAATCCGATGCGGCCGCCCCCACCGGCGGCGGGACATCAATGGGCGACATCTTCGGCTGGCGTGAGCCCGCCATCTCACCCGCCCGAACCGCCCAGTTCGCCGACTCGGTCCGCGCCTGGACGGCCGAGGGCGACCGCGTCGTTCTGGCATCGGATCAGGCGCCGCGTCTGACCGAGCTTCTTGCCGAGGGCGGACTCCCGACCGGTATCGTCGATCATCTGACCACGGCGCCGGCCGGCGGCACGCGCACGCTGATCCCGCGCAGCCTCAACGGCGGCTTCGCCGGCGGCCCCGACGGACTGATGCTGGTCACGGACCGCGAGCTCTTCGGCAACGTCCGTGTCCGCCGCCCGAAGGCTCTCCGCCGAGTCGTCCCGCGCGATGTGCTGGAGCGGCTGACGCAGGGCGACCTCGTCGTCCATATCGACCACGGCATTGCGCGCTACGAGCGGATGCTTCGCCGCGGCGCCGCCGGCGACGAACGCGACTACCTCGAGTTGAGCTTCTCCGGCACGGACAAGATCTTCCTGCCGGTCGAGCAGATCAACCGCATCAGCCGCTACTCGGGCGGCGAGAACCCCGCCCTATCCAAGCTCGGCGGCGCGGAGTGGCTCCGCACCAAGCAACGCGTCAAGAAGGCCGTCACCGACCTCGCCAAAGACCTGCTCGAGATCTACGCGGCCCGGGCCGCGGCTCCGGGCCATGCCTACGAACCCGACACTCCCTGGCAGCAAGAGCTCGAGGCCTCGTTCCCGTACGAGGAGACGCTCGACCAGCTCCGCGCAACCGCCGAGATGAAGCTCGACATGGAGGCCGGACGGCCGATGGACCGCCTGGTCGTCGGCGACGTGGGCTACGGCAAGACCGAAGTGGCCTTGCGCGGCGTATTCAAAGCCATCCAGGGCGGCAAGCAGGTGGCAATTCTGGTTCCGACGACGGTTCTGGCGGCGCAGCATTACGCCACGTTCAGCCAGCGCTTCGCCGCGTATCCGGTCACTGTTCGGCTGCTGTCGCGCTACGTGGCCGAGCGCGAGCAGGAAGCCACGATCGAGGGCCTGGCGGCAGGCTCGGTGGATCTCGTCATCGGCACGCACCGGCTGCTGAGCAAAGGCGTCCGGTTCCGCGACCTGGGTCTGGTGGTCGTTGACGAGGAGCAGCGCTTCGGCGTCGCGGCCAAGGAACGGCTCAAGCAGCTGCGCCGCGAAGTCGACGTGCTGACGCTCTCCGCGACGCCGATCCCGCGGACACTCAACCTGGCCCTGGCCGGCGTCCGCGACCTGAGCTTGATCGAGACGCCGCCCGAGGACCGGCTGCCGATCCAGACCCGCGTCGCCGAAGCGTCCACCGGCCTCGTCCGCGACGCCATCCTGCGCGAACTCGACCGCGGCGGCCAGGTCTTCTTCGTCCACAATCGCGTCGAGACGATCGAGGCCCAGGCCGAGCAGCTCCGCCAGTTGCTGCCGGGTGTGCGGATTGCCGTCGGCCACGGCCAGATGCCGGAAGGCGTGCTCGAGAAGGTCATGCTCGGCTTCGCCGGCGGCGACACCGAAGTCCTGGTCTGCACCACGATCATCGAGTCGGGCCTGGACATTCCCAACGCCAACACGATCGTCATCGATCGGGCCGACACTCTCGGCCTTGCCCAGCTCTACCAGCTCCGCGGCCGGGTCGGGCGGTCGGCTCGCCGGGCCTACGCCTACCTGCTCTACCGCCGCCGCGAGAAGCTCTCGGACGTCGCTCGAAAACGCCTTCAGGCGATCTTCAATGCCTCGGAACTTGGCGCCGGTTTCCAGATCGCGCTCTCCGACCTTGAGATCCGCGGCGCCGGCAATATCCTCGGCGCCGAGCAGCACGGCCACGTCGCCGCCGTCGGTTTCGACCTCTACACGCGGCTGCTCGCCGAGGCCGTGGAGGAGCAGAAGGCCGACTTCGAGGGGCGGCCGGCGGAGGTCGAACGGCCAGGGGCCACGGTCGACCTGCCCGTGGACGCGCACCTGCCCGACGAATACGTCCCCGAGACGCCGCAGAAGCTCGAGCTATACCGCCGTCTCGGCCGCGTTCGCACCGCCGGCGAGCTGGCCGCTTTCCGACAGGAGCTGGTGGATCGCTTTGGTCCGCTGCTCCCGCCGGTCCTGCGGCTGCTCGAGGTCGTGGAGCTGCGCATGGCCGCCGAGAGCGCCGGCATCGTCTCGATGTCGCGCGAGGAAGGTGAGCTGGTGGTTCGCCTCGGGACGCTGTCGCGGGCGGCGGCGATGCGAGCGCTGGCCCCGATGGGCCGCGACGTCGTCCGATTCGGCACGAACCAGGCCCGCATCAGGTTGCCGCGAGATCCTGCCCGTTCCTGGAGCGTGGCCCAGTCGGTGGTGGCCCGGCTTATCCCTGCGGCCGAGGAGCAGCGGCTCGGGCGTGAGAGGGCGGCCGCGGCCCAGGGCCGGCCCCAATAACGGAGCCACACTCGCCGGCTTCGGCTCGTGAGCGGCGGCCCGCCGCGCCGCCGCCGCCCGACGCTCTCGGGTAACCTATTGGCGGCCTGCGTCGGGCGTGCGGGCCGAGGCCCTCGAGGGGTGCGTCACGGGAAGCCGGTCCGTGCCGTCGCACCCGCCGGGCGACCATCGGAAGGATGTGGCGTGGATAGTTCGGAAAAGGCGATATCGGGCTTCGCGCATCAGAAGGTGAAGCGTGCCTCGGGCGAGAAGGAGGGCTTCCGCCCCGATATCGAAGGGCTGCGCGGAATCGCCGTCGCGCTCGTCGTGCTCTTCCACGCCGGGCTGCTTTCGCAAGCCTCCACGCAACTCACCGGCGGCTTCATCGGCGTGGACCTCTTCTTCGTCGTTTCCGGCTTCCTGATCACCGGCCTTCTCATCCGCGAGCGCGAGCGTGACGGCCGGATCAGCTTCTCCCGGTTCTATGCCCGTCGAGTCCGGCGAATCCTGCCCGCGGCCGCGGTGGTGCTGGTCGTGACCTTCATCGCCGCCAACGCGATCGTCACCCTGGTGGATCGGCCCTCGGTCATGGAGGACGGTGCGGCGGCCGCCCTGTCCGTCGCCAATATCCGTTTCGCCCTCACGACGGACTACTTCAACCCCGTCAGCTACTCGCCGTTCCTTCACTTCTGGTCGCTCGGCGTGGAGGAGCAGTTCTACTTCATCTGGCCTGCGCTGCTCGCCGTCGTTGCCTGGAAGTTGCCGCGGCCGGGAGCTGCGGTGGCCCTCACCGTCGTCCTGGTGGCGTCGTTCGTGGCCAGCCTGATCGTCACCGACGCGGCGCCGTCGTCGGCCTTCTACCTCCTGCCGACACGCGCCTGGCAGCTCGCCGCAGGCGGTCTGCTGGCGATCGGCGCCGGTTCGATGGACCGGTTCCCCGGCGCGGTGCGGCGCGTGTTCGGGCAACTTCTGGCGTTTGCCGGCTGGGGAGCCCTGGCGGCGCTCGTCACTGCGGCTCTGGTCATCGACTCGGCCACGATGCCGTACCCCGGCATGGCCGCGCTCGTGCCGACCATTGCCGGCGTCCTTCTGATCGCGTCGGGGCAGGAGCGGAGCGGCCCCGGCATTCTGCTGCGGCTGCCGCCGATCCGCTTCCTGGGCAAGATCAGCTACTCGCTGTACCTGTGGCACTGGCCGATCCTCGTCCTCGGCGGGCTCTACCTCAACGGCGCCGGCGATTTGACCCTCACCCAGGGGCAGGCTATTGCCCTGGCGGGGCTGGCCGTTCCGGTTGCGGCAATGAGCTGGTTCTTCGTTGAGGAGCCCTTCCGGCGCGGCCGCATTCCGCTGCCACGGCCGGGCAGGCTCGTCGCTGTCGGGGTCGCCGTCATGCTGATCGTGGCCGCCGTCGGGACGACCTTCGACTTCGGGGCCCAGTCGGCGCTGGCCGGCCTCACTGCCGATGCCTCGCCGACGGCCGACGCCACCGACCAGCCGACGGACGAGCCGACGGACCAGCCGACGCCGACGATCGATCTGCCGACGGCCACGCTATCTCCGGGCGTCACGGCCAGCCCGACTCCGGCAGTCACTCCCGCTCTGTCGCCGTCCCCGAATCCCGGCAAGCCGAGCTCGTACGCCGTCGCCGGACTGCGGCCCTCGCTGGCCAAGGTTGCCAAGGATTACGAGCAACCATGGCATGACGGTTGTCTAGGCTTCGATCCGGCGACGTCACCCAAGAGCGGCTGCGTCTACGGGAACACGAGCGGCAAATACACCGTCGTCATGCTCGGGGATTCGCATGGCTCGGCCATCTTCCCGGGCGTCAATCAGGTTGCCAAAGCCCACGGCTGGAAGCTCCTGCCATACCTGAAGATCAACTGCCCGTTCACCGACATCCGAATGATCGAGTTCAACCGCAAGAACGAGTACACCGAGTGCGAGACCTGGAACCTCAACGTCGTCAGCAAGCTGAACAAGAATCCGCCCAACTTGCTGATCATCTCGGAGAGCAGGTGGTTCTACCCGGTGAATGGCAACGACAGCGCCGGAGCCGACGGCGCTGCGCTGGCCCGTATGATCAAGAAGGTCCCGGCCGCGACCAAAGTGGTGATCCTGCAGGACCCGCCCCTGCCCGGGATCAGCGACAAGGCGCCGACCTGCCTGTCGGCGAATCCAAGCGACTACCGCAAGTGCAACTACTCGCGCTCCCGGGGCTTCTCGTCGTCAATGGGGACGCGCGAGAAGGCGGCGGCCGCCGCCACCGGCGCCGGCTTGATAGATCTGACGGCCACGATCTGCCCCGGAACCGGATCCTGCCCGATCGTCCAGAACGGCATCATCATGTGGCGCGATGAGCAGCATCTGACGGCCACCTACGCGACCACGCTCGGACCGGCGATCGACATCCAGCTCTCGGCGATCCTGAGCGGCTGGGCCGCCGCCGCCGCGTCGACATCCCCCTAGGCCCCGCCAATCCGGCCCGCGAGTCCGGCTGGGGGCCCGAAGCGGTCCGAGGCTGCGGTAGACTTGGCTCCCGAAACCGACGCCACCTGCCTGGAGGACTGCCTCGACCATGTCAGCCGAGGACTTGCGAGCAAAGATCCGCGAGATTCCCGACTTTCCCAAGCCGGGCATTCTCTTCTACGACATAACCACGCTGCTGAAGGACGCCGCTGCGTACAAGGAAGCGATCGATCTGATGATCGAGCCACATCGCAATTCCGGTGTGGATCTGGTCGTGGGCATGGAATCGAGGGGCTTCATCTTCAGCGGTCCGATCGCGTACCAGCTCGGCGCCGGCTTCATCCCCGTCCGCAAGCTGGGCAAGCTGCCCGCCGAAACCGTCTCGGTCGAATACGCGCTCGAGTACGGCTCTAACACGCTGGAGATCCACAAAGACGCGATCCGCCCCGGGCAGCGAGTCCTCGTCGTCGACGACCTTCTCGCGACCGGTGGCACCGTCCGCGGCACGATCGAGCTGGTCGAGCGATTGCAGGGCCGGATCGTCGGTCTGGCGTTCCTGGTCGAACTGCTGGTCCTCAAGGGCCGCGACCGCCTCGCCGAATACAACCCGACGAGCGTGATCCAGTACTGACACAGGATGGTTCGGTGAGAGACTCGGGGAGCCGGGAGTGACGACCATCGCCATAACGCGCCGGGATCGCACGATCCTGGTCCAGGAGACGGCCGACCGGGCGATGCTTCGGGCTTTCCTGGAAACCGACAGGCTGTATTCGGCCTACGCCCTGTGCGATCTCGACGACCGTGAGTTCCTGCGGACCCGGTGGGGGGTGGCGATGATCGGCGGAAAGCCCGTCGCCGTCGTGCTCCAGTACGCGGGCTACTCGCCCCAGCCCATATTCGTCATGGGCGACGGGGACGGCATCGAGGCAATCCTGACCAACGTCATCAAGCCGCGGACCGCCTACGTCGCCGCCAGGAAGGAGCACCTGGCCGCGATCGCCAACGTATATCGGGTCGAGCCGGGCGGGGCGATGCTGCGGATGTGGGTCGACGCCGAGCACTTCCGGCCGTTTCCAGCGGATGTCGCACGCATGCTGCCGGTGGAGATATCGGAGCTGAATCGCCTGTATCAGCTCGGCTTTGCCTCGTGGCTGCCGGCCAGCGCGATCAGCGATGGCCTGTACTACGGGATTCGTGTCAACGGGCGGCTCGTTTCGGCCGCGGGAACTCACGTCATCAGCCCTGCGGCCAGGCTTGCCGTCGTCGGCAACGTAATGACTCACACCGACTTCCGCGGACGCGGGTACGCTACCGCAGTCACCGGAGCGGTGACCGCGGAACTGCTCAAGAGCTGCGATCAGGTCGTGCTGAACGTTCGGGCGGACAATCCGCCGGCGCTGGCCGCCTACCGGCGGCTCGGATACCAGGTAAACGTGACATTCGAAGAGCGGCTGATACATCGGACCGAGCTGCCGTGGAGTGGCTGGGCCGGAACCATTCGCCGCCTCCTCTCTCGTAAGGAGTCTTGAACCGGATGGCCATCCCGAATCCCATCGCCCCCGGATCCGCTGCGGGCGCCGGCAAGTCGAATCTGCCAGCTCACGACGTCGCCGATATCGGCCTCGCCGCCGAAGGCAAACGTCGTATCGAGTGGGCAGAGCGCGAGATGCCGGTTCTGCGGCTGATCCGCGAGCGCTTCGCGAAGGAGAAGCCGCTCGCCGGATTGCGTCTGGCGGCCTGCCTGCACGTCACCACCGAAACCGCGAACCTGGTCAGGACGCTCAAGGCCGGCGGCGCGGAAGTCGTTCTGTGCGCCTCCAACCCGCTCTCCACGCAGGACGAGACCGCGGCGGCGCTGGTCGCCGAGTACGGCATCTCCGTGTTTGCCCGCCACGGCGCCGATCGCGACATGTACTACAGGCACCTCAACTCCGCCGCCGACATCCGGCCGCACATGACCATGGACGACGGCTGCGACCTGGTGACGCTGATCCATCAGGAACGCCGCGACCAGCTGGCCGAGATCTTCGCCGGCACCGAGGAAACCACCACCGGTGTCATACGTCTCAAGGCTATGGCCGCCGACAACGCTCTCGGCTATCCGGTGGTCGCGGTCAACGAAGCGCTGACCAAGCACCTCTTCGACAACCGCTACGGCACCGGCCAGTCCACGGTCGACGGCGTCATCCGCGCCACGAACCTGCTGATCGCGGGTCGCCACGTCGTCGTCGCCGGCTACGGCTGGTGCGGCAAGGGCATCGCCTCCCGCTTCCGCGGCATGGGCGCGCAGGTGGCCGTGGTCGAGGTGGATCAGGTTCGGGCGCTCGAGGCGCTGATGGACGGCAACCTCGTCATGACGATCGGCGACGCCGCGTCCTGGGGCGACATCTTCGTCACCGCCACCGGTGACATCCACGTCATCCGGCCCGAGCATTTCAAGAAGATGCGCGACGGCGTGATCATGGCCAACTCCGGCCACTTCGACTGCGAAATCGATCTGCCGGGTCTGGCCAAACTGGCGGGCGGCAAGATCCGCGAAGTCCGCGAGAACGTCGTCGAGTACACCGTCGGCGGCAAGCGGCTGCACGTCCTGGCCGAAGGCCGCCTCGTGAACTTGAGCTGCGCGGCCGGCCACCCGGCATCGGTGATGGACATGAGCTTCGCCAACCAGGCTCTTGCCGGCGAGTACCTCGCCAGGAAGCACGCCGACCTGCCGAAGGGCGTCTACGACGTTCCGCAGGAGATCGACGTGGAAGTGGCCCGCCTCAAGCTGGCGGCTTTGGACATCGTCCTCGATCCACTAACGCCCGAGCAGGTGAAGTACCTCGCATCCTGGCAGCACGGCACCTGATCGACCGCCGGCCCGGCAGTTCGGGCGACCGGAGTGGTCGCCCGAACATGCGAACGGCCGATGTCGCACCCTGGCGAGAACCGTGCTCATCGCGCTCAGCGCGCTGGGTAGCGACCGCCTGTCTCAGAGGCGGGCGACGCCCGCGGCCGTCAGGCTGTGGCGGCCGTCGTCGACCGCCACCAGGCCGGCGGCAACGAGTTCGCGCAGCGCGCTGCGTACCCGGAAGAGCGGCAGGCCGGCCAGGGGCGCAATCTCTTCGGCTGTCTCCGCCGAGCGAAGGGCCGTCAGGATTGCGATTGCAGACGGCGTCATTGTCCCGTCCGGATTAACGCAGGCCACCGGTCTACAACTCCTTCTTGCACAGATACCAGTCGATGCACTCGTAGCCGGCCTTCATGCGCTCCTCTGCGCCCTCCTGCGTGTTCGGCGCGGGGACGATCACCTTGTCGCCGGGCTTCCAGTTCGCAGGAGTGGCCACGCCGTTGGCGGTTGCCGTCTGGAGAGCGTCGATGACCCGCAGAATCTCCTGCATGTTCCGTCCCAGGGAGAGCGGGTAGTAGATCATCGCCCGGAGGATCCCCTTGGGGTCGATGAAGAAGACGCAGCGTGATGTCTCGGTCTTGCTCTCGCCGGGCATGAGCATGCCGTACTTGCTGGCAACTTCCTTGTTGAGGTCGGCGATCACCGGGAAGGGAATCTTGACGCCGGTCTTCTCTTCGATGTTGCGGACCCAGGCTATGTGCGAGAAGACGCTGTCGATGCTGAGGCCGAGCAAGTCCGTGCCGCGCTTCTGAAGGTCTGGGAAGATCTCGGCGAAGGCGAGGAACTCGGTGGTGCAGACCGGCGTGAAGTCGGCCGGATGCGAGAAGAGGATCAGCCAGCGGCCCTCGAAGTCGCTCAGGTTGAGGGTCCCGTGGGTCGTAACCGCCTCGAACGGCGGGGCGGGCTCATTCAGTCGGGGCAGGCCGACGGCGCCCGCTTCGGTCTCGATCATCGAAGCTCCTTGTCGCGTTATGTCCGCAGCATTGTCAGTTGGACGCACGGCAACCATACCCGCGGTCGGAACGGCTGTCGATCCGACCCGAAATCGCCAACGCGGGGACCAGCAGGCCCGGACTGGTCCGTGCCGACAGAAGCCGGCCCGTCGTGACAGACTTGCTCACGCATCGATAGAATGCGCCGCCGGTCGCATTGCCAGACCATTCGGAACGCCTTCACTGAGGAAACGCCCATGAAGACATTGATCCTCCTACGGCACGGTCAGAGCCAGTGGAACAAGGAAAACCGGTTCACCGGCTGGACCGATGTCCCGCTCAGCGACGAGGGCATGGCCGAGGCCACGCTCGCCGGGAAGCTGATGCGTGAAGGTGGCTACAAGTTCGACCTCGCCTACACGTCCGTGCTGAAGCGCGCCATCAAGACGCTCTGGATCGCCCTCGAGCAGAACGATCTGATGTGGATCCCCGTCGTCAATAGCTGGCGCCTCAACGAGCGGATGTACGGCGCGCTGCAGGGCCTCGACAAAGCCGAGACCGCGGCCAAGCACGGAGCCGACCAGGTGAAGGTGTGGCGGCGCAGCTACGACGTTCCGCCGCCGGCGCTGGACAAGACAGATGAGCGCTGGCCGGGCCACGACCCGCGTTATGCCGGGCTCGAGCCGGCCGACGTCCCCAGCACGGAGAGCCTCAAGGACACAGTTGCCCGCATGCTGCCGTTCTGGCGAAGTGACATCGCTCCCGCCATCCGCCGCGGCGAACGTGTTCTGATCGCGGCCCACGGCAACAGCCTGCGTGCCCTGGTCAAGGAACTTGACGGAATCAGCGACGCCGATATCGTCGAGCTCAACATCCCGACGGGCATCCCCCTCGTGTACGAGCTGGACGACGACCTCAAGCCGATCCGCTCGTTCTACCTGGGTGATCCGGAAGCGGCCGCCCGAGCCGCAGGCCAGGTCGCGGCCCAGGCGAACGGCTAGCTCCGCAGCCGGGCCGAAGGCGGCGGGCAGGGCGCGTCCTCATTTCCACCTGCTAACCTTCGGGCATCAAGACCGCCCGCCGCAGATGCCGGCCCGATGGGCTCTTTGGGAGAACGATGACAAGCATTCTCGACGACCCGCAGTACCTATTCACATCCGAGTCGGTGACAGAGGGTCATCCCGACAAGATGTGCGATCAGATCTCGGACGCGATTCTTGACGCCATCCTGGCCAAGGACCCCGGCGCCCGGGTTGCCTGCGAGACCGCCACGACGACCGGGCTCGTGCTTGTCCTCGGCGAGATCACGACGTCCAGCTATGTCGACTTCCAGTCGATCGTCCGCGACACGGTCAAGGAGATCGGCTACACCCATTCCGACTACGGCTTCGACTACGAGACGTGCGGCACGCTCGTTTCGGTCAAGGAGCAGTCTCCTGATATCGCCATGGGCGTGGACGACTCGCTCGAGACCCGCGGCGACGGCTCGACCGCGACCCGGACCGAGCTCGGCGCGGGCGACCAGGGCATGATGGTCGGGTTCGCCTGCCGCGAGACTCCCGAACTGATGCCGATGCCGATCGCCATGGCCCACCGCCTGGCCCGTCGTCTGGCCGAGGTTCGGAAGAGCGGCCAGCTGCCGTACCTTCGCCCAGACGGCAAGACGCAGGTCACGGTCGAATACGACCACGGCGTCCCCAAGCGAATCACCAACGTCGTCGTGGCCGCTCAGCACGACGCGGGCGCGGATATGGCCAAGCTCCGGTCGGACATCATCGAGTCGGTGATCATGCCGATCATCCCGAAGGAGCTGCGCAAGAACGATCCGATCATGCACATCAACGCCACGGGCCGTTTCGTCATCGGCGGCCCGATGGGCGATGCCGGTCTGACCGGCCGCAAGATCATCGTCGACACGTACGGCGGCATGGCCCGCCACGGCGGAGGCGCCTTCTCGGGCAAGGATCCGACGAAGGTCGATCGCTCGGCCGCATACGCCGCGCGCTGGGTGGCCAAGAACGTTGTCGCCGCCGGCCTGGCCGACCGCTTCGAGATCGAGCTCGCGTACACGATCGGCGTCGCCCGACCCGTGTCCGTTTCGATCGAGACTTACGGCACGGCCAAGGTTGCCGACGAGCTAATCCTCGCGGCCATCGAGAAGGTTTTCGACCTGCGACCATCGCGGATCATCGAAGCGCTCGACCTTCGGCGCCCGATCTACCAGCCGACCGCAGCCTACGGTCACTTCGGCCGGACCGACCACGACTTCCCGTGGGAGCGGACCAACAAGGCGGCGGCCCTGGCCGCCGAATGCGGGGTCGCTGTCGCGGAACCTGCCGGTCGCTGAGACCTCGTGTACGCAGTTGTTCTGGCAGGGGGCGGCGGTACGCGGTTATGGCCGCTCAGCCGGCCCGCGTGCCCAAAGCCGTTCCTGCATCTGCTCGGCGATGAAACGCTGATCCAGCGAACGGTGGCGCGTCTCGCGCCGCTGGTCGCTCCGGAGGACGTGTACGTCGTCGCCGAGCTGCGCCATCTGCCACTGGTCGCCGAACAACTGCCGGCCATACCCGAGGGTAATCGCATTGGCGAGCCCGTCGGGCGGAATACCGCGGCCGCCGTCGCGCTGGCCGCGGAGCTGATAGCCAGGCCCGACGACGAGGTCATGATCGTCCTGCCGGCCGATGCCCACATCGCCGACGAGAGCGGCTTTCGCGCGGCCGTCGTCTCGGCCGCGGAGGTGGCCCAGGAGGGCGGCCTCGTGACCCTCGGCGTCACCCCGCGCGGCCCGGAGACGGGCTATGGCTACGTTCTGGCTGCGCCGCCCCCTCGGGTGGTAGCCGGCATGGCCGCCTTCGCGGTTGACCGTTTCGTCGAGAAGCCCTCCGCCGACCACGCAGCCGAACTCATTGCCACCGGCCTGGCCAGCTGGAACGCAGGCATCTTCGCCTGGACCCGCGCGACCATCCGTCAGCGGCTCGAGCGCCACTCGCCCGACATCCTCGACGCGGTCCGGACGATCGTCGAGGACGGCAGGCCGGAGAGGATGCTCGACGCGTACCCTGCGATCCGGTCAACTTCGATCGACTACGCGGTGATGGAGCCGGCCTCCCTCGAAGGCGCTGTCTCGATCGTGCCCATGAGCGTGGGCTGGAGCGACCTGGGCAGCTGGTCATCGCTCAAGGAAGCATGGCGTGAGGCCGCCGGACCACGAGCACCCGGCTCGGTCGGGCTGGGGAATCGTCGCGACCTGGACTCCACGGACAGCATGGTCCTGGCCGGCGACCGCCTCGTAGTAACGATCGGCTTGCAAGACGTGATCGTCGTCGACACTCCCGAGGCTCTGCTCGTGTGTTCGGCAGACCGGGCCCAGGATGTCCGAGCCATCGCCCAGGAATACCCGAACCTTCATCCGGCGTCACAGGAAGCACACGAGGAGAAGTCTTGAGCGGCACTACTCCGGCTCCCGGCACCAACGGCGCCGCGACCACGACAACCAGTGACTACGAGCCCACCAAAATCGTGTTCGGCACCGACGGGTGGCGGGCCAAGGTCGCCGACGAGTACAACTTCGTCAACGTCCGGCGCTGCGCCCGGGCCGTCGCGGAATACGTGGTGGATCACGGCGATCAGGCCAAGGGCATCGTCTTCGCCTACGACCGCCGCTTTGCCAGTGAGAACTTCGCCAGGGCAGCCGCCGAAGTAGTCCTGGCCTACGACATCCCCATCGTCTTCGGCGAGCGCGCCCTGCCCACGCAAATGGCCTCGTTCGAAGTCGTCCAGCGCAAGGCCGCGGCCGGCATCGTGATCACCGCCAGCCACAACCCCTACACCGACAACGGCTTCAAGATCAAGTCGCCGACCGGTGCGGCGGCCGGGCCGGAGATGCTCGTCGACATAGAAGCCAGGATCGCCGCGGCCGCGGGTAAGCCGATCCCTACCCGGCCATACGCCGATGCGGAGGCCGCGGGGCGTGTCGAGCTGTACGACCCGTTCGAGTCCTATCGCCGGTTCATCGGCACGAATCTCGATCTCGACCGCCTCCGCGCCGCCGACCTCGATCTACTGGTCGACCCGCTCTACGGCTCCGGGTCGGGCTGGATCCCGCGGCTGCTCGCCGGCGGCAAGATCCGCGTCAGGGAAATCCACTCGGAGCGAAACCCGTACTTCGGCGGCGTGAATCCCGAGCCGATCCCGCCCAACGTGGACGAGGCATTGCGGACCATCGCCAACGGCCGCTTCGACCTGGGGCTGCTGCTCGACGGCGATGCGGATCGTTCCGGTGCGGCCGACGAACGCGGCAACTTCGTCACCACGCTCCAGATATTTGCCTTGCTGATGTACTACCTGGCCGAACACCGCGGCCTGCGGCAGCCGGTTGTGAAGACGGTCAACGAGACGTCTATGGCCGAGCGGCTCGGAGAGCGCTACGGCGTCGAGGTCCACGAAGTCCCCGTCGGTTTCAAGTACGTCGGCCCCGAGATGATCAGGACGGGTGCCATGATGGGCGGGGAAGAGTCGGGCGGCTATGGGTTCGGGATGCATCTGCCCGAGCGGGATGGCATCTTCACCGACTTGATGCTGCTGGACCTTTTCCTCCGCGAGAAGGACGCGGGCCGCTGGCCGGTCTCAAATGCCATCGCCCATCTCCACGAGATCGCCGGCCCTTCCTGCTACCGCCGCCTGGACGTCCATTTCGATCGGGCGGTCTATCCGGCCCTCAAGGATCGGCTCCTCGTGGAGCTGCCCCAGCGAGCGCCCAAGGATCTGGCCGGCCATCCGGTCGTACGGACTCAGACGCTCTCGACCAACGACGGCTTCAAGTTCTTCGGCGACGATGGATCGTGGCTGCTGGTCCGCTTCAGCGGCACCGAGCCCCTCGTGCGCGTGTACACCGAGGCTGCGTCCTACGCCGCCGTTGATGCCAACCTGCTCGCCGGCGAAGCAATCGTACGAGCCGGATAGGGCGCGATTCGGGCACCGCCGCCGGCGCCGGCGCGGGCCGGCACAAAGTACTAGCAACTTACGCGATTGCCAGGCGGAAAGGGCCCTCGGATCGCCGCTCGCAGCTGTACAGTGGACGCCTGGCTGCCCACCGCCGCGACCCCGTGGCCGGGCAGTAAACTCTTCCGGGGCATGCAGGGCGACGGAGGGTCATTGGCGATGAATAGCTCTCTCATCGGGAAGGTCGAGAAGGCAAACCGCTATGCCCGCGAGCTGGATCGGATTTCGTTCCAACAGCTCGCGGTCACGTTTAACGGCGACAACGACACCCACACTGTCACGCTCGACACCGAGGCCTGGCACTGCACCTGCCACTTCTTCGAGAGCTGGAACTCCTGCGTTCACGTCCTAGCCCTGCAAAAGATCCTGGGCGTGATGCTTCCCGAGGCTGCACAGGTTTCGATCTTCACCTCGCAGCCGGCCGTCCCTGCCTGAGTCTCCGGTGCGCCGGAATGACGCTCCGGCTTGGCGCGACTACTCTGCATCTGGTCTTGCTGCGATACTTGGGGAGTTCGTGCAACAGGGAGGAGCAGTCGTGAAGATTTCACGCGTGCGCATCTGGACGATCGTTGCCGCTGTCGTGGTCCTGGCTATGGCCTTCTCGGCGTGCACCGCAGCCCAGCCAAAGCCGACGGTTATCTACGTCTTCGTGACCCCGTCGCCCGGAGTGGACACGCCGACGCCGTCGGATCAACCCGTTCCGACCGACGCCACGGCCACGCCGGATGCTCCGGCGACCGACACGCCCGCGCCGACCCCGACCGTATCGCTCTCGCCGTCACCGTCGCCCTCGCCAAGCCCGACAAGCCCCGCCGGGGCATGTTCCGGCAGTGCCTCCACTCAGGCCTATTTCGCGACGGAGTCAAAGCATCTGACCAAGTTCGCGGTGTACTGCGGCCACGTCCCCAAGAAGTGGACCTTCAAGTCGGCTAATGACGGTTACAAGAATGGCGGCTGGCTGACTGCCACCTACGGCGGCCCAAGCAGCGGCAAGATCGTCATCCAGGAAGGCGCCTTCTGCCTTACCAGCAGCGTGGCGTGCTCGCCTCACGACTCGTATTTGGGCTCGGCCAATTTCGGTGACATGGCCGGCGGGATCTACTCCCTTGGCCCGGGCGCCGGTTACGCGATCTATGTGAATCCCGGCACCGGCCAGGGCTACACGGCCACGGGCACGTACGTCGGCCAGGCCACCTTCACCGGCATCGTTGCCGCGCTGGTCAAGGTGCCGAAATCCTGACCGGCCGCGGCCCACGGCAGGTCGTGTCGACCGGCATCGCGGCGTCGGTGGCGAAACAACTTCGCCCGTTGAGACCGTCATAGGTTCGGCAGAGCTCATTGACGGGCGGTCTGCCACTCTGAGCGAAGAGCGTTAAGGGCGACGGACCCGAAGCCGGGTCGGCCACCAACCCCCGGGGGAAAGGAAGCCAACATGCGTATTCCGATGCGGCCGGCCGCCATAGTTCTGGCGGCATGCCTGGTAGTCGCGGGCTGCAGCGCAGCCGTCCCGACGCCGCAGCCGCCCGCGCCCACTCCGACGGATGTTCCGACGGAGGTGCCCACAGATACCCCGACGCCGGAGCCGACCCCCACGGTCGCTCCGACCGACAGCGTCGCTCCCACGGCTACCGTCGCTCCGACCGACACGCCGGTCCCGCTGCAGACTCCGTCCGGCGTGGCCGGTGACCCGACCAAGTGCACGGGTTGGAGCGCCAACAGCGCCTACTTCAAGGGGGTCGCTCGCGGTGTGGCCCCGGCGGTCTACTGCGGAGTGATGCCGAGCGGCTGGACTACCTCGTCCACAAAATGGGCGCGGCCGAAGTCGACCGTCGGCTGGTTCACCCTCCTGTACAAGAACTCCAAGCACACCCAGAGCATCACGATCGGGCAGGGCGACTTCTGCGCTCAGACGGCGGACCCAAGCAACTGCTGGACCTCATCCTCGGATCTTGGTGCTGCCAAATTCGGAGACCTGTCCGGGTCTCTCAAGGACCTCGGTGGCGGCCAGTTCGCGGTTTTCGTCAACCCCAATACGAAGACCGGCTACCGCATCGTCGGGGCGGGTATGACGCAGGCGGCGTTCGTGAAGATTGCCGCGGCGATGGTTCGCATCCCCAAGGCATAACTTCATGGCTCGGGCCTGGCTCGAGCCCATAGTCGGCATATGGAACTGCCCCGCAACAGCAGCGGGGCAGTTCCATGTTCGGAGCCGGTTTGCCCAAGCAGTGGCCCAGATCGATGCCGTCCTAGGGATTGCGACCAGGCCGCGAGGATGGCACATTTGTCGGGCCGCGAAGCCGGGTCGGCTCCGTTAACGAGAGAAGGGAACTCCAAGATGCGTATCTCGACGCGGCACGCAGCCGTTGTGATGGCAATCGGACTGATCATCGCAGCATGCAACGCGGCGACGCCGACGCCGCAGGCGCCGGCACAGACTCCGGCGGACACGGCGGCCGTGACGCCACCGCTGCCGTCCGCCGCCGTCGCGACGGAGACCGCCAACCCCAGCGTGACGCCAACCCCGGCGCCCACGCCCACGGTGGCCCCGACGGAGACTCCGGCGGCAACCCAGACGCCTCCTGCCGCCCCCGGCAACGCCGCCGCATGCCCGGGCTACTCGGCCAACGCGTCGTACTTCGCCGAAGCGGCCCGAACCCTGGGCTTTGACATCTACTGCGCGCAACTCCCGTCGGGCTGGAGCATGAGTGCGACCGCCTACTTGCGGCCCCACGGCAGTCGTGGCTGGTTCACGGCCGCGTACCACAACAAGAAGAAGACCCAGACGATCACGGTCGGTGAGGGCGACTTCTGCGGCCACACGTCCAATCCGAGCACCTGCTGGGCCTCGTCGGCGGACCTCGGTTCGGTTGCCTTCGGGAACCTGTTCGGCACTCTGAAGGACCTCGGCGGCGGTCAGTTTGCGGTCTTCGTCAACCCCAACACGAAGACCGGCTACCGGATCGTGGGCTCGGGCATGTCGCAAGGGACCTTCGTTTCGATGGCGGCGGCGATGGTCCGAGTCCCCAAGTCATAGCCGTATCAGCCCGGCATCGGGCCTGCCGTCGTCGGCCTACGGAACGAGATCCGTCTTGTCGCTGGTTGTGATCGACCGGGCGCGCCGCCGCAGATCCAGGCCGTGCCGGCGTTCCACAGTCGCGATCGGTTCGACTTCCTGGTCCTGGCCGGGCTGAGGTAGCTTGGGTACGCGGACCGGCCGGCCCTCTCGTTCCTCGACCTTGCGGGCCGCCCGTAGCGCCACCGAGGCGGTGTCGCGGTTGCGTCCCAGGTAGTAGAAGAAGAACGAGGCGATCACCGCCGCCGCAGGGACGCCGAAGATAGCGCCGGGGATGCCGGCCACCTTGCCGCCGACCAGGACCGAGCCGAGCACGACGACCGGATGAAGTCCCACGGCCTCGGCCATGAGACGAGGCTGGACGATGTTCATGAGCACGAACCAGCCGATGATCATGACTATCAGGGTCGGCAGGGCGGCCTCGGGCTTGAAGAGAAGAGCCGCTATGACGGGCGGCGCCCACGAGATGAACGGCCCGAAGAACGGGATCGCCTGGAGGATGCCCGACGAGGTCGCCGTGACCGGCATGTAAGGCACCCCGAAGAGTGTGCTGGCGGCCATCGAAACGATCGCGTACATCACGCCCATCAGCGCCTGGCCGCGCAGGAACCCTCCGAACGACCGCGCAACGCTGTGTTCGAGCAGGCGTGCCTCGTCGGTGTACGCCGGCGGCACGATCCTGAACAGGAAGCGGACGATCCGATCACGGTCGACCGCCATGTAGAGCGACAGGAAGAACACGAAGAGCACGTTGCCGAAGACGCCCAGGCTTGCGACGGCAACGTCACCGATCGGTTTGGCTAGGTCGCTGGCTCCGGTCTTGAGGTTCTCTATCAACTGGTTGACCTGTTGATAGAGGTTGATCTGGCCGCCGCCGATCGAATTCAAGCGATCCTGCCAGGGCTGCAGGATGCTCCGCAGGTGATCGGGATCGTTGAGGGTCCTGTCCGAGAGAAGGTTGGTGATCGACAGGTAGAGCTGCTGGGCTATGAGGAGGAGGCCTCCGACGATGGCCACGATGAGCAAGCCGTAGACGACGACGACGGCCAGCGCCCTCGGAAGACGCGGGAACAGACGCAGCAGGCCGTTCGCCACCGGGCTGAGGATGAACGCCAGCAGCCAGGCGAGGAAGAAGACCATGATCACGTCGTTGAAGTAGGCCAGCATCGAAGTGACGAAATTCAGCACCACGAACGCGGCCGCGACTGTGCCGAGGATCAAGAGCGCGGAGAGCCAGCGATGCTCGCGCTCGGTGAGTACGACTCGGGGAGGGCTGGATTCGTCGCCCGGCAGGGTCGGCTGAGACTCGGGTTGCCCGGTCATCGTCGCTCCTCGTTGGTTCTAGCGGAGGCCCATTCGTTCACGGACTTCAGCCATCGTGGCCTCGGCGATCGGGCGGATGCGCTCGGCGCCCTCGTCGAGAATTCGGCGCAGCTTCGTGGTGTCGGCCATCAGCTCGCGGTACGTCTCGCGAGCCGGCGCGTAGTGGGCGATGATTCGCTCGGCCAGCAGCTTCTTGGTGTCCACGCAGCCGGTCCGCGCGGTGCGTTCGCCGTCCCAGATTTCCTCGTAGTCGGCGCCGAAGTGACGGTGCATCTGGCAGACGTTGCAGACCTGCGGCCGGCCCGGGTCGGAGCGCATGATCCGCTGAGTGTCCGTGACCATCGACATGACCTGCTTGCGGATCACGTCCGGCTCACCCAGAACCTCGATGGTGTTGCCGATCGACTTGCTCATCTTCTTGACGCCGTCGGTGCCGAGGACAGTCGGCGCCTCGGTGTAGACCGCCTGCGGTTCGGGGAACGTCTCACCGTATCTGGCGTTGAAGCCGCGCACGATCTCGCGGGTCAGTTCGAGGTGCGGTGCCTGGTCCCGGCCGATCGGCACCAGCGACGCCTTCGGCAGAGCGATGTCGGCGGCCTGTAGCACCGGGTATGTGAGCAGGCCGTGGTTCACGTCTTCAGGCTGGTTGGCGCGCTTCTCCTTGTACGTCGGTGTGCGCTGCAGCCATCCGACCGGCGTGACTGTGTTGAAGAGCCAGCACAGTTCCGCGACCTCGGGGCGGTCTGACTGAACGAAGACCGTGCACTTGTCCGGGTCAAGGCCCAACGCGATCAGCGCCGCTGCCATCTCCAGGGTCTGGCGCCGCAGCACTTCGGGATCGTGGACGTGCGTCAGGGCGTGGTAGTCCACCACGCAGTAGATCGCCTCGTACTTCTGCGACAGAGCCACGTAGTTGCGGATCGCGCCAAGGTCGTTGCCCAGGTGGGGCCGGCCGGTAGGCTGGATGCCGCTGTAGATGCGCGGCTTGGCGGGCAGGGTCGAGGGGCGAGGTGCGGCGGTTGCGGCAGGAGCGGCGGCAGCGTCGGTCATGTGGTCGAGTTTAGCGGACGGGGGAACCGGCGAAAGGCGCGGCCGATCAACGGGCTCGAACCCCGGCGTGCCGGAAGCAGCCCACCACGTGGTCGTTGACCAGGCCGGCCGACTGCATGAAGGCGTAGCAGATTGTCGGGCCGACGAAGCGGAAGCCACGCGAGCGCAGCAGACGGCTCATCGTGTCGGCCTCGGGCGTGATCGCGGGGACCTCGTCGATCGATTGCCAGGCGTTCTGGATCGGCTTGCCGCCGACCACGTCCCAGACCAGCTCGGCCAGCGTCGTGGCGCTGCGCAGTTCGAGAAGCGCGCGGGCGTTGTCGCGAGCGGCGTACACCTTGAGCCGATTCCTGACGATCCGCGGATCGCCGAGGATGGACTCGAGCCGGGCGTCGTCGAAGGCGGCGACAAGCCCGGGATCGAAACCATCGAACGCCGACCGGTATCCGTCGCGGCGGCCCAGGATCGTCCGCCAGCTCAGGCCGGCCTGGGCGCCCTCGAGGCAGAGCAGCTCGAAGAGTGACGCCTCGTCCCGTACCGGCACGCCCCATTCTCGGTCGTGGTAGGCGGCGTACAGGTCGTCGCCTGCAGGCACCCATGCGCATCTGGTGAACGGTTCGCGGCTCGTTGTGTTGTTCGTGGCCGGCCTCCCTTCGATCGCCTGGATGGTACGCGACACGGATAAGGTCGCGGCCTCGCGGCCTCGCGGCGTCGCCCGCCCGGCCCGACCCGCTCGGACGTCTCGCCAACGCCTCGGTTACCATGACCGGCACGACGCACTACCAGTCCGTCACCGTCGGCTGCGGCGCCATCTCGGTTGCCGCTGGCCCCAGACCCGTGAGCCTATGCCCTCCGAGCAACGACCGCATGTCGCGCAGCCGCGACTCCGCGTCGCGATCCTCGGTGTGGGGACCGTCGGCGCGGAGGTGGCGCGCGGCTTTCTGCGGAGCCCGGACCGGCAGATCGGCCCGGCCGGCGGCCGCATGCTGGAACTGGTCGCCATCGCGGATCTGAACGTCCAGGGCGCCGTCGATCGCGGCATGCCGCGCGAGCTGATGGTCGAGGATGCCTTTGCGGCGCTCCGGCGCGACGACGTGGACATCGTGGTGGAGTTGCTCGGCGGCGACGAGCCGGCTCGCTCTCTGATCGCCGAGGCGCTGGCAGCCGGCAAGCCGGTCGTGACGGCGAACAAACACGTGCTCGCGCATCACGGACTGGAGTTGGAGGGCATCGCCCGCCGCCACGGCACTGCGCTGCGCTACGAAGCCTCGGTTTGCGGCGGAACGCCCGTTCTCGATGTCCTGACGCGGGGCCTGGCCGCGAACCGCGTTCGGCGCGTCCGCGGCATCGTCAACGGCAGCACCAACTTCATCCTTACCGAAATGATGCAGGCCCACCGCAGCTACGACGAAGTACTCGCGGCCGCGCAGGCGCAGGGCTACGTCGAGCGCGATCCGAGCGCCGACGTCGAAGGCCACGATGCCGCGAACAAGCTGGCCGTCCTGACCCGCCTGGCCTTCGGGGCGTGGCCCCAGATCGACTCGATCATCGCCCGCCCGCCTTCACTGCGCGGCGACGGCAAGCCGGGCATCACCGGCGTGTCGGCCAACGACATCGCCGCGGCCGTGGGGCTGGGTCTGGCGATACGGCTCGTAGCCACGGTCAGCACCGCCGGGACGGCCGAGCCGGCGTTCGGGCTATCGGGTTCCGTGATGACGTCCGCGGTTCCGGTGGCGGCGCCTCTGGGACGAACCGACGGCGTCCTCAACCGCCTGGAGATCGATGCCGATCCGGTGGGCCGCGTGTCGATGGAGGGCCCGGGTGCCGGCGGCCCCGCCACGAGTTCCGCCGTCCTGGCCGACCTCCTCGAGATTGCCCGCTGCGGTCTCTCCACCTGGGCCGACCTGCCGCCGGCGGCGGCTCAACTCGCGACCCTCGCCGACGACCGCGACACCGTCCGCCGGCCCTGGTTCGTTTGCCTTCCGGGCGTCCTGCCGGAAGAAGTCCCCGGCCGCCTGGCCGAGGGCATGATCGGGCCACCGCCGAGCAGCGTGCCGCGCCACCGCAGCCGAACCTGGGTCGGAATCCAGACCAGGCCCGTGCCCCTGGCCGACGTCCGCGAAGCCGTATCGGCGCTCGTTGCCGACGACCGAGACGTGGCCATCTACCCGATACTCACCTCGTAGCCGGAGCGACTCGTCATGTCCGAATCCGTCAACGTCCACGCCGCCCCGGCCGCCCGCCTCGGCGCCCGCCCGCGCCTGATCGAGCGCTACAGAGACCTCCTGCCGGTCACCGACAAGACGCCGATCATCTCGCTCGGCGAGGGCAACACGCCCCTGGTCCACATCGACAACATCGGCAAGCGGATCGGGCTGCGGAACCTCTTCGTCAAGTTCGAAGGCATGAACCCCACCGGTTCCTTCAAGGACCGGGGCATGGTCATGGCCATCTCGAAGGCCGTCGAAGAGGGCGACAAAGCGGTCGTCTGCGCCTCGACGGGCAATACGTCGGCCTCCGCAGCCGCATACGGTGCGGTGGCCGGGCTGGAGGTCATCATCGTCCTGCCCAAGGGCAAGATCGCCCTCGGCAAGATGATCCAGGGCATCGCCGCGGGCGCCAAGGTCGTCGCCGTAGACGGCAACTTCGACGACGCATTCAACGTCGTTCGCGAGATGGCCGCCCAGAAGGATCATCCGGTCACGCTCGTGAACCATGTCAACCCATATCGGATCGAGGGCCAGACGACGGCCGCCTACGAGATTTGCGACGACCTCGGCCGGGCGCCGGAAATCCTTGCCCTTCCGGTGGGCAACGCCGGCAACATCACGGCCTACTGGCTCGGATTCAACCGCTACGAGAAGGCCGGCCGCATCAGCGTCAAGCCCAGGATGTTCGGGTTCCAGGCCGCCGGCTCCGCGCCAATCGTGCTGGGTCATCCGATTGAACATCCCGAGACCGTTGCCACGGCAATCCGCATCGGCAACCCGGCGAGCTGGAAGAAGGCCGAGGCCGCGCGCGACGAGTCGGGCGGTCTGATCGACATGGTTACCGACGACGAGATCCTGGCAGCCTATGCCGAGCTGGCCTCGAAGCAGGGTCTGTTCTGCGAGCCCGCGTCGGCCGCGAGCGTGGCCGGCGTCATCAAGATGGCCGCGGCCGGCCGGATCGAACGCGACGCCACGGTCGTGTGCGTCCTCACGGGCCACGGCCTCAAGGACCCGGAGCGCGCCGAGAAGGTTTTCGCCGGCTCCTCGTCGATCATCGAAGCTCCGGCGAACACCGGCGGCGTGATGAAGGCGCTCGGCTGGTAGAGGGCGGAGCCCGAACTCCGCGGCAGACGACATCGGGTGAAACGCCGACCCTACTTTCAGGCAAGTTGCAGTATTTGGCGTCGTAATGTCCCAACATCGGTCGCCCGACCGGCAACTGACTCCAAAGACAAAGCGAGCTGACAGATGGTTTGGACGCCAACGCACCTGGTGCCGGCCGGCGGCCTAGCCGCCTGGAATGCCCCCGACCCGGCCAGCCCACCGGCCGTACTCCTGCCGGCGCGAGTGGAACTGGTTGTCGAGAACACGTATGGCGGTTGGGCTCTGGTGCGGGCTCAGAACGGCTGGAGCGGCTGGGTGGACTTGCGTCACCTGGTGGCGATTCAGCCGGCCGTGCCTGCATCCAGCAGTGTCGTTTGGGCGCCGACTCCCGATGCGGCGGTCCTTGATGTGCCGGACGACATGCGCGGGATCGCCGCGCCTGGCGCCGCGCCGGACGCCGCACCCGGGCTCGTGCCGGGAATGAACTACGTCGCTGCGGACGCGCCGGACGCCGCGCCGCCGGTTCGGGCCGGACGCGACCTCAGACTGCCACTCGCCATTGCCGCCGTAGGTCTCGTGGCGGTGCTGGCCGGGGCCCTGGTCTTCGCCGGCGTCCTGCCCGGTGGGTCGAATCCGAGTCCCAGCCGGGTTGCTGCCGTTGCGTCTCTGGCCCCCACCGCGGGTTCGACCGAGGCCGGTCAGACACCGGTGGCCGCCCAGCCGACCAGCCAGCCTGCGAACCCCCAGGCAGCGTCTCTACAGGAGGTCATGGTTGCCGTCATCAAGCATGTCGGGCCGTCCGTCGTCGAGATCGAGACCGACTCCGGTCTGGGTTCGGGTGTCATCTACGACGCCAAGGGTGACATCGTCACCAACGCCCACGTGGTGGGAACGGCCACGACATTCAAGGTCACCCTGGCGGACGGGCATACCTACACGGGTTCGCTGGTCGGGCGGTATGTGCCCGACGACATCGCCGTAATAAGGATCACCGCTCCGGGCCTCTCCCCGGCGACGTTCGGCGACTCGTCCCAGCTTTCGGTCGGCGAGTTCGTCCTGGCCATGGGCAATCCCCTGGGGCTGCAGTCGAGCGTCACCGAGGGCATCATCAGCGCCCTTTCCAGGCAGGTCAGCGAGCCGGCCGGAAACGCTCTGCCGGACGTGATCCAGACAAGTGCGGCGATCAATCCCGGCAACAGCGGCGGCGCGCTGGTCGATCTCAACGGCGAGGTCGTGGGCATACCGACCCTGGCCGCGGTCGATCAGCAGCTCGGCGGCAGCGCCCCGGGGATCGGCTTCGCGATCTCGAGCAACCGCGCGAAGATCATCGCCGACCAGCTCATCGCCTCCGGCAAAGTCACCGACTCGGGTCGTGCCTATATGGGCGTCACGGTCCAGGATTCGCGCACGAACGGAGCCCTCGTCGTCAGCGTCGTGGCCGCCGGCCCGGCCGGCAAGGCCGGCAAGGCCGGCATCGTCGCCGGTGACACCATCACCGCCATCGACGACAAGCAGGTTCCCGACAGTTCATCCCTGATCGAGGTGACGGCCGGCCATCACCCGGGCGACGTCGTGAAGCTTGCGGTCCTGCACCAGGACGGCACGACGGCCACGATTTCCGTGACGCTGGGGACTTTGCCGGGCTGAGCCGCGCTCCGCGCCGCCGCTCCGCCGCGGCGCCTTCGCAGTTACGAGCCGCAGCCCCTACGCCATCGCCGCCTTGATCAGGCCCATGAAGTCGGCGTACTCGTCA
>Ga0302321_100000818_pt1 | contig 26972 bp, 24 predicted proteins | sample Fen_T0_1_FD_202505 | JGI IMG/M metagenome (GOLD analysis project Ga0302321, IMG submission 202505) | Peat permafrost microbial communities from Stordalen Mire near Abisko, Sweden - Fen_T0_1 | ecosystem: Environmental > Terrestrial > Soil > Wetlands > Permafrost | place: Sweden: Abisko... | reverse complement strand
CTTGTCGTTGTAGAGATAGGTGGTCTCGATCGTGTTCTTGAGGAACCCGCCCTTCAACGGCGTGATGACGTCGGTGATGTCCTCGAGCTTGCCGTCGAACGCCCACTTGCCGGTGACCTGGAAGTCGTAGACGTCGGCATAGGCCACGTCCGGCGGCGTGCCGGCGTCGAGCGCGGCGACCGTCTTCGGGATCATGTCCTGTACCGGATATTGCGACAGCTCGACCTTGATCTTGGTCTTGTCCTCGAACTTCTTGATCGCCGCGTACAGCGCATCGTCCTCGGACTTGTAGAAGCCCTTCACCCACCAGACGACGAGCTTTTCCTGGGCCGCCACCGGACCGGCAGCGAGCATGCCTGCCGCGACGAGCGCGGCGGCGAATTTTCCGAACAGCTTCATGAAACTCCTCCATTATTTGAAATGCTGCATTGCGCGGTTTTTGCCGTCTTGTTTCTGCAGCCCGTTGGCAGCCTACGGGCGGCGCTGGATGGTGTCAACTGAGGTGTCAACTGAGGTGTCAAATGGGGTGTCGACCTGGCGTAGTGCGCGGTCCCTCACATCACCGCGCCCAGGTACCAGGGTACGAACTCGCTCTGGCCGTAGCCGTGGCGTTCGCTCTTGGTCTTGCCGCCCGAGGCCGTCTCGAGCATCAGTTGGAACAGCCGCTCTCCGGTGCCGTCGACCGTGGCCTTGCCGTCGGCGATCTCACCGCAATTCAGGTCGATGTCCTCTTCCTGTTTTATCCACAGCGGCGTGTTCGTGGAGAGTTTGAGCGACGGCGCGGGCGCGCATCCATAGGCCGAGCCGCGACCGGTCGTGAACACGATCATGTTGGCGCCTCCCGCGACCTGCCCGGTGGCCGAGACGGGATCGTAGCCGGGCGTGTCCATGTAGACGAAGCCCTTGGCCGTGACGGGTTCTGCGTACTCGTAGACGGCGACGAGGTTGGTGGTGCCGCCCTTGGCCACGGCGCCCAGCGATTTCTCGAGGATCGTCGTCAGTCCGCCTGCCTTGTTGCCCGGCGACGGATTGTTGTTCATTTCGCCCTTCTCGCGCGTCGTGTAGTCCTCCCACCACTTGATGCGCGCGACGAGCTTCTCGCCCACGTCGCGCGACACCGCGCGGCGCGTCAGCAGGTGTTCGGCGCCGTAGATCTCGGGCGTTTCGGACAGGATCGCCGTGCCGCCGTGGCGCACCAGCAGGTCGACCGCCGCACCCAGCGAAGGATTGGCGGTAATGCCGGAGTAACCGTCCGAACCTCCGCATTGCAGGCCGACGGTGAGGTTCGAAGCCGAAACCGGCTGCCGCGTCACGGCATTGGCGTGCGGCAGCATTTCCTTGATGAGTCCGATGCCGTAGGCGATCGTCTTGGCCGTGCCGCCGGTGTCCTGGATGCTAAACGTGCGCAGCAGCGGTCCCTCCTTGAGGTTTTCCGCGCCCATCAGCGAACTGATCTGGTTGGCCTCGCAGCCCAGGCCGATCATCAAAACGCCGGCAAAATTGGCGTGTCGTGCATAGCCGCCGAGCGTACGTCGCAGGAGCTGCATGCCCTCGCCGTGCGTATCCATGCCGCAGCCGGAGCCGTGCGTCAGCGCGACGACGCCGTCGATGTTCGCGTATTTGTCACCCCCGTCCGCCAGCCGTTCGCGCGTGAAGTATTCGGCGATGCCGCGCGACACGGTGGCCGAGCAGTTCACGGTCGACAGGATGCCGATGTAGTTGCGCGTCGCGACCCTGCCATCCTCGCGCACGATGCCCATGAACGTCGCCGCCGGCGATACGTACTGCGTCGGTTTCATGTCGGCGCCGAAGGCATAGTCGCGGTCGAACGCGCCCATCACGAGGTTGTTCAGGTGCACGTGCTCGCCGGGTGCGATGTCGCGGCTGGCGAAGCCGATGATCTGGTTGTAGCGCCGTACCGGCTCGCCCTTCCCGATCGCCCGCGTGGCGATCTTGTGCGCGGGCGGGACCAGGCCGGCGACGGTGATCTTTTCGTCCAGCAGTGTCGTGCCGCCGACCAGCTGCGCGCGCGCGATGACGACGTCGTCGTTGGGATGCAGGCGGATCGTGAGTGCGCTTCGTGTCAGCATGGTGTTCTCCTCATTGCACCGTCGCGCGGGCGACGGCCAGACGGTCGATCGCCGCGAAATCCCAGCCGATGCCCAGCCCGGGCGCATCGGGCGGAATGGCGAAGCCGTCGCGCAGCGTCATGCGGGATGTCGTGACGGCATCGAGTTGCGGAATGTATTCGACCCACGTTCCGTTCGGCACGGCCGCCGACAGCGAAACGTGCAGTTCCATCAGGAAGTGAGGGCAGACCGGCGCATTGAACGTTTCCGCGAGGTGCGCCACCTTGAGCCACGGCGTGATGCCGCCGATCCGCGCGCAATCCACCTGGACCACCGAGCACGCGGTGCGCTGCAGATACTCGCGGAAGTGCGCCGGGTGGTACAGCGATTCGCCGACGGCGATCGGCATCGTCGCCGCGGCCGCAAGCTCCACGTGCCCGCCCAGGTCCTCCGCGGGCAGCGGCTCCTCGAACCACGCGAGGCCGAACGGCTCGTAGGCGTGCGCGCGGCGACGGGCTTCCGCAACGGTGAACGCCTGGTTGGCGTCGACCATCACCTCGAAGGCGTCGCCCACGGCATCTCGCACGGCGGACAGGCGCGCGACGTCCTCGGCGATCGACGGCTTGCCGACTTTGACCTTGCAGCCCTTGAATCCCGCGGCCTTCGCGGCGACCGCCTCGTCGACGAGCTGCTGTTGCGAGTGGTGCAGCCAGCCGCCTTCCGTCGTGTACACCGGCACCTTTGCCTGGGCGCCGCCCGCCATCTTCCACAGCGGTTGGCCGGCACGCATGCAGCGCAGGTCCCACAGCGCCGTGTCGATCGCCGCGAGCGCGAGACTGGTAATCGCGCCAACCGCAGTGGCGTGCGTGGCAAAGAACAGGTCCTTCCAGATCGCCTCGATCTGCGCGGCATCGCGGCCGATGAGCCGCGGCGCCAGATGGTCGCGAAGCAAAGCGATTACCGATGATCCGCCGGTCCCGATCGTGTAAGAGTAGCCCACGCCCACCGCGCCGTCGGCACAGGTGATGCGCACCAGCGGCGTCTCCTGCGTGACGAAGGACTGGATGGCATCGCTGCGCGGAACCGGCGGCGGCAGGTTGACCTGCAGTATCTCGACGCGCGAAATCGCAGCCATCAGCGGTAAAACATCCGGGGCAGCCAGAGCGAAATCGACGGGATGTACGTGATGAGGATCAGGCTGCCCAGCAGCGGCACCAGCCACGGCAGGATCGCCATCGTCGTGCGCTCGAGCGACATTCGCGCGACCCTCGCCAGCACGAACAGCACCATGCCCATTGGCGGGTGCAACAAGCCGATCATCAGGTTCAGCACCACCACCAGCCCGAAGTGCACGGGGTCGATGCTGAGTTGCAGCACCGCCGGCATCAGCACCGGCACCGCGATCAGGATTGCCGCGGTTGGTTCAAGGAAACAGCCGACGAACAGCAGCAGCAGATTGACCAGCAGCAGGAACACCCACGGGGAATGCGTGAAGCCCAGTACCCACACGGTCACCATGTCGGTGACGCGGGTGGCCGTGAGGAGCCACCCGAAGATCGATGCGGCGGCGACGATGAAGAGAACGGTGGCCGTGGTCTCGATCGTTTCCATCGACACCTTGACCAGCATCTTGAGGCTCAGCGTGCGGTACCAGACGAGGCCGAGGAACAGTGCCCAGATCACCGCCGCGACGGCGCCCTCGGTCGGCGTGAAGATGCCCGTCGTCATGCCGCCGATCAGCAGCACCGGCGTCATGATCGGCAGCACGGCCTCGAACTTCCACTTCCAGTCGGCGGCGAAAAGCGCCACACCGGCCACGAGCGTCGCAACCACGGCATTGACGCCCAGCAGCACCGCGCACCAGATCACCAGCGGGAACGCGATCACGATGCCGAGCTCGAGCGTGGCCTTGCCGACGCGGCTCCACAGGAACTTGATGTCGGCACCCCAGTTGTTCTTGTGGGCGTAGTACGCGACGGTCAGCATCATCAGCACGGTCATCACCAGGCCCGGGACGATGCCCGCCAAAAACAACTGGCCGATCGACACGTTGGCGACCATGCCGTAGATCACGAACGGCAGCGACGGCGGAATGATCGGACCGAGCGTCGCCGAGGCCGCCGTCACGCCGACGGAGAACTCCTTCGAGTAGCCGTGGTCGCGCATCGCCTTGATCTCGATCGTGCCGAGACCCGCGGCGTCGGCGATGGCCGTACCGGACATGCCGGCGAAGATCACCGAACCGATGATGTTGACGTGGCCCAGACCGCCTTTCATCCAGCCGACCAGCGCCAGCGCGAAGTTGTAGATGCGGTTGGTGATGCCGGCATTGTTCATCAGGTTGCCGGCGAGGATGAAGAACGGCACCGCGAGCAGCGGAAAGCTGTCGATGCCGCTGATCATCCGGTGGACGACCACCATCGGCGGCGACGTGCCCGACAGCCAGAAATAGATCAGCGACGCGCCCGCCATCGCGATGGCCACCGGAATGCCTGTCACCATCAGCGCCAGGAAGCCGGAGAGGAGCCAGCCGGTCATAGTATTGGACCCCCACGCTCACTTCGTTCGCTGCCCCCAAGGGGGGCGCTGTTCGCGCCTTGGGGCGGCCCTTCGGCGCTCACTCTATGTGCTCCTCGATCGCGTGCTCAGGCCTCTCCAGGATGCTGAAGTGCCGCCGCCAGTTCTCGATGGCGACCTGGACCGAGCGAATCGTCGATGCGGCAAAGCCGAACGCGCAGACGCCGTAGATGATGTTCATCGGCAGGTCGATGATCGTCATCTGCAGATTGCCCATCCGCTGCATCATCTGCAGCGTGAGCCCCACGGCCAGCGCGAAGAACGCGATGCGCATGACGTCGACCAGCGTGGACATCAGGCGCCCGGCCAGCGGCGGGAGCATCCGGTACAGGAAGTCCACGTGGATATGGCGCGTGCGGCGGACCGCGGCGGAAATCGCCGTGAACACGGTGCAGATCAGCAGGTAGCGCGCGATCTCCTCGGTCCACGCCGCCGAGTCGTTCAGCACGTAGCGCGTGAAGAACTGGTAGAACACGCACAGACCGAGCAGCCAGAAGAAGCCGAGCGAAATCCAGTCCTCGATGTAGTAGTGCGACAGCTCGATCGGCGCGTCCTCGACGTGGAAGTGGCCTTCCTCGTCGAGTACGGCGCCGGCTGCGTGGGTGGTTCCGCTCGGGTCGTTCATGATGATTACTTGATCGCGACGATCCTGTCGTAGTCAGCCTTGGTGAAGCCCATGGACTCGAGCGGCGCGTTCTTGAGCACCGCGTCCGAGAAGCTCTTGCGGTCGACCGCCACGACCTGCAGGCCCTTCTTCTTGAACTCGTCGGCCAGTTCCGCTTCGCGCTTCTTGATCTTCTCGGTCGCGCGCGCGGCGGCTTCCCGCGTGACGTCGATGAAGATCTGCTTTTCCTGGTCGGTGAGCTTGTTCCACACGTGCGGGGCGACCTGCGTCGTCAGGCCGTCGACGATGTGCGACGTCATCATGATGGCCTTCTGCACCTCGTAGAACTTCTTGGCCTCGATCGTCGTCAGCGGATTCTCCTGCGCGTCGACGGTGCCATTCTGCAGCGCCAGGTAGACCTCGGCGAAGGCGATCGGCGTCGGGTTCGCGCCGCAGGACTTGGGGGTGGCCATGTACGCGGGCACGTCGGGCACCCGGATCTTCAGGCCCTTCATGCCGGCACAGTCGGTGAACGCCTTCTGCGCCGTCACCTGCCGCGCGCCGTAGTACGTGTACGCGGTGATCTGGATGCCGGTCTTCTTGCGGAACTCCTCGACCATTTCCGCGAAGATCGGACTCTTCGAGTAGGCGATCAGGTGGTCGCCGTCGCGGAAGATGAACGGGTAGTAGGCAATTCCCAGCCGCGGGTAGTTGCGCGCCGCGAATGACGGCCCGCTGATGATCATGTCGACGGTGCCGAGCGACAGGCCCTGGTTGATGTCGGTCTCCTTGCCCAGCGTGCTCGCCGGGAAGACCTCGATGTCGAACTTGCCGTTGGTGCGCTTCTTGATCTCCGCCGCGGCCCACACGGACTCGGTGTGATAGGGCTCGGACGCCTCGTACACGTGCGCCCACTTGAGCTTCTGCTGCGCGAGCGCGGGACCGCCGGCAACGAGCGCCGCCGCGGCAATACCGATGAATGCCAGTCTGGAAAACAGGTGCATGACGCCTCCTTGGTGCTGATTATGGGCGGGGGATCGTGCCCCCATCGAAACGACTTCGCCCTACGAACAGATGACCTGGACCTTCGTGCTCTTGTTCTTGTCGGCGGCGGCATGAAACGCCGCAACCGCGTCCTGCAGCGGGTACTGGCCGGACAAGAGCGGCCGCACGTCGACGCGGCGCGACGACAGGTAGTCCACCGCCCAGTCGAATTCGATCCCCCAGCGGAACGCGCCGCGCAGGTCGAGCTCCTTGGCCATGATCTCGTTGACGACGAACGGCAGCGGTTCGTGCGGCAGCGTGCCGACCTGCACGACGACGCCACCCCGCTTCGTCGCCGCGATGCACGACTTGAGCGCGTTGAAATTGCCGGAAACTTCGTACGCCACGTCGAACTGGGGCGTGGCCAGAGCCTCGCTGTCGCGATCGGCGCGCAGCGTGACGTCGGCGCCGACCAGCTTCGCCTGCGAAAGCGGCCTGTCGAGGACGTCGGTCACCGTGATCTTCTTCGCACCGGCCAGCCGCGCCGCCATCACGGTGACGCAACCAATCGTCCCCGCGCCGGTGATGAGCACGGACTTGCCGAGCAACTTGCCCCCGCGGTTGACGCCGTGCAACCCGACCGCCAGCGGCTCCGAGAACGCGAGCTCGCCCAGCGTGATGTCGCCGGCCACCGGATAACACTGCCGCTCGCCCATGACGAAATATTCCTGGAACATCCCCTGCACGTGCGGAAAAAGGCTGGCGCTGCCCAGGAACTTCATCTTGGTGCACAGGTGCTCGCGGCCTTCGCGGCAATAGTCGCAGCGGCCGCACGCGTGCGACGGCGAGATGGCGACGTTGTCGCCCTTCTTGACGCGCGTGACGCCCGGGCCCACGGCCGCGACGACGCCGGAGGCTTCGTGACCGGGAATGAGCGGCTCGCGCACGATGAAGCTGCCGTTGCGGCCTTCGAAATAGTAGTGAAGATCGGACCCGCAGATTCCGGCGGCGCCGAGGCGCAGCAGCACTTCGCCGGGACCCGGCGTCGGCGTTTCGGCCGGCTCGATCCGGAGGTCTTCCTTCGCGTGAATCCTGCAAGCAAGCATGTCGGTACCCCCTCAGTTGCGATTACGGTTGCACTTCACTTCTGTCCGGTGACCCTGTCCCAGCCAGTGGAAAAGCGCTTGTATGCCTGGTTAAGGTGCCGCTGCATCGCGGCGCGGGCGCCTCCGGCATCCTTGGCGGCGATGGCTTTCAGCACGGCGCGATGTTCGGCCATCGCGGAATGCCATAGGGCCGGCGAGTCGTAGTGATGCTCGAGCTGCTTGTAGAGCGGACCGGTGCGGTCCTCCCACAGCATGTCGACCACCGCCACCAATGCGCCATTGCCTGTCGCCTCCGCGATGCGCAGATGGAACATCCGGTCGCCGTCCAGCGGCTGCTTGTCGTCCTCGAGCTCGTGCTTCATGGCATCGAGCGTTTCCTCGATCGCCTGCACCTGGCCCTTCTTGGCGGACTTGGCGGCAAGCGCCGCGGTCTCGCCCTCGATCACATAGCGCGCGCGCAGCAATTCGAATGGGCCGGCCGTGGCGCCGCCGTCGTCCGGGCCCGCCCGGCCCGCGGCCTTGGCGCCATTCCTGGCGCCCGGCGCCTGCACGTAGATTCCGGAACCGATCCGCACCTCGACCAGGCCTTCCACCTCCAGCGCGATCAGCGCCTCGCGCACTGAGGGACGCGATACGCCCAGCTGCTTGGCCAGGTCGCGCTCGGGCGGCAGCCGGGCACCCACCGGGAACTCGCCGTTGCGGATCAGCGTGCGGATCTGGTCGGCGATCTGTCGGTAAAGACGGCGGGGCTCGATGCTCTGGAACGGCATGGCGCGGATGACGCTTCGTGAAAGCGGCGCCATTTGATTGGAGTCGGGTCGAAAGGCTAACCCCCGCCCGAAAACTGGTCAAGTGGTATTACCAATTGTCGGGCCACGGGGTAGAATCGCGGGCTTTCGCCACCTAAAACTATTCCGCGCCGGAAACCTTCTGGCGCGCCCGCCCGCCACCGACCGCTCCATGTCCGCCACGACGATCGCCTCGATACGCGCCACGCCCGTGACCGTGCCCCTGGAAGCGCCGCTGCTGCACAGCAACGGCGCGCACTGGGGCCGCTTCGTGCGGACCATCGTCGAGGTCGAGACCGCCGATGGCTTCGTGGGCCTGGGCGAGATGGGCGGCGGCGGCGAGGACGCGACGCGCGCCTTCGCTGGGCTGATGTCCTACCTGCGCGGCCACGACGTCTTCGCGCTGGAGGCGATGCGCTTCAAGATCTGCAACCCGACCGCCAGTCTTTACAACAACCGCACGCAGTTGCACGCGGCGATCGAATTCGCATGCCTCGACATCATCGGCCAGAAGCTCGGCGTCCCCGTCCATGCCCTGCTCGGCGGCAAGCTGCGCGACACCGTCGACTTCGCCAGCTACCTGTTCTTTCGCTACGCCAACCCGAAAACGGGCAAGGGCGAAGTCCGGACGCCTGAGCAGCTCGTCACGCACGCAGCGGCACTCAAGGCGAGCCACGGCTTCACGTCGCACAAGCTGAAGGGCGGCGTCTATCCGCCCGCGCATGAACTGGGGTGTTACCGCGCGCTCGCGGCGTCGTTGCCGGGCGAGCGCTTCCGCTACGACCCCAATTCCGCGCTGTCGCTCGCCGACGCCATCATGTTCGGCAGCGGCATCCTCGACATCCGCAACGATTACTTCGAGGACCCGGTCTGGGGCATGCCGCAGTTGAAGCGGCTGAAGGAGTTCGTGCCGCTGCCCACGGCGACCAACACCGTCGTGATCAATTTCGAGCAGCTCGCCGCCAACGTGCAATCCGGCGCGGTGGATGTGATCCTGCTCGACACGACGTTCTGGGGCGGCCTCCGTCCGTGCATCAAGGCGGCCGGCGTGTGCGAGACGATGGGCCTGGGTGTGGCCGTGCACAGTTCGGGCGAACTCGGCATCCAGCTGGCCACGATGCTGCACCTGGGCGCCGTGCTGCCCAACCTGGGATACGCCGCCGACGCGCACTACCATCACCTCGTCGACGACGTGATCACCGGCGGCCCGATGCGCTACGAGAACGGCGCGATCCGCGTGCCCGATGCGCCGGGGTTGGGAATCACGCTCGACCGCGAGAAGCTGCGGCAATATCACGCGTTGTACAACGAGCTCGGCGGATATCCGTACGACCGCGATCCGGGGCGGCCCGGCTGGTTCGCGCAGCCGCCGGCGCCGTTGTGGGCCGATCCCGCGGTTTCGCTTTCGCCCCCGCTAACATAACCAAGACGAGGCGCGGTCCTTCAGATCCGCAAGCCTCGGTTCCAGGAGAAGTTTTATGAGACTCGAAGGCAAAACAGCGCTGGTCACCGCCGCGGGCCAGGGCATCGGCTACGCCAGCGCGATCCAGATGGCGCGCGAAGGCGCCACCGTCTACGCGACCGACGTGAACCCGAAGCTGCTCGTCAACTATTCGGGTGTGGCCAACGTGCATCCGCGCATCCTCGACGTGCTCGACGACGCGGCCGTGACGAAGATGATCGACGAGCTGCCCGCGCTCGACGTGCTGTTCAATTGCGCCGGCTACGTCCACGCCGGCACGGTGCTCGACTGCACGCCGAAGGACTGGGATTTCAGCTTCAACCTGAATGTGCGCGCGATGTACGTCGCCATCCGGGCCGCGGTGCCGAAGATGCTCGAAGCGCACCAGAAGACCGGCAGCTGGGCGTCGATCATCAACATGGCGTCCGTCGCCGGGTCGATCAAGGGACTTCCCAATCGCTTCGTCTACGGCGCGAGCAAGGCCGCGGTCGTCGGCCTCACCAAAGCTGTCGCGGCCGACTACGTGCAGAAGGGCATCCGGTGCAATGGCATTGCCCCCGGCACCGTGGACACGCCGTCGCTTGCGGACCGTATCAACGCCTTCGACGATCCGGTCGAGGCACGCAAGATGTTCATCGCGCGGCAGCCGATGGGACGGCTGGCCAAGGCCGAGGAAATCGCGCCCATCGTGGTCTTCTTAGCGTCCGACGAATCCCGCTTCGCCACCGGCCAGATCTACTCGGTCGACGGCGGCATGACAATCTGAAAACTTCTAGTGGGCCCGGGACGGCCGTGGCCGTCCCGTCTTTCAAGTAAATTCCAACAAATTCGGAGAACCCATGAAACTCGTACGCTACGGTCCCGCGGGCAAGGAAAAACCCGGCCTCATCGACGCCGACGGCAAGCTGCGCGATCTTTCGAAGAAGGTGAAAGACATCGACGGCGCGTCGCTCGCGCCGGCCGAACTCGCCAAGCTCAGGAAACTCGACGTGAAGCGCCTGCCGCTGGTGAAGGGCAAGCCGCGCTTCGGACCGTGCGTGGCCACGCCGTCCAAGTTCGTCGCGATCGGCCTCAACTACGTCGACCACGCGAAGGAGACCGGCTCGCCCATTCCCGAGAATCCGATCGTCTTCTTCAAGTCGCAGACCTGCATCGTCGGCGCCAACGACAACGTGATGGTCCCCAAGGACTCGACGCAGCTCGACTGGGAAGTGGAAATCGCCTTCGTGATGGGCCGCGCGGCGCGGCACGTCGCGGTGAAGGACGCGCTGAAGTACGTCGCCGGCTACTGCGTCGTCGACGACATATCGGAGCGCGACTTCCAGCTGAAGAAGAGCGCGTCGCAATGGAACAAGGGCAAGGGCTGCGACACGTTCGGTCCGCTCGGCCCCTGGCTCGTCACCACCGACGAGATCAAGGACGTGCAGAACCTGGACATGTGGCTCGACGTCAATGGCGTGCGCAAGCAGACGGGCAACACGAAGACGATGATCTTCACCATCGCGCAACTCGTGGCCGACGTGTCGAAATACATGACGCTGCTGCCGGGCGACGTCATCACCACCGGCACGCCGCCGGGTGTCGGCATGGGCATGAAACCGCAGCAGTGGCTCAAACCCGGCGACGTGATCACGCTGGGCATCGAGGGGCTGGGCGAGCAGAAGCAGAAGGTCGTCCCGTTCAAGGGAAAGAAATGAACGGTCGCGCAACGTTGCTGGTGCTCGCTGCAGCGGCGATGGCTTTCGCCTTGCCCGTTGCGGCGCAGACCTGGCCGTCCAAGCCCGTGAAGATGATGGTGGGTGCCTCGCCCGGCGGGGGCACCGACATCGTCGCGCGCATGCTCGGCAAGGAGCTCGCCGACTCGCTGAAGCAGCCGTTCGTCGTCGACAACAAGCCTGGCGCGTCGAACACGATCGCCGCCGACATCACGGCCAAGTCGCCGCCGGATGGCTACACGTTGCTGGTCGCCACCAACACGGGCCAGGCGATCGCGCCGCACTTGATGAAGCTCGGCTTCGACGCACTGAAGGACCTGACGCCGGTCGCGCTGGTGATGGTCGTGCCCAACGTGCTCATCGTCGGGCCGGCCGTGACGGCGAAGGATGTGAAGGAACTGGTGGCGCAGATGAAGGCCAAGCCGGGAACCTTCAACTACGCGTCGTCGGGCTCGGGCAGCACGCAGCACCTGGCCGGCGAGGCGTTCAAGAAAATCGCCGGCGTCGAGATGACGCACATCCCCTACAAGGGCAGCAGCCAGGCGCACCTCGACCTCATCTCCGGCAACGCGCAGCTGATGTTCGACACCACGTCGTCGGCGATCGGGCAGATCAAGGGCGGCAAGGTGCGGGCACTCGCTGTCACCACGGCCAAGCGCTCATCGGAGTTGCCGGACGTGCCCACGCTCGCCGAGGCGGGCTTCCCCGGACTTGAGATGACGACGTGGTACGGCGTATTCGTTCCCGCCGGCACGCCGAAGGACATCGTCGCGAAGCTCCACTCGGAAATCATGAAGGCATTGCAGGCGCCGGACGTGCAGAAGCGCATCGCGGGTCTCGCGGGCGAACCGGGTACGCTCACCAGCGAACAGTTCGCTGCGCTGAACCGCGCCGATTACGAGCGCTTCGGCAAGCTCGTGCGCGAAGCCAACATCAAGCTCGACGAGTAGTTGTCCGTGAAAGTCCCGACCATCGCGCTCTTCACCGGTGACCCCGCCGGCATCGGCCCCGAGCTCGTGGCCAAGGTGCTGGCCGCGCCGGCGTCGCTGCCGGCCGCCCGCATTGTCGTGATCGGCCAACGCGTCGGGCTTGCGGAAGCGGCGCGCGCTGCCGGGACCACGCTTGAACTGCCGGTGTTCGACGCCGGCAAACCGTCCGAAACCGGATCCGCCGTCACGCAACTGGCGTGGGACGGCTGGGACGCGCCCGCATTCGCGCGCGGAATCGCCAACGCCGACAACGGCGGATACATGCTCGCTGCGCTGCGTGCGGCGCTCGATCTTGCCCGCGCGGGACACGCCGACGCCATCTGTTTCGCTCCGCTCAACAAGGCAGCCCTGCGCGCGGGCGGCATGGCCGAGGAAGATGAACTCCGCTGGTTCGCGAAGGAACTTGGACACCACGGCGCGTGCGGCGAATTCAACGTGCTGGACACGCTGTGGACGTCGCGGGTCACCTCGCACGTTCCGTTGCGGGAGGTCGCCGACCTGCTCACCGCGGAAAAGGTTGCGGAGGCGATCGGCATGCTGGACGACGCGCAGCGCCGCGCCGGCATTGCCGCGCCGCGCATCGGCGTGTGCGGCCTGAACCCGCATAACGGCGACAACGGCAATTTCGGCCGCGAGGAAATCGACGTGATCACGCCCGGCGTGCGACTCGCGGCACTGCAGGGCCACGCCGCCGACGGGCCTTACCCGGCCGATACCATCTTCGTACGCGCGAAGAACGGCATGTTCGACGGCATCGTCACGATGTATCACGACCAGGGCCAGATCGCGATGAAGCTGATGGGCTTCGAGCGCGGCGTCACCGTGCAGGGCGGCTTGCCCGTCGCCATCACCACACCGGCGCACGGGACCGCCTACGACATCGCCGGACGCGGCCACGCCAATCCGCAGGCGCTGGTCAACGCGCTGGCCATCGCGGCGCGAATGGACGCCGCGTCCGCAGGTCGCGCATAGCCGACGCTCAAGCCGAGCGAAGCGGACGATCGCCACTCAATTGCGGGGAAGCGCAGCGGATGCTGGTTGCCGTCCAGCGGGGATTGCCTGGATGGACAAGTTGCCAAGACCCCGGCTATGCTTGCCAGCGCACGGACGCGGCTGGAGCGTGCATCGTATGTTGGTACGAAAAGGAAGCAGTGATGATTCGTACACCCATGCAGAACCACCTGCTGGCGGCGCTGCCGGCGGGGATCTACGAGCGCTTGGCGCTCCATCTGGAACTCGTCGCGCTGGTGCGCGGTTCGGCCATCTACGAACCGGGTGCGGAGCTGGAATACGCGTATTTCCCCACTACCAGCATCGTCTCGATACTGAGCCCGATGGAGGACGGGGCGTCGCCTGAAGTGGCGGTCATCGGCAACGACGGCGTCGTCGGCATCGCCCTGCTTATGGGGGGCGCCGCCACCACTGTCACCCAGGCCGTGGTTCAAAGCGCCGGGCATGGTTACCGCATGCGAGCGAGCGTCCTGCAGGCTGCCGCAGAAAATGAGGCGCCGTTGCGGCACTTGATGCTCCGTTACGCGCAATCGCTGATGACGCAGATGTCGCAGTCCGCCGCGTGCAATCGATTCCACAGCGTCGATCAGCAGGTTTGCCGCCTGCTGTTGACGTGCATGGATCGGTGGGCGTCAAATCGCCTGAGCTTGACCCACGAGCGCATGTCCAACTTGCTCGGCGTGCGCCGGGAGGGCGTCACGGGGGCGTCCGGCAATCTGGCTGCGGCCGGATTGATAAGTTATCGGCGCGGCTGTGTAACCGTTCTGGATCGCTCGGGGCTTGAAGCGCGGGTGTGTGAATGCTACGCGGTGGTCAAAACGGAGATTGGGCGCCTGCTCCCGATCAAACCGCGCTTGGATGTTGCGTCGATTCGAACTGCCGGCCGCGTACGCAAGCCGTCGGTCGCCGCGGCCACAAATTGAAGCACAAGTTGCGGGGCTGCCAGCCAGCGTCGCGCGAGTGGTCCGAGCAAGGCTGCGCCCCCTCGTCGCGGTTCGCATAACGCCCAAGCGGCACCCGCGGCAAGGAGTAGTCCGTCAGGGCGCCGTGTACGCCGTCTTGACGGTGGTGAAGAACTCCGCCGCGTAGCGACCCTGCTCACGCGAACCGTAGCTCGATCCTTTGCGGCCGCCGAAGGGCACGTGATAGTCGACACCGGCGGTGGGCACGTTGACCATCACCATGCCGGCCTGCGCGTGACGCTTGAAGTGCGACGCATGTTTCAGTGAGGTGGTGACGATTCCCGCCGACAATCCGAACTCGGTATCGTTGGCAATTGAGAGCGCCTCGTCGTAATTCTTCGCACGGATCACGCACGCCACTGGGCCGAAAATCTCCTCGCGCGCGATGCGCATCACATTGGTCGCTTCGGTGAAGAGGGCCGGCGACAGGTAGAAGCCTTCCGTCGCGCGCTTGAGGCGCTCGCCGCCGGTGACGAGCTTGGCGCCCTCCGCCTTGCCGATCGCCATGTATTTCTCGTCCTGGTCGAGCTGGCTAGGGTCGACGACCGGGCCGATGTCCGTCCCCTGCAGCAGCGCGTTGTCGACGCGCAGCGTGTTCAGCTTTTCCGTGACCGCCGCGACAAAGCGGTCGTGGATGCCCGCGGTGACAATCAGCCGCGAAGACGCCGTGCAGCGCTGGCCGGTGGAAAAATACGAACCCTGCACCGCGGAGTTGACGGCAGTTGGGAGATCGGCGTCGTCCAGCACGATCAGCGGATTCTTGCCGCCCATTTCGAGCTGGATCTTGGCCATGCGCGCAATGGCCTTGGCCGCAATCGCGCGGCCGGTTCCCACGGACCCGGTGAAGCTGATCGCCGTGACGTCGGGATGGTTGACGATCACCTCGCCGACGACGGAACCGCGCCCCATCACCAGGTTGAACACGCCGGCAGGCAGTCCCGCACGCGCCAGGATTTCGGCGATGGCCCACGCGCAGCCGGGCACCAGGTCGGCCGGCTTGCACACGACGGTGTTGCCGTACGCGAGCGCCGGCGCGATCTTCCACGCGGGAATCGCGATCGGAAAGTTCCACGGCGTGATGAGCCCGATGACGCCGAGCGGCTCGCGCGTCACCTCCACGTCGACGCCCGGACGCACGGATGCGAGCTTGTCGCCGGTCAGGCGCACGACTTCGCCGGCGAAGAACTTGAAGATCTGGCCGGCGCGCATCGCCTCGCCGATGCCTTCGGGCAGCGTCTTGCCTTCCTCTCGCGACAACAGTGCGCCGAGCTCGTCCTTGCGCGCGATGATTTCGCTCCCCGCCCGGTCGAGGATGTTGGCGCGCTCCTGGATCGAACCGGTCGACCATGCGGGGAATGCCTTCTTCGCGGCGGCGATCGCACTGCGCGCCTGCTCCGCGTCGGCTTGTGCATACTCGCCGATCACGTCGCTTGTGTCGGACGGGTTGCGGTTCGCCGTCGCGGAGGCGCCGGCGACCCACTCGCCGGCGATGTAGTTCCTGAAGAGTTCAGCCATGATGTGATCCAGTTTCGCTAGAGGAGACGCCGGCGCGCGAGGTTTTGCATCAGCGCGCCTGCGCCGAAGGTCCACGGTGCGACTTTGTCGGAATGATTGACGCGGTTGACGATCGCGCCGAGCGTGGGTGTGGTCACGGTGACGATGTCGCCGACGACGTGCGTGAAGCCCTTGCCCGGCCCCAGGCGATCCTTGACCGGCGCGAACATCGTGCCCAGGAACAGCATCAGCCCGTCGGGGTACTGGTGGTTGGCGCCGATCGCGTGGCTGACGAGGTCGAGCGGGTCGCGGCTGATCATCGCCATCGAAGAAGCACCCGTCATCTCGAAGCCCTCGGGGCCGTCGACGCGCATCGCGATGTCGCAGCGGCGGACGTCGTCGATGCCGAAGTGCTCGTCGAAGAGACGAATGAACGGCCCGATCGCACATGAAGCGTTGTTGTCCTTCGCCTTGCCCAGCAGCAGCGCGCTGCGGCCCTCGAAATCGCGCAGGTTGACGTCGTTGCCCAGCGCCGCGCCCACGGTGCGGCCCTTGCCGTTCACCGCGAGCACGATCTCCGGCTCGGGATTGTTCCACTCGGACTTGGGATGGATACCCACCTCGGCGCCCAAGCCCACGGCGGACATCGGCTGCGACTTGGTGAAGATCTCGGCATCCGGACCGATGCCCACTTCCAGATATTGCGACCACGCGCCCTGCCGGATCAGTGCCTCCTTGACCTGCGCGGCCTCGGGCGAGCCGGGACGGATCTTCGCCAGGTTGTCGCCGATCACCGCGACGATTTCGCGGCGCACGGCAACGGCTTTCGCCGGATCGCCGCGCGCCTGTTCCTCGATGACGCGCTCGAGCGTGCTGGCGACGAACGTGACCCCGCTCGCTTTCAGCGCCTGCAGGTCGCAAGGCGCCAGGAACCACGGCAGCACCGGGTTGCGCGCATCGAACGCGGAATTGGCCAGCACGTCGGCCGTCGCGGCGATGCGCGGCAGCGTCCCCGCCGCGCGGATGGCCGCGACCGGATCACCCTTGCCGAGCAACTGGCTGGACGTGGCGGCGACGGCGGAAAGATCGTAGATGCCGTCCGCCTGCACGCGCACGAGCACAGGGCCCTCCAGCGCCGCCACGAAGACCCGCCCGACGAGGAGCGCGCAGTCGTGATCGGCGGGCAGGCACAACGGAACGGTGAGTCGGGTTTTCATTGCGGGGGTAGCCCGGGTCGATGGGGACCGTGGCCTGACAGAATACCCGACATGGGCGCGCCGCGTGACGTTCGCCGCAGGCTGGGACTGGCTGCATAATCACTGTTTGGCACGGACCAAGACGAGGGAGTTCCATGGGAGTCGAGCAGCAGGAAGCCGCAGCGCAGTTCCTTGCCGCGGCACGCAGGACCGGCAAGCCGGGGCCGCGTTTGCCGGAAGACATCCGCCCGGCGGACCTCGATTCAGCGCTCTTCATCCAGCGGCGCGTCGTCGCGTTGCTGGGGCAGGCGGTCGGCGGCTGGAAATGCTCGGTGCCCAACGACGTGCGGGCGCTCAACGTCGCGCCGATCTTCGCGTCGACCATTTTCCGCAAGTCGCCTTGCGCCATCGTGACGACTGGCCCGATCGCCCGGATCGAGCCCGAGGTTGCCTTCGTGATGGGGCGCGACCTGCCAAAGCGGGATACGCCGTACACCGAAGCGGAGATTCGTTCGGCGATTGCCGAGCCGCGGCTCGTCCTCGAACTGCTCGGCACGCGCTACGCCGATCCATCCGCCGCGAGCTGGCCCGAGATGATGGCCGACTTCGTGCAGAACCAGGGACTGTTCGTCGGCCCGCTCTTTCCGGGCGGGCTCGACGCCGCGCTTGAGTACTTCCCCGTCACGATCCGCACGCCGGCGGGCGTGCTGTCGACGCACGACGGGCGCCACGGCGATGGTCATCCGCTGCGGCCGCTGTACTGGCTGGCGAACTTTCTCGCCGGCCGCGACGAGGGCCTGCGCGCGGGCCAGGTCGTCACCACCGGTTCCTACGCCGGCGCGATCGAGGTTCCGGTCGGCACGCCGCTGACGGTGACGTTCGGCGACCTCGGAAAGATCGAGATCGAACTACGGAGCGTTGGATGAGCCTTGCGGGCATGGGCGTCGTCGCGCTGTGGCACGACGTGGCGCCGGACGCGAAGGAAGAATTCCACGAGTGGCATAGCCGGGAACGCATGCCCGAGCGCGTCGGCATTCCGGGCTTTCGCCGCGGACGCCGCTATGTCGCGGTGAACGGCGCGCCCGAATTCTTCGTGCTGTATGAAGCCGACAGCCCCGAAGTGCTGGGAGGGATCGACTTCCTCAACCGGCTCAACACACCGACGGAATGGTCCCGGCGCGTCGTACCGAAGTTTCGCAACGTCGCGCGTTCGATCTGCCGCGTCGTCGTGACCAGCGGCACGGGAAGCGGCGGCGTTTTGTTGACTTCCCGCTTCGAAATCGACGCCGCACACCGCGCCGGATCGCTCGAAGCGCTCACGCGCCGGATCCTGCCCGCGCTTTCCCAGCGCAGCGGCATAGCCGGCGTGCATCTGTGCCTCGCCGACGAGGCGTTGAGTAGGATCGACTCGGCGGAACGGCAACTCCATGCCGACGCGCCATGCGTGCCCGGATGGATAGTGCTGATAGAGGGCAATTCCGCGGCCGACGTGCGGACCGCACATGAGGCGCTCGCGCCGGGATTGCAGGCGCACAACGTCAGCGCGCTCGAGTCGGCGACCTACCGACTCGAATTCACGCGATTGAAGACGCCGTGGAGCGCCGGCTGATGGCCGCAATCGACGCCACGCGGTCTTCGTCGTCGGACGCTTCGCTCTTCCCGGAGATCGAGCCGTACGCCTCCGGGCGACTCGCGCTCGATGCGGTCCACGTCATGCAATGGGAAGCGTGCGGCAACAGGAACGGCGTGCCGCTGGTGTTCCTGCACGGCGGCCCGGGCGGCGGCTGCCTGCCGCATCACCGCCGCTTCTACGATCCCACGTTCTGGAACATCGTGCTGTACGACCAGCGCGGCGCGGGACGCTCGACACCTGCGGCCGCGCTCGCCGACAACACGACGCCACACCTGGTCGCCGACATCGAACGCCTGCGCACGGAACTGGGGATCGAGCGCTGGCTGGTCTTCGGCGGTTCGTGGGGCTCGACATTGGCGCTTGTCTACGCGCAGGCGCACCCCGACCGCGTGCTGGGACTGGTGCTGCGCGGCATCTTCCTCGCCACCGACCCCGAGATCGACTGGTTCATGCACGGCATGCGCAACATCTTTCCGGAGGCGTGGCGCGCGTTCACCGAAGCGCTGCCGCCCTCCGAGCGCGGCGATTTGCTGGGCAATTACTATCGGAGGCTGACCGACCGCGATCCGTCAGTGCATCTGCCGGCGGCGCGCGCTTGGGACCGCTACGAAGGTGCATGCACGACGCTGCTGCCCGTCGTCGATCCGCTCGGGAGGTTCGACGGCGACGCCGCCGCGCTGGCCATCGCGAGGATCGAGGCGCATTACTTCGTCAACAAGGGTTTCCTCGCGCCGAACCAGTTGCTGGATGGCGTGGCGAAGATCCGCCACCGGCCCTGCACGATCGTCCAGGGCCGGTACGACATCGTCTGCCCGCCCGTCACGGCCGCTGCGCTGGCGCGCGCGTGGCCGGAAGCGGAGTACGTCGTGGTGCCCGATGCCGGGCATTCGGTGCGGGAGCCGGGGATTACGAGGGAGTTGGTCGCGGCCGTCAAGCGGATGCAGGCGCGCGTCGCGACCTCGAGCGCTGCGCCTATTCCTTCGCCGCCTCGAACGGAATGACAATTCGGATCTCGTCGCTCGCCGCTCCCAGCGCGGCCTTCATGCCGAAATCCGTGCGCTTGAGCGTGGCGGTGGCCTCGCCGCCGCACATGGGCCGCTTGTTGAACGGATTGGGCGCGCATTTGAAACTGGTGACCTTCAGCGCAACCGGCTTGGTCACGCCCAGCAGCGTGAACTCGCCGTTGGCGCCCACGAGGTTGTCACCGTCGAACACGAGGTCGGCGGACTTGTAGGTCATCGTCGGGAATTTCTCGACGTTGAGGAACTCGTCGCTCTTGACCAGGTTCAGCAGCGAAGGCGCCATCACCAGCGACGCGGACGCGATGGAAACGTCGATCGCGCCTTTCTTTGCCGTGCGGTCGAAGGTCACCTTGCCCGTGGTGTTGCCGAACAGGCCACGCTGCTGTGAAAAGCCGATATGGGTGACCTCGAACATCGGGGCCGTGTGCTTCGCATCGAATACGTAAACTTCCTGGGCCATTGCCGGTGCTGCGACAAGCGCCGCGACCAAGGCGGCCGCTGCCAGTTTGTAGCTTTGCTGCATTGATGCCTCCATTGAAAGACTCGGTTGTAGGAAAATAGTGTGATGACCGCCAGAATCACGCGGCGCGCGGCAACACCATGCGCACGCGCACGATCACGTCGTCGGCAACGATGGTGGGGTCGCCCCATTGCCCGTCGCCGATGTTGAACGCCAGGCGCTTGATCGTGAACTCGCCGGTGGCCACCGAGTTGCCGGCGGCGTCCTTCTTCACCTCGATCGGGAACTTCTCGTCCTGCGCCTTGCCCTTCAGCGTGAGCGTTCCCGCGATTTCGTAGCGGTCGCCGCCCAGGTCCTTCATTGCCGTGGAGTGGAATGTGGCCACCGGAAACTTCGCGGTGTCGAACCAGCGCGGGCGCCTTACTTCCGTCTCGGATTCCTCGCTGGCGAGGTCGATGCTGGCGAGGTCGATCTCGAACTCGGCCTTGGACTTGGCGAGCTCCTTCGGCCGGAAGTCGACGTTGGCTTTCCACTTGCGGAAGCGGCCTTCGACGTTGACCCCCATTTGCCTGGAGACGAAGCGGATCTCGCTCTTGTCGATGAGCACGGCCTGGGCGCCGGCCCCGGAGGAGGCCATCAGCATCACGGCCAGGGAGGGAATGAAGGGGCGAAAGAGACGCATGGACGGGAATTCCACTTAGTTTGGTAAATCAGTAGGTCGGTCGACGGGACGATCAGCGGCCGGGAAGCATCCGGGCCAGGATGTCGTCGCGGTCGACGAAATGGTGCTTCAACGCCGCCGCGACATGCACTGTGACCACGGCAGCGAGCAGGTAGTTCAGCGATTGGTGCAGGAGCAGCAGCGTTTTGGCCATTTCGCGGTCCTTCGGCACCAGGTTGGGCAGGTCCACGAGGTTGAGGTAGGCCACGGAGACGCCCGTGGCCGAACTGTAGATCCAGCCCGACAGCGGAATGGCGAGCATCAGCGCGTAGAGCAGTACATGTGCCGCCACTGCGACCCGCCTCTGCCACGCGGGCATTGCGACCGGCAGCGCAGGCGCCGGGTTGGCCGCACGCCAGGCCAGCCGCGCGGCGGCGAGCAGGAATACCGTGATGCCCAGCCACTTGTGCCAAACGTAATACCGCAGCTTGTCGGGCGAGAACTCGAGGTCGGACATATAGAGTCCCAGCGCGAAGCCCGTGAAGATCAGGAGCGCCGCGAGCCAATGGAACGTCCGCGCGGTGCGGGTATACCGATATCGGGTCATCGCCTATTTTAATCAAGCTTTACGGGTGGCGGGTTGGACCCTGTCGCGCCGCTATAATTCCCAGGGTTCTCCGGTCACACTCACATCGAGCACCCTTGCCCATTGACCATCCCCACGGCCGGGACATCCGGCGCGATGCGCGCCTGCCGACCCTTTCGTACGCAAACAGCGTGTGGCGCGCCTTTGTTCCCGTCATCGTTCGCTTCGCACGCTTGCTAACGATCGCCGGCCTGGCCACCACATTCGCGCTTGCGGCCGGCGCCCAATCGCCAACGCCTTCCGCTGCGCCGGAAGCCGCCCCCACGCCGCGCCCGAAGATAGGCCTGGTGCTTTCCGGCGGCGGCGCGCGAGGCATCACCCATATCGGCGTGCTGAAGGTGCTGGAGCAGCTGCGCATTCCAGTCGACTACATTGCCGCGACGTCGATGGGCGCGGTTGTCGGCGGCCTGTACGCCAGCGGCATGGCACCGGTGGATATGGAAAAGCAGATCAACGCGGTGAGCTGGCCGACGCTTCTGTCGGATTCGCCGGCGCGGCGCGACGTCGGCTTCCGCGTCAAGGAGGAGGACGCGCAGTTCCCGCTCGGCTTCGAGTTGGGCTACCGCGACGGCGAGTTTCGCGCGTTCAAGGGCGCGCTGTCCGGCAGCAATCTCGAGTTGTTCCTGCACGAATTGACGCGAAGCGTGGACAACGTCGCGACGTTCGACCAGTTGCCGATTCCGTTCCGGGCCGTCGCCACCGACATGGTGACCGGCCGCGAAGTGGTGTTCGACCGCGGCCCGATCTACCAGGCGATGCGCGCCAGCATGTCGGTACCGGGGATGTTCACGCCGGCGGAGATCGGCGGGCGCATTCTCGGCGACGGCGGTCTCGTGAACAACCTGCCGGTCGACATCGTGCGCGCGATGGGCGCCGACATCGTCATCGCGGTCAACATCGGCACGCCGCTCATGTCCCGCGACCAGCTGTCGTCGGTGCTGGGCTACACGGCGCAGATGGTCAACATCCTCACCGAGCAGAACGTGCGCGCGCAGCTCGCGTTGCTGCGCCCCGGCGACATCCTCATCTCGCCGGACCTGGGCGAATTGACGTTCGTCGACTTCGGCAAGTCCAAACAGTTCATCGCGCTGGGCGAAAAGGCCGCCGAAGGCATGCGCGAACGCCTGGCCTCGCTGTCCGAGTCGCCGACGACCTACGTGGCATTCCAGGCGAGCCTGCTGGTGCCGGTCGAGACCACACCCAAGATGCTGGACTTCGTCAGGATCGAGGGTACGCATTTCGCCAACCCGAAGGTCCTCGAGGACCAGATGCAGACGCAGCCGGGCAAGCCCTTCAGCCTCTCCGTGCTGGAAAAGGACCTGTCGCGGCTGTACGGGCGCGGCGACTTCGAGCAGATCGACTACCACCTGATGCAGGAGCAGAACCAGCAGGGACTGGTCGTCGAAGTCTCGGAGAAGTCGTGGGGACCGAACTACCTGCGCTTCGGGCTCACGCTCAACTCCGACCTGCAGGGCGACACCGCGTTCAACTTCATGGTCGGCCACAAGCGCACGTGGATCAACAGCCTCGGCGCCGAATGGATCAACGAAGTCACACTCGGCACCGTGAACGGTTACGCGACCGAGTTCTACCAGCCGCTGACGCTCGGCAATTTCATGTTCGCGTCGGCCCACGGCCTGATCAAGCGCGGGCCGGAGTATGTTTTCCAGGGCAACCAGCGCCTCGCGGAATACAGCGTGCTGACGGAAACGGCCGGGCTCGACATCGGCACGCCGCTGTCAACACTGGGCGAAATCCGGCTGGGCTACCTGTGGACGCACCAGCGGGGCAACCCGACCATCGCGGTGCCCGGCTTTCCGTCGGCCATTTCCGACGAATCGGGGGGTCGCGTGCTGTTGCGCTGGGACGGACTCGACAATCCTTACTTTCCGCGCAAGGGCGTGAAGGTCATCGGCGAAGTGTTCGTCGGCAGCAACCACCAGAGCGCGCCGGGCATCGCCGACTACTCGAGCACAGGGCAGCGCGGAACGCTCTTCGTCAACACCGCCTTCCCGGTCACGCAGGATGATTTCCTGAACGTGGCGATGCGCGGCGGCGCCATTCATCGCGAGCGGACCGACATCATCAACAACCTGACGCTGGGCGGCTTCCTCAACCTTTCGGGGCTGCGCACCGATCAGCTGGACGGCAAGTACCTGTCGCTGGGGCGGGCGGTCTACTATCACCAGATCGGCAACCTGCCCGTCATCGGACGCGGCATTTTCGCGGGGGGTTCGCTCGAGGCCGGCAACGTGTGGCAGCAGCGCAACGAGGTGTCGGCCACCGGCCTTATCACGGCGGGCAGCGTGTTCCTCGCCGCCGACACGTGGCTGGGTCCCTTCTTCTTCGCCTATGGCCGCGCCAGCGGCGGCCAGTCGAGCTTCTACGTCTACCTTGGCCGGCCCTGACTACGCTTCCGACCCGAACGCGCAGTGGCTCGCGCGGAGCCGCGCTGCGGTGTGGCACCCCTGCACGCAGATGAAGGTGCACGAAACACTGCCGCTCGTGCCCATCGCGCGCGGCGAGGGCGCGTGGCTTTACGACTTTTCAGGACGGCGCTACCTCGATGCCGTCAGTTCGTGGTGGGTGAACCTCTTCGGCCACGCCAACCCGCGCATCAACGGCGCGCTGGTCGCGCAGCTGTACGAACTCGACCATGTAATGCTCGCCGGCTTCACCCATCGCCCGGTGGTCGAATTGTCGGAACGCCTGAGTGCGCTGGCGCCCGAGGGGCTGGGCCACGCGTTCTACGGCTCCGACGGCGCGTCGGCGACCGAGATCGCGCTCAAGATGAGCTTCCACTACTGGCGCAACAAGGGGCAGCCTTCGAAGCGCGGCTTCGTCAGCCTCGCAGGCGGCTACCACGGCGAGACGCTCGGCGCGCTGGCCGTCACCGACGTCGCGCTGTTCCGCGACACCTACGCGCCGCTGCTCAACCGCAATGCCGTCGTCCCCTGCCCGGACCCGCGGCGGGGCATCACGCCGGAGGCCGCGGCCGCGGCGCTCGAAACCCACTTGGCCGAACACCACGCGACCACGGCGGCAATGATCGTCGAACCGCTGGTGCAAGGCGCGTCGGGCATGGTGATGTACGACGCTTCCTACCTGCGCCGCGCGCGCGAGGTGTGCACGCAATATGGCGTGCACCTGATCGCCGACGAGATCATGACCGGGTTCGGCCGCACGGGGACGATGTTCGCGTGGGAACAGGCGGCGGCCCCGGCGCCGGATTTCCTGTGCCTGTCGAAGGGGCTGACCGGCGGCTACCTGCCTTTATCCTGCGTGCTGTCCACCGATGACGTGTATCAGGCGTTCTATGCGGATGACACGGCGCGCGGCTTCCTCCACTCGCATTCTTACACCGGCAACGCGCTCGCGTGCCGCGCGGCGCTGGCGGTCCTCGACATCTTCGCCCACGATTCCGTGATCGCCGCCAACCATGCCAAGGCCGCGCGCTGGGACGAGATCGTCGCGCCACTCGCTGCGCATCCCAAGGTGCGCGATTTCCGCCGCTGCGGCATGATCCGGGCATTCGAGGTCGACACCGCGCGACCGGATTTCGCGCGCTGGTTTGCAGCCGAGGCCCTGGCGCGGGAGCTGCTGCTGCGCCCCATCGGCCGCACCGTCTACTTCATGCCGCCCTACGTCGTGTCCGACGACGAATTCGCGCTGCTCGCCGCGCGCACGCTCGAAATCGTGGAAGGCGCATGAAGCGGTCGCTCGGCTGCGCCGCACTGCTGGCGTTCGCATGCACCGCCGGCGCCGAACTGCCCCGTCCCGTGGGCCAGGCGTTCGTCGACGCCCAGGTGCCGCTGCACGGCGTTTCGCTGGTGGTGCAGGAGGTCGGCGCCGCGCAGCCGCTGTTCGCACATGACCCGACGCGCCCAATGAACCCGGCGTCGGTGATGAAGCTCGTCACGACGTTCGCCGCGCTCGAGCTGCTGGGCCGCGACTATCGCTGGAAAACGGAGGCCTACCTGGGCGGCCCGCTAGTCGATGGCGTGCTGCGCGGCGACCTGATCATCAAGGGCTACGGCGACCCGAAGATCACCATCGAGCAGTGGCAGTCGTTCATGGCGGCGCTGCGCGCCAAAGGACTCGACCGCGTGGCCGGGGACTTGGCACTCGACCGCACGTGGTTCAAGCCTGCAAAGCACGACCCGGCGGAATTCGACAAGGAGCCGCTCAAACCCTACAACGTCGGTCCCGATGCGCTTCTGGTGAGTTTCAATTCCGTGCGCTTCGTGTTCGCGCCCAATGCGGCAGGCGACGCCGTTGCGCTGCGCGCGGAGCCCGCGCTCGCGGAAGTCACGCTCGGCGCGCCGCCTCGAATCGGCAGCGGCGAATGCGGCGACTGGCGCGGCGCCGTTGGCGCGCGGTTCGTCAACCGGGGATCCACCGCCTCAGCGGCGTTCTCGGGTAGCTTTGCGGCGTCATGCGGCGAGCGCGACTGGTACCTGGCGCTGCTCGACCACTCGCATTTCGCCTACGGCATGTTCGCGACCTATTTCCGCGAGGCCGGCGGCCTCTTCAACGGCGGCCTCCGGGACGTGCAAGCGCCGTCAGGGATCGCGCCGTTCGCGACGCTGGAGTCGCCGCCGCTCTACGACATCGTGCGCGACGTCAACAAGCTGTCCAACAACGTGATGGCGCGGCAGATCTTCCTCACGCTCGCCACGACGCGCCATCCGCCGCCGGCCACGCCGGCGCTCGCGGCGGACGTCGTGCAGCGCTTCCTGAAGGAGCGCAGGATCCCGATGCCGGGGCTGGTGATGGAGAACGGCTCGGGACTCTCGCGCAACGAGCGCGTGACGGCCGGCGGCCTGGCGCAGTTGCTCGCTGCCGCCGACCGAAGCGCGGCGCGCGAGGAATTCGCCAGCTCGCTGGCAGTGGCCGCAACCGACGGCACCGTGCAGAAGCGCTTCCAGAACGGCACGGTCGCCGGTCAGGCGCTGCTCAAGACCGGCACGCTGGAGGGCGTCAAGGCGCTGGCCGGCTACGTCATCGACGCGGAGAGCCGCCGCTGGATCGTCGTCGCGATCATCAACCACCCCAACGCCGCGCGCGGCCAGGCGGCGCTGGATACCCTGGTGCAGTGGGTCTATCGCAGCGCCGGGACCTGGGATCCGAAGTCGCAGCGCTGAGCGCCGAAGGGCCGCCCCGAGGCGCGAATAGCTCCCCCACCGGGGGCAGCGAACGTAGTGAGCGTGGGGGTCCTTATACGCCTGGAATTGGCTTGCTGTCCTTGAACAGCAGGTAGCCGCGGACGACACGGTAGATCACCCAGATGGCGGTGACGAACCAGATGCCGAACGTGATCGGGAAGCCGATCAGGAACGTTCCCAGCAGGATTACCCAGCCCAGCATGTCCCACAGGAACGACCACCAGAACGTGCGGATCAGCCACGTGAGGTGCGACGCGACCCACGTGTTGCGCGCCTCGTCGCGTTTGACGTAGCAGACGACGACGCCGACGATGCCCAGGATCGTCAGCAGAGGAAACGGTGCGAAGAAGCCCCGGCCGGCGATTTCGACGACGGCAGCTATCGCCATCAGCGCGTAGGCAAGCAGGCCGGCGGTGACCGGCACGGTC
>Ga0302321_100000817_pt1 | contig 26989 bp, 27 predicted proteins | sample Fen_T0_1_FD_202505 | JGI IMG/M metagenome (GOLD analysis project Ga0302321, IMG submission 202505) | Peat permafrost microbial communities from Stordalen Mire near Abisko, Sweden - Fen_T0_1 | ecosystem: Environmental > Terrestrial > Soil > Wetlands > Permafrost | place: Sweden: Abisko... | reverse complement strand
CGCCACGTCGTTGGGCCGGAGATTGACGCCCCGGCTGGCGTCCGCGATGAAAGACGTGGTGAATCCCATTTGGGCGGCGTCCAGCGCGGTGAATTTCACGCAGTAATCGGTGGCGAGGCCGCACACGAAAACCTCCGTGACGCCCCGGGCTTGGAGCCATTCGCCCAGGCCGGTGCTCTGGCGGCGGCCGTTGTCAAAGAGCCCGCTGTAGCTGTCGATGCCGGCATCCGTGCCTTTGGGGAAAACTTTGGCCAGGCGCTCGCGGTCCAAACCTTTCGCCAGTTCCGCTCCCGGGGTTTCTTGCACGCAATGCACCGGCCACAGCGTCTGGGGCAGACCGTTCAGGTCGATTTGTTCGTAGGGCTGTTTGCCGGGATGATTCGCGGCGAAACTGCCGTGATTGGCCGGATGCCAGTCCTGCGTGGCGACGACCAGCGGGAACGCCGCCAGCAGCCGGTTGACAACGGGAATGATTTTATCGCCTTCCGGCACGGCGAGGGCGCCCCCGGGCAGGAAGTCGTTTTGGATATCTACCAGGATGAGTGCTTTCATAGTTAAATTCGTCCTGCCAAATAATCGTTGAGGCGCGGATTCAGCCGGTTGGCCAGGATGCCGTGATAGCCCGGGGCGCGCATATCGGCGAGGATCAGGAAAATCGTGATCGGCAACTGGCAGCCGAGAACGTGCGCCCAAGTCAGGCGCTCAAACCACAACCAGGCGCCGGTGTTGAGAATGAACAGGGCCGCCCAGATCAATTCGCGGCGACGGATGATCCGGAACACATTGCAGAAGAGAAAAAAGTGGCCGGCGGCAATGGCCAGCAGCCACCACAGCGGATTCTCCCAATGCCACAAGGCCGCGATCGCCGCCGTAAACACGCCAATGGACAAAATATCTGGAGGCTTAAGCTGGAAGCCCCAGGTGCGTTTTCTGGGAGGGTTGTCAGGCATAAAATGTGGTTTTAAAATTGCAGGTTCGCAGCGTGCGAGACAAACCATGACCTGCCGGCTTTTTTAATTAAGTTTCTCGTCAAAAAATGGTGTTCAAAGCTTGGTTAAGATGAGCGTTACATCATCAGGCAATCTGCCAGACGGGTAGCGGACCAGTTCAATCATTTGCCTGGCAGCAATTTCAACCGGCTGTTCACGGCAGATGGCAACGATGCGTTCCGCCGAGGTGTATTTGAGCAGTCCGTCGGTAGCGAGCAGAAGCTGTCCGGACTGATTCTGGTATTGGAATGGAACCGGCCAGGCATTGCCGGATCCGATGAACGGCTTGCGCTGCTGGGCCTCGGTGAGATTGAGGTGGCTTCCGTTTTCAGGAATCCACCACACGCCGGAATCGCCGACACTGGCTCCGAAAACCCCTGCCGGGGTCACGATGGCGAGCGCACATGTTGTCTCGCCGGCAATCGGATCTTTGGCGATCGCCTCATCCAGCTTGCTCAAAGCTTTAACGCAGGCGGCGGCATCGATCAAGAGGCTGGCGTCCTGCCGAATTAGCTGTACGGCCAAGGCCGCCGCTTCCGTTCCTCCGCTGCGTCCTCCCGCACCGTCGGCGACACACAGGATCATTCGCGGCCCATCGTGGAGAACCAGTCCGCGATCTTGATTCTCAAGATTGCCCGCTACCGTCTGCAAAATGGCATTCATTAAATATGAATCCTTTCTCTCGCCTGCAACCACTCGGCGGGAATGCTGGCGCGCCCGGCGCTCAACGCGACAATGCCGCCGACGATGGCGGCATTTGTATCACAGTCGCCGTCCACGCTGATGGCTTTGCCGATGGCTGCCACAAACTGCCCGGGGTGATGCGCCGCCAGCCAGATACAAACGGGAACGGTATCAGGCGCGGTCACCAGCGAACCATTGCCCAGTGCCTTGGCTACATCCCTTGCCGGAACTTCGGCCGGCGTCTGGCTGGCCAGCAAAATGCCGCGCCGCACCTGGCTTTCGGGTGTCAGCCGAAGAATCTCGCCGAAGAATTGCCGGGCAAATTCAGCTACAGGTTCAGCCCGTAGCTGCCACGCCATAGCTGCCGCCACCGCCACCGCCATGGTGCCAGCCACCCCTTCGGGATGGGTATGGGTCACCAGCGCCGAATCGCGGGCGGCCTCGGTACACCGGTCGAGATCATTGGCAAAGTAAGCACCCAGCGGCGCCACGCGCATGGCGCCGCCGTTCCCCATTGAGCCCTGTCCGCCAAAAGCATTGGCGGCGGTGTCCCGCCATTTTGCCCCGGTGTTGATCTCTCGCAGTTGAATCCGCGTCATGCGGCCATAGCCGCGATCAGGATCACGCTCGAAGCGGCGGGCAAATCGCCGGGCCAGTTCTTCTTGAACCAGTTCGCCGTGCGATTGGAGCACGGCGACAATGGAAATAGCCATCTCGGTGTCATCGGTATGAAACCACGGGCCGGCGGGCGGGTCATTGGCGAGCACCCGGGCCAGCGCATTCTCCGACCGATAGCTGAGTATTTCGCCCAGCGCATCGCCCAGCCCGAGTCCGTCGAGTGAGAGTTGCATGCGTTCGATCCGTTCGCTGTGATCCGCCGGCAGATTGGTTTTCCAGGTGTTTCCATGCTCAGCGAGCATTTCGCGCATCCGCCGTTTCCAGGTTGTTTCAATCCAGTCCGTGCCCAGCGGACCCACCCGGTCTTCCATCCAACTGGCGAACCGGAGTTCATTGTGCATGGAATACACCCTGTCAGTGTTCGAGGAATGAATCAGCACCGGACACACGGGCAGGAAATCGGCCAGAAATCTGGCAACATCAAGACCAGTGCCGGGATCGGTTGTTGCACCCGGTTGCGGGTTTAAATCGTGATCCAGACAAATTATCGCTGCTTTTGGAAAATATTCCGCACATTCCGCAATCATCGAATGGGCGTCGCGCCAGATTTTTAAATCGTAATCGCCGCCCAGTTCCGCCACGGCCTTCTGAAACCCGGCAATGCGCTCGTCATTGTCTTCGAGGATGAGGATGGTTTTCATGTTTTATTGCCGTGTTGCTGCGCCTGATTTTTCACAGCTCAAAATGAAATCCGCGTTGCTTGAGCTTTTCGTATTTGTCCGCCGCGAAGCGGAACAACTGGGCCGGGCGATGGCGGCCGGTCATCTGCGTTTCCTTCAGCGGCACCAGCAGCCCGAAGCCGAGGACCTTTTTGCGGAAATTCCGCTTGTCCAGTGCGGTGGCCAGGATCGCCTCATAAAGATGCTGGAGCTCGGACAACGTGAATTTTGGCGGCAACAGTTCGAAGCCGATGGGTTGATACCGCACCTTGCCCTGCAACCGGGTGAGCGCCGCCGCCACCATGTCCGCGTGGTCGAACGCCAGCCGGGGCAGCGCGGAAATTTTAAACCACGCCGCTTCGGCCGCGTCCGTCGCCGCCTTGGCGGCATGATCGGATAGTTTCACCAGCGCGAAGTGCGCCACGCTGACCACGCGTTCGCGCGGATCGCGCTTCACCGCGCCGAAGGTGTAAAGCTGTTCCAGAAAGACGTGTTGCAGGCCGGTTTCCTCGGCCAGTTCGCGGCGGGCGGCGTCATCCAGCGTCTCGTCCACATGGACGAAGCCGCCGGGGAGCGACCAGTGGCCTTTGAAGGGGGCCAGGGCGCGCTGGATGAGCAGCACTTTGAGTTCGCCCGCGTCAAAGCCGAAGACCACGCAGTCCACGGTCAGTGCCGCCCGGGCATGTCGGTAGGTATGGGGCATAACCTTCAGGGTTCCAGTTGTTCGCGCAACTCCATCAGGAGCCGGCCCAGGCGGTTTTGGCCGGTGCCGTTTCCGCCGTCGCCCCAGTAGCGGTCGTTCGCGGTGTGTTCCACCAGGATCAAACTCCCGGTCTCCCGCAGCGCCGCGCGCAAGGCCGGATGCTGCGTGAATTTGGCGCGCAGCGCCTCGCGCATGACGTCCTCTTTGACCAGCTCCCAGTCGCTCCGCAAAGGCCGCTGGCGGTCGCGCCCGAGCTGCGCCGCCGCCATCGGTGACGCGGCCAGCCGGATGATCTCCTCGTGTTCGGTGCCGGCGAACTTCTGGGCCTGGAAATAATGTTCCGCCGTCGGCCACCGGCGGCCCTTCAGCTCGAACGGGTGCGGCGAGAAGTTGGAGAACTCGCCATACGTCTCGTTGGTGCGGTAAAAAGTAATCGGTTTCATGCGGATCAAAATGGCCTTTGCGGGCTGTAATTCTGCTCGTGTGCTGCGAACAAGTTGACATTAGTGTATAAAAAACACTATGTCAACTGAGCTCTGGATGACCGGCCGCTCTTGGCATGAAAGCGAATACGTTGAACCGGCCGGCTCATCCTCATTTAATGTTATCAACGATGGCACGCAGTTCCGCCAGTTCGGTTTCAAAGCCGCCGGATAAAATCGGGAAACGGCACCAGGTCTTGGGATCGAGATTCTCATCATCCAGATGGAACGACGGCGCGTAGCGCTCGCGTTTCCATTGGTTGCGGCACCAGAGCCGGAAAAAACGTTCGACCCAGATTCCGAGCTGCGGCGGCGTGAAATTCGGAAACTGGCCGCGCATCAGTTCAAACACATCGCGCGGCGAATTTTTGTCGCGGATGGCGGCGCGTTCAATGGCGTCCAGCACGTCGTAGGGCATCAAGTCGTCCTCGTCCGTCTGGTGCCGGTCGGCCGGGCGCAGTTCGGCGGTGGGGGCCTGCTGGTTGATCGCGCCGAGGGCGGGGATGGTGTGCCCGCCCGCCGGCCCGCTGGCTTCCAGCCAGCGCAGCCATTGGCGCAGGAACGCCTTGTCGATGCCGGCAATGGGGCTCAACCCGCCGCTCGTGTCGCCATCCATCGTGGCATAACCCACCGCCGCCTCGCTGCGGTTGCTGGTGGAGAGCAGCAGGGCATTGTTCAAGTTCGCCATCAGCCAGATGCCCGGAGAACGCACGCGGGCCTGAATGTTTTGCAAGGCGAGATCGTCCCGCTGCCAGTCCAGCCGGCGGCCCAGCGCCTGTTCGATCGCGCGCAAATAACCCTGATGGATGGCTTCGACATCCAATTCCAGGTGGGTCGCTCCGACGGCCTCGGCGATGGTGCGCGCAGCCGCCCGCGTGACGTCGCCGCTGTTGGCGGTGGCTTGGTACGCAGTGGTGAGCAACGCCGCCGCCAGCGTTTTGGGCGTCAGTTTCTCGGGCAGGGGCCGGATATGCGCCAGCCGGGTGCGGACGGCGTCCGCCCCGAGCTCCGCCAGCGCCATTTCCAATGCCAGTGCAACCAGACACGTGACGGCGGCCGAATCCGCGCCGCCACTCAAGGAAACCACGAAGCCATGGGAACGGCTCTTGCGCAAATAGTCGAACAGCGCCAGTGCTTCCGCCCGTAAAAATTCCTCTTCCTTCAAATGCGCGCTGCTTTCCCACGCGGGCGCGGTGACGGCAGCCGGCTGGGGCGTTGTTTGCACCGGCGGCCACTCGAACGGGGCGGTGATGCGCAGCCGGTTGTCGCCCGCCAAATCCGGCTTGAAGCTGGCCGTGCGCGCCTGGCTCATCCGCGTCGCGTCCAGATCAATCACCGCCCGGGTGAGCTGGCAGGTTTCAAAGCTGAAACGCGGACCGGTCGCCACCAGTTTGCCGCCGGAGGCAATCAGCGCGCCGCCGTCATAAATGGCCCGCCCGGCTTCGTTGCCGAGCAGGTTGGCGTAAACATAGCTCACCCCAAAGGCCCGTGAACCTTCGAGCACAAAACGTTTGCGCACCTCCAGCTTGCCAAAGGCAAAATGGCTGGCGCTCGGATTCAAAATCAAATCCATGCCGTGCAAGGCCAGCGCCGCGCCGGGGCGGTTCGCCACCCACGCATCTTCACAAATCTCAAAACCGATCCGGACCTTGCCGAGGTCGAAATAGATGTCGCCCATCGGCAGCGTGGTGCCATCCGGCGCGGTGAAATCGTCGCGCACCCCCGCGGGCCACGCCTTGAACCAGCGCGGCTCGTAGTGAATTCCGTCGCCGGCCAGAAACCGTTTGGCGACCAGGCCCAGCAGCTTGCCGTCCGCCGCCAGCGCCGCGCAGTTGAACAGCCCGTTCTGGTGCCGCACCGGCAGTCCGAACGAAACGACCAGCCCGCGCGTTTCCGGCAATAATTCCACCAGCGCCTGCCACGCCCGCTGGTGGGTGTTCGCGGCGTGAAAGGCATCCTCGCACCCGTACCCCGTGAGGCAGAGCTCCGGCAGGCACAGCACGCCGACCTGCTGCGCGCGCGCCGTCTGGATGGCCTGGCGGATATTCGCCGTGTTCTGCGGCCAGTCGAGCGGCGTTTGGTTCAGCACCGCGGCCGCCACGTGGATCAGCTTCATGCTTCCCCCCGCGCTTGCAAGATGAGTTTGATTTTCAAGTCGTGGAGTCCGAGCTCCAGCCCCACCGGATATTCATGCGGATTCACCAGCCGCTTCACGCCCGCGTGAAACAGCCCGATCTGCGCCTGCACCCGATGCCGCACTTCCGTCAGCGCCGGCGTTTGATAGACCGGCGCCCCCGCCCGAAATATCGGCACCAGCAAATCTTCAAAGGCCGTGCCTGGCGGAAGATGTTTGCGGCGCGTGGCATCCAGCGGGTCCACGATCGTGAACGGATCTGGCGCCGGGGCCTCCACGTGGAAGATGCCGTCACCGATGAATTCCGTGTCCGAGCGGAACCGCCGGACCTGCTGGACGCCCGGCGTGGAAACCTTGGCCGTCTGCTCGCTCAGCTTTACCTTGTAGGCCCAGTTGCCGCTGGCATCGCGAATCGCGCCCAACTTGTAAACGCCGCCCAGCGCCGGCTGATCGTAAGCGGTGATCAGCTTGGTGCCCACCCCCCAGACATTGATCTGCGCACCTTGTTCCTTGAGGCTCGCGATGATGTGCTCATCGAGATCGTTGCTCGCGACGATCACGGCCTTGGGAAAACCCGCGCCATCAAGAATCTTCCTTGCCTCAATGCTCAGCCATGCCAGATCGCCGGAATCCAGGCGAATGCCGACCATCTCATGCCCGTGTTCCCGCAGCCATTTGCCCGTGACCACCGCCTGCCGCACCCCTTCGAGCGTGTCGTAAGTGTCCACGAGAAACACGCAGTTGTTGGGCATCGCCTGGGCGTAGGCGAGAAAAGCTGCTTGCTCGTCATCAAAAGACATCACCCAGCTGTGCGCATGCGTGCCGCGCACGGGAATGCCAAACATTTTTCCCGCCAGCACATTGGACGTGGCCGCACAGCCGCCGATGTAGGCCGCCCGGCTGGCCGCCAGCGCGCCATCCACCCCCTGCGCCCGGCGCAGGCCGAATTCCATCACCGGCTCCCCGCGCGTGGCCAGGCAGACGCGGGCCGCCTTCGTCGCGATCAGGGATTGGAAATTGACCAGGTTCAGCAGGGCCGTTTCCAGCAGTTGACATTGCAGGATCGGGCCCTTGATCCGCAGCAGCGGTTCCTGGGGGAAGACGACCGTGCCTTCGGGAATGGCATCCACATCGCAGGCAAACCGCAGCGTACGCAGATATTCCAAAAAACCCGCCTCAAACAGCGGCTGGCCGTCGTTGCCCGTCAGCGTGGCGAGAAACTCCAAATCCGCCGTCGTGAAATGAAAGGCCTTCAGGAAATCAATCGCCGTCGCCAGGCCGGCGGCGATCGTGAAGCCCGATTGAAACGGCGCCTTGCGGAAGAACAGATGAAACACCGCCTCGCGCTCCGCCCGCCCGGACTTCCAATAGCCGTACGCCATCGTCAGTTGATAGAGATCGGTCAGGAGCGCCCGGCCGTTCCAGTGGTCCGTTGTTTGCTCGTCTGTTTTCATATAGTGTCAAAAGTACACGAACAAGTGCCCGCTGGCAAGCCCCCGGTGGCCGGCCGGCCTACCCCCCGGCCCGCAGGCGCCGCACCGACTCGTGCAGGTTGATCCGGGCCTGCGTTTCCAGTGCTTGCTGGAAAAAGTCCGTTTGGTAGATGCGTGGGCGGGCCAGAAAGCGCTGCAGAATCTCCGCCCGCTTGACGGCAAACACCGTGGCGTCCACCCAGGCGTATTCCTCGCGGATCTGCCGTTCGTATTCCCCGAATCGTTCCGGTGGCTGGCCCAAAATGCTCAAATCCACGTCCACCAGCCAGGGCGCGTCCGGATGAAGCGAACCGTCGTGTTGCTTGGTCGCGAGCACCAACTGGCCCACCGCGTCGGCGAGTCCGCGGCTGGCGTGGAGCGCCGGAAGCCAGTGTTGCGCCAGGGCTGCGCTGCGCTCCTCGTTGTCGGCCGCGCGCGGATCATAGACCGCATCGTGAAACCAAATCGCCAGCTCCACGGCCGGCGGCTCGCTGACCTGGCCTTTGACGCGGTCAAACCCCGCCAGGCAATCCGCGATATGCGATTGGTTGTGATAATGCCGGTGCGGCTCGGCATACCGTGCCGCCAACTGCTGAAAGCCGTCCGCCAGCGCCGCCGCCGGCGTCGCGGCCGGCCACAGTTGCGCCCAGCGCTGGAAGTTCAGCCCGCTCATTTATGGAGTTCCAGCAACTGGTGAAACACCGGTTCCGGCACGTATTTGCGCACGATCTTGCGCCAGCCGCCCGGCCCGATCAATCCCTTGACCATGCTCGAGCTCACCTCGGCAATATGCCGCGGCGGCATCAGGAACACCGTGCAGATTTCGGGATCCAGATCGCCGTTGATGTTGCGCATCGGGCGTTCGTATTCGTAATCGCTCGCCGACCGGATGCCGCGCAGGATGTGCGTGGCGTGCGCGGATTTGGCGTAATCAATCAGATACAGATTGGAATAGGCCGCCACCGTCACGTTCGAAAATTGCGCGCAGGATTCCCGCAGCATCGCCAGCCGGTTTTCCACCGTGAACGTCGGTTTCTTGTCCGGGTTGACGCCGACCGCCACGATGAGCTGGTCGAACAGGCGGCCGCCCTCTTGAATCATCCACATGTGGCCGACGGTGAGCGGGTCAAAGCTGCCCGCGTAAACGCCCAGGCGTTTGGATTTTTTGGAATTCACCGGCGCAGGGTAGCACCAGAGTCAGCCAGACCGCAAATGGGATCGGCCAGCGGAGAATCCATACTGGATTTCTTAGATATCACACGAAAATAAGTGAATGACTTTCGGTTATGGTTGGCGGTTCAAGTTTTTCCAAGAGACGCAAAATCACATTCTCAGGCACTGAATGTGGGCGGCGTTTATTCTGGGCTAGAATCGTGGCTACAGGCGGTTCAACGTAAACAATTTCGATTCTTGCCCCGTAATCCGTAAACAAATCAATCCAGCGTTTGCGCATTTGCCGGGTAATATTGGTCGCGTTGAAGGCGAAATCCTGGCCGGCGCGCAGGTGGCTGCGACATTGTTCACGCGCGGTTTGAATTACCTCCCCCTGATTGTCGGTGGCTTCGATGTCGAGCGCTTCACGGATGGCGTCCAGCGCCACAATCGGAGTGGCGCGTCGATGTTTGGCCAGCCAGGAATCCTTGCCTGCTCCAGGGAGCCCTGACATCAGCGTGACGGCGCAACGAAATTCGGCGTATGGCGTGTAGTGCAGACTGCTGAGTTGATCGCGATAAAATAGAAATCGTGCCAGTTCATTTGCAAAAGCGTAAGGCATCAGAAAACAATTACGCTCCTCGGATGTAAGTTTCCATAAATGGAGAATTTCTTCAGGACGACTCATCTCTTTCGCCTGCCGTCCGCGCGTGTCGGCCAGCGCCAAAAGGTATAGCAGCCGGTTGTTTACGAACCACGAAAGGGAAATGACCTCATGTTCCGGACTTGGCTTTTCCAGCAAGAACGGAGGACGGCCGTGAAAACGCACCAGCGCCGCAATTTCCTCTCGTATGACGAGGCCGCAGGCCAGTTCGCGCAATGCCCGGCGGGCGATCTCGGCGCCCACCAGTGCATGCTTGGGGGAACGTATGCGGCCGGTCTCGGGTTCGATGACCGTTGTCGCTGGTTTGCCTGAATCGTGAAATAGCGCGGCGAACAGCAACTTTAATTGAGAGGCGCGGTCGAGCGACGGCCACTCGGCCAACCGTTCCAGTTCGCCGTACACCATCTTGGTGTGTGTCCACACGTCCCCCTCCGCATGCCATTGGGCGTCCTGATAACAGGCGGCCATGCCGCGACTCCACGACTGTGTTTCTGCCCATTCAAGAATCTGGGTGTTGGTCGCGCGCGTCATGTTGGCCCAGGTTTTCATAACCAAATATCCGCTCCGGCCGCGAGCTGGTTTGGAACCATTTTCTGATGCTGCCAGTGCTCGCTCTGTTTCACTTTCTCCACAAATTCTGGCCGTACTAATTTGGCGCGCCGGGTTACGTAGCCATGCGCCTCAGTGCGGACATAAAGTCCCTCCATCAAATCGTCAGTCCGGCCCGTGGCAGGATTCTTAAAGGCGCTATCATAAGCTGAAGGTCTGATTAGTGATGTCAGGTCATCCACCTTGACCGGACCTCGGTGAATGACCGGCACGGTTTGGAGACCTGTTCCGTTCAATATTTGCAGCCGCGTGGCCAGATCGAGGAACTGGCCGGCGTCCTTGTCGTATATGTCGAATTCGAAAAAATAGTGCGGCAGCTTGCGGTAGTGGACGGAATGCCTGGCGTAGAGCCATTCACCATACAGGATAAACTGGCCACCCAGCATTTTTTCAAATCCGGTTCGCTTTACCGATGACCATTGCTTGAACAAATCGTATTGCGGGTGCATTCCTTCCGTGATTTCGTGGCCGCGGCATTGCAGCACCATGCGTCCGCCCGAAGTAAAGTGAATGCCAACGTTCGTGCCGTCGATCTTCTCTTCTACGATCAATGAATGATCGGCGATCAACGCCTCGGATTCCTTTCGGCCAAGGTGTTTGTCGTCATCTGTTCCCTTTGAGCCAAATAGATGCGGCGTACGGGGATATTTGATAAAGTCATCGCGGGTAGCACCCATAAATGTTTAATTATTTTTCAGTTGAAAAATTTGCAGCAAGTTTGCTGGTGTGAAGGAGCAATGGCAGTACTTTCGCAGCCTCGCAACCATAGATGCCAGATGCAAAAGCAGCGTTGCTTTCAATCACAGCCCAGCCGGAATGTGCGATGTATCCCACATCAATGACAACCGCTTCTGGAATCATGACCGATTGGTCCAACAGAACCCGCTCGCAAAAACCTTTTGCAGTATTCAATTCCTCCTCGCTTGCGGGCCAGGTGCCAGCTTCAGTTTTTGCAAGTTTCCCATCACGCCAATAGGGGGAGATGGTCACAACCTCGCGGTTCAAAACAAAGCAACGAAACTCAACCTGCCACTCAACAATTTCTTGTACGAGCACAGGCAAATCCTCTCGCAGCAGACCGGATGCGGGCAGATCAAGGCCACTCTGATAAACCTTCGCGTCGAAACATTTTTCATCCGCCGGTTTGAAAAACGCTTGGCGCGTAATTTTTCTCGCCTCGCCCAGCGATGTTAACTGGACATCGCGGCCTCGCCATGCGGGCGAAAGTTTCGGCAGCCAATCAATGGTCGGTTCTTGAAGTGCGTAACCCAGCGTTTGGGCAACATGGTGCGCAAACAACGGCTCGCCATAGATCGCAATATCTTTTGCGGTGATTCCGGGCACTCGCCATCCGTGGATTCGAATAACCTCCCAATTTGCTGCAATGCAAGCCCGCCAAAGCAATTGAGCGTCATCCGTTTGACGAGCAGAAAGAAGCAACGTCGGCATATAAGTAAATTTTTATTGAATTCGGTTTAGAAGAGCGAGTTTTGCCGCCCGCTTCTCAATTCAGTAGTGATCTGCTCGCATTAATCCGCTCCGATAATTTTGGTATCCGCCTCGGTGATCAATAATGGTCCTGATGGTTTTACCGCCATCGAGACAATGATTGCCCCCATCACTGCAAGGCCGCCGCAGCCGAGCCAGAGCACCAGCGGATTGTACGCCAGCAGTTTCAGGCCCAGCCCGGGAGCGATGATGAGCGCGAGCGCCCAGTTCAAACCATACGCACCCAGATAACGTCCGCGCAGATGCGGTGGCGAGAGATTCGCCACGTAGGCCGAGGCCACCGGCATGGCGAGCATTTCGCCGAGCGTGAAAATGATGATGCAAGCCACCAGCGCCGGTACCGTGTGCGCGAAGGCGTTCAGCGCAAACCCCACGCCAACCAGCAGGTAACCGGTGGCCAGCACGCGGTGCGTGGGGTGGCGGCGGGTGAGGGTGGTCAGCGGCAATTCGCAGAACACCACCAGCGCGCCATTCAGCGAGATCAGCGCGCCGTACGTTGCGGCGGAGAAACCCAGGTTGGTCACATGCACCCCGAAGCTGGAACTCATTTGCATGAAGATGAACGCGATGAAAAAGGACGCCACGATGATTTGCTGAAACCGTTGGTCGTGGCGGATCACCCCCACCGTTTCAGTCCAACTGCTCTCCCGCCGCTGGCTGTTGGTATCGCGCGGCAACGCCAGCAGCGCGACCAGTCCGAACAAGGCGGAAGTCGCGGCGTCACCCACGAAGAGCCAGAAGAATCCTTTCGTCGCAAGAAAACCGGCGGTCGCCGGGCCGAAAGCCCAGCCGGCATTGAACGCCATGCGGTACGCGGCAAAGGCGGTCACCCGGTGGCTTGGCGGCACGAGATCGGTCAGCAACGCGCTGCAAGCCGGGCGGTAAAATTCGCCCGCCAAGCCCGTCAACGCCGCCAGGGCGATGATCATCGGCAGGCTGTGCGCCTGTGACAGCAACAGCATCGCGCCTGCGCCGGAAAACATGGAGAGCAAAATCGTTTTGCGCCGGCCGATCGTGTCCGCCAGATGTCCGCCCAGGAGCGAGGCGATAAAGTTGCCCACGCCATACGCGCCGATGGCCAGCCCGGCGTCCGCGAGCGTGTAGCCCGAACGCGTCAAATACAACGCGAGGAATGGCACCACGAAGCTGCCAAACTTGTTCAGGAACATGCCAAAGAAAAGCACCCACGCGGCCGGTGGCAGGGCGCGAAGACTCGATCGCAAGTTGGCTGCTGGTGTTTCCAAGGCCGCTTTAGATATTAGAGCATTTCCAGCAAAGCTGTCGCGCTGGGCTGAGGTCTGAGCGACGGCGGTCTTTTTGCCCTTGGGCTTCGTTTTGGCTCAGTTACAGGGTCCGGGGAACCTGCGCCTTCGCCGAAGCCTCGCCCAAGGGCAAAAATCCTCGCCGCCCAGCACTACATCTTTTCTGTCAATGCTCTAGCATGGTAGTGGTTCAATTTGGGGAGGGCGAGCTTTGCCGCCCGCCCTCCCGCCGGGTCATTCGTTAAGGAATAGTTTCCACTCGGCCACGCCGTGGGCGTTGCGCAGCAGGGCCGATACCGGCTGTTCCCGGGGCGCGCGCGGGATGCTAAGCAGCGTCAGACCGGCCTCGTGCGGCAGGCGGTTGGCCTTACGGTGGTTCACTTCCTTGGCCGACCACACCAGGTTTTCCCACGTGTCCGCGCCACCGCGCGAGCGGGGGACCACGTGATCCAGATTGCCCTCGTCCGGGTGCAGCAGGCGGCCGGTGTATTGGCAGCGGTTGCCGTCGCGCTCGCGGATGTTCTTCGCGCAGAGCTTCGGGCGCTTCTTTGGCACCCTGGCGTAGTTGACCGCCACAATCACCGTCGGCACTCGGATGGCACCGCGCGCCGTGCGCACGGAGTTGTCGCCCGCGCGCACTGGCAGCGTGATCCACTCGTCCCACTGCACGGGGCGGAGCGCTTCCGTGCGCAGGCCCTCGCCCAGCTCAATGTCGAGGGCGGTGGCGGCATTGGTGGCCAGCTGGCAGAACGCATCCGCCGGCGTGCGAATGTTAATCGCCTGCCAGTTGCGGTTCAGAACCAGGACAATCGTCTTGTTCAATACGTCGTTCATAAATTTGGCGCAGAGCCAATGCGCTGCGTGCGCAGAGGTGTTTGTCCTTGATTGAAACGACGGCGGGAAAATTCAGCGCCAATGGAGCCAGGCCCAGACTTCGGCGGCGAAGGGGATCAGCGCGAGCGCATACTTGAGCTGGAAGGTCCACTTGGCGGTCTTGTGGCGAAACATCAGCATGCCAAGCAAGCCACCGGGCCAGCCGCCGAGCGCGCCCAGCAGCACCAAAGTCAATTCGGCCACGCGCGAGCCGGAGCGGGAGGCCCGCCACTTGTCCCAGCCGAAGGCCAGGAAGCTTAGCGCACTGAAGGCGGCGAACCAGGCCAGGGCAAGGTGGTCGGCGGATTTCACGCGGCAGGTTCAGTGATATTTGTGGTCAGAGCGAGCCCGATTGCGCCGGGTTTTGAAAATCGTTTCCGTCTTTTGCTTGAAGAGCCAGCGGAGAAACTTCTGAAACCGCGCGTCCGCGCGGATTTTCTCCACGGTGTTAAAATCGTCGCGCAGCTCATTATGCGTCCAAGTTTTGTGAATGAAATCTTCGCAGCTTTGGCACGTGGGCGCGATGTCGCGTCCGCCCTTGCAGCGCGGCACGACATGGTGTCCGCGCGTGGGGACGTTCCGCTGGCAAAAAACGCAGAGTTCATCCATGTAACGTGGGTAGGTTGATCAAAATTGGTTGTGAGACAAACTCAAACATGTTCGCGCGGGATGGTTTAGCCCCTCGCCTGCCAAAACCTTCCGCGGTGAATGTCCTGCGGCCGCTGCCGGGCGGTCAATCATCGGCAACAACATCGGCATGAATCGTTGCTTGTGCTGTGGTTAAAATTATTATTTGCATTGAAAATACAAGTCGAATAGAGTCTATAGACATCGGAAATAACATCGGCAAAAATGGTTAATTCAATCAGCCAAACAGTGCTTTTCGACCACCCGTCGGATATGGAGCCGCTTCTGCCTGAAAACGGCGAATGGTCTGGTCAGGCCTTGGAACTCATCCGGGGAGCTGAACGGCTTCGGGCTTCCCTGCATCCCATCACTCGCAAACTGGTGGTGGATTTGGTACGCTCGATGAACAGCTACTATTCAAATCTCATTGAGGGCCACCGCACCAGGCCGCGAGACATTGATGCGGCGATCCGTAAAGTTTTTTCCACGAATGCGGCCCAGCACTCGTTGCAAATCCAGCATATCGCGCACATGGAAGTTCAGGCCGACATGGAAGCGCGGCTGCCCACGATGACCGCCGGCGACATCTGTACGCCAGAATTTCTGTGCTGGCTGCACGAGGGCTTCTACCGGCGGCTCCCGGAAGAATTTCGTAAAATTGAGGACGAGAAACGAAAGACCCACGAAGTCCGGCCGGGCGAACTCCGCCACGGCGAGGTCAGTGTCGGCCGGCATATGGCGCCCGCCAGCAAAAAATTGGGCGAATTTCTCAAACGCTTCGCCAACTTTTACGGTCCGCTGGTGACGACGGCACCCGACAGCTTGATTGCAGCGGCCGCCGCGCATCACCGGCTCACCTGGCTTCATCCGTTTTTGGATGGCAACGGACGGGTGACCCGCTTGTTTACGCAAGCCTGGTTAATCAAAGCGGCGGTGGACAGTGACGGTCTCTGGACCATTTCACGCGGGTTGGCGCGGCAACAGACCGAGTATCAGGTGGCGCTCGCCAACGCCGATGAGAAGCGGGTGAACGATTTTGATGGCCGTGGTTATCTTTCACAACGTTACCTTGGAGAATTCAGCCGGTTCTTCCTGGCCACGGCGATCGATCAGGTTGCTTTCATGCAGGAACTGCTGGCGCTGGAGGGCATGCTCAATCGCATCGTCGGTTACGGCGAGCGGCGCGAATCGGCCCAAGAGCTTCCCGGTGGTTCGGCGCTGGTGCTGCGGGAAATCTTTCTGCGCGGCGAAATTTCGCGCGGCGACGTGCCGCGCATCATCGGGGCATCATCGCGAACGGCGCAAAAGGTCACCGGCGAACTGCTCGCGCAGCGATTGGTCACTTCTGGTTCGCCGAAAGGACCGCTGCGGTTGGGGGTTTCCGCCGACGCCGCCGGTCATTATTTCCCCAACCTGTATCCCGCCGGTGTGGATTGATTTGAAAACTGGTGGCCACCCGGGGTGGCGCGCCCAGTTCTGCGGACTTGCGCATTTTCATAAACACCGTCGCCATGCGTAAGGAAGAATGGCGGCGGTCCTTTTGGGTTTTTCAAATTGCGAAGGACCATTTACCCGCGGTGGATGCTGTCTCCTCGACACGATCAACGCCTTTTGCCAAGCTGGCGGTATGGGATTTTTTGACCGTCTTTTTCAGCGCAGGCAGACATTTGCGATGCAGGCTTCAGACGCGAAAATGTGGCAAGCCTCCCGCGTTTCAGGTGTTATGCCAGCCTGCCAGTGTCTTGGTGTGCTTCAGAATGAGAAGCAAGGTCGCAGGGAACTCAGCTTGCACCGGGAAGTTCAGGATATCAATTGCGACGCTTGGCAGTGTTTGGAAAGGTTGATCGAACAAGCCATCGCCAGGCAAAGTACTGAATTTGCACCGGGTCTTGAGATGCCGCCTGAGCAATGGTCTCAAATCGTTACTCTACCGGAATCCATCGGCAAACTTACTTCGGTGAGAAAGTTCTATCTATACGGTAGTCATCTGGTGCAGATACCGCCCGTGATTGGAAATATGACCAATCTCGAGGAACTGGATCTCTACACGTCTTACCGTTTGCATTGGCTGCCATTTGAACTCACTCGATGTCGCAAACTTTGCAGCAGTCGGGTCAGCACGCGGGCATTATACGGAAATTATAAATACCGTTCCCCTTTTCCCAAGCTTGAGGTATCTGAATCGCACGTGGGCCGTCGGTCAGACTTTTGCAGCGTTTGTGGCGGTTTGGTTGCGTCCGATGTCTGGCGGCAAGTCTGGATTTCGCTTCGCATTGGGACGGATGTCCTTCCTCTGCTGGTCAATGCCTGCTCCGACAATTGTGTGCGGCGCCTTCCGACTCCCGCGCGCGGCTATGTTGACCATCCGCATAGAGGCGGGATGGATTTGGTTCAGCCGGAGACCGGGCTGCGTTCAATCCAATAAGTGCACCGCTTGACTCGCCATACACCAAATATGCTAATTTGACAGGTGGTCGCCCGGGAAGATTCGGACCTTTCCATGTCTGGTGGCCGGTCCAGGTAACGCGCCTGGTTCTGCGGATTAAAAGTCCGCTGCATCACTTTAATGCTTACCGGCCAAAGTGCCGCCACCAACCCAAGCTGGCGCGGTGAAAAAGGAACACCTCCGGTTGGTCTCTTTCACCAACTAATTTTCCTCATGACGAGGCCGCTCGAGCTGCTTTGCGCTCGGAGGTGTAAATTCAAATAATCCCGTGGTAGCAGCCGAGGTAACGAGGCTCTCACCTGACTCCGCATTCCGACCTTTAGCATGAGCCTCCGCACGCCAACTGCTACGTTTGGAAATGCAGCGGAGAATTAATATCCTTTCACCAAGGTTGTCGTCTGGCTGCAAAAAACTGTTTGTAAAAACCCATGGAAAAAATGTATTGCATTAATCATAAGCAACTTATGCTTGCGGTGATTGACATTGTGGCCAGGATTTGAGAGTGTCGTCCCGTCAGCAGCCTAAGCTGGCTCGCCTTCCTGCGAGTCAGTACGGGGGAACCAACCCTTGGGTAACCAAGGATGGGGCTAACGCCGGTGGCGAACCACCGGCGCGGTCACTTTCAGGACCGAGCCCGTCAGCTAACCTCGTCGGCATCTGGAAGGGCGATCCTCTAGCTCCCGCGCCGCGGGAATCCATGGTCTCCCCAATGCAACGCGTTGTGTCCAGGCGCGGCGATAACCCGCGCCTTGATCCAACCACATCGGAGATGGGTTATGACAACAAACATCATGTTGGCAGTCAGTGGCAATTGGTTTGGGGTGGGCTGGTATTGGTACGTACTGGCGGTGACGATGCTGCTCGTGGAGTCGGGTTTCGTGCTGATCCGCGAACGTCAGGTCGGCGTGGTCATCAAACGCTTCGCCGGCAAATCGCTCCCGCCCGGACATCTCCTCGCGCTCGATGGCGAGGCGGGGTATCAGGCGGATACGCTTGCGCCGGGATTGCATTTCGGCTACTGGCCCTGGCAATACCGCATCATCAAAGTGCCGGTCACCATGGTGCAGCAGGGCGAGATCGCCCTCGTCATGGCCGCGGATGGCGCGGCCATGCCCGCCGAGCACATCCTCGGCAAACGCGTGGAGTGCGACAACTTCCAGGATGCCCGGAAGTTCCTGCTCTACGGCGGTGAGAAAGGCCGGCAGCTCGGCATTCTCACCGGCGGCACCTACCGGATCAACACCGCGCTGTTCACCGTCATCACCTCGGCCACGGCGCACGAGCACGGCATGCTGCCGGAGCAACTGCTCCTGCATCGCGTCGAGTCGGACATGGTGGGCATTGTCACCACCCTGGATGGCCAGCCCATCACCGCGGGCGAGATTGCCGGACAGTCCATCGCCGGGCACGACAGTTTTCAGAATTCGCAGGCGTTTCTGGATGGCGGTGGCAGCCGCGGCTTGCAGGAGCAAATCCTGTTGTCCGGCGCGTGGAACCTGAATCCGTGGTTCGTGCAGGTGGAGCAGGTGCCGATGGTGCAGATTCCCATCGGCTACGTCGGGGTGGTCATTTCGTTCGTCGGCAAGGCGCACGAAGATGTCAGCGGCCTGGACTTCAAGCACGGCGATCTTGTGAACACCGGCCACAAAGGCGTGTGGGTCACGCCGCTGTATCCGGGCAAGCATCCGCTCAACACGCGGGTGATGAAAGTCGAGCTCGTGCCGACCACGAACATCGTCCTGAACTGGGCGAACCGCACCGAGGCGCATAATTACGACTCGAAATTGCAATCCATCACCGTGCGCTCAAAGGACGGATTCGGGTTCAACCTGGACGTGTCGCAGATCATTCACGTCGGCGCGCTCGATGCGCCGAAGGTCATCAGCCGCGTGGGCTGCATGCAAAACCTGGTGGATCACGTGCTGCAACCGATTGTCGGGAATTACTTCCGCAATTCGGCGCAGGACTTCACCGTGCTCGATTTTCTGAGCGCGCGCAGCGCCCGGCAAATGGACGCGGCGGAACACATTCGCGTGGCCCTCGGCGCGTACGACGTGCAGGCGATTGACACCTTGATCGGCGACATCAATCCGCCGGCGGAATTGATGACGACCCAGACCGATCGCAAGATCGCCGAAGAGCAGCGGAAGACCTATGAGACACAGCGCGCCGCGCAGGAGCAGCGCCAGCAGCTCGTGCGGCAGACCTCGCTTGCGGACATCCAGCAGCAGGTCGTCGGCGCGGAACAAGGCGTGAACATCGCCGAACTCAAGGCCAACGCCAGCGTGAAGCACGCCACCGGCGAGGCCGAAGCCATCCGGCTCCGCGCGTTGGGCGAAGCGCAAGCCATCCGCGCCACCGGCGATGCGAAGGCGCAGGCGTATCGCGCCGGCGTCGAGTCCATCGGCGTGCAGGGCTACACGGTCATGCAACTGATGCAGATCGTCGGCGACCGCAATGTGCGCATTGTGCCGGATGTGGCCGTGAACGGCACCGGCGGCAGCAACGGCTTGGTGGATGGTCTGCTGGGCATCATGCTGCGCAGCCAGCACACGGAATCAAAGCAGGCGGAAACGAACTGAGCACGTATATCATGCAGTAAATCGAAGAGCACGCCGGCAACGGCGTGCTCTTTCTTTGGGCGGAGGGCGGTTGTTTTGAAATTTCACCCGGTGGCCCTGCGCGCGCTGAGATGGTGGAGCATGATCACGCTTGAGAGTGATGGCCCGGCGCAGGCATGATGCGCCTATGCAGATCCCGAAAGAATTGATTCAACGGCTGGCGAGCGCGGGGAGTGTCGCCGTCCTCACGGGCGCGGGCGTGTCCGTCGAAAGTGGCGTGCCGACGTTTCGCGCCGCGCAGACCGGCTTGTGGGCCAAGTACAATCCCGAAGAACTTTCCACGCCGCGCGCCTTCCGCCGCGATCCCCGGCTCGTCTGGGAATGGTATGCTTGGCTTGGCAAACTCGTGGCCGAAGCCAAACCCAATGCCGCCCATCTCGCCCTCGTTCAGCTGGCAGAACTTTTTCCTGAATTCCATCTGATCACGCAGAACATCGACAATCTGCATCAACGCGCCGGCAGCCGGGACGTCATTGAGCTGCATGGCAACATCACCCGGACCAAATGCTTCGATGAAGATATCGTTGTCGCGAGCTGGCCGGATACCGGCGATGTGCCGCCGAAATGCCCGCGGTGTGGCGGATTGCTGCGGCCCGATGTGGTCTGGTTTGAGGAACAGTTGCCGGAAGCGGCCATTGACCGCGCGTCCTCGGCGAGCCACGCGTGTGATGTCTTTTTCTCCATCGGCACCGCCGCCGTGGTGTATCCGGCCGCCGCGCTGCCCATCGAAGCCTTGCGTCGTGGGGCCACGCTCGTGGAGATCAATCCGCAGCCAACGGCGCTCACTGCCCACGCCAATTTTGTCCTCGCCGGTTTCGCAGGGGCGCTCTTGCCGGAGCTGGTAAAGGCGATCAAGGCTGCGCGTTGAATTTGGTAGTCACTGGAGCTTTCACCGGCGCCACTTCCGCTTGCAGCAACTCCAGAAACCGGTGCAGGACCGGATTAATAATGCGATTAGAAATCATCGCGCTGGGGTGCTACCATTTCGACATGAATATTACGGAACAAAATTTCAAGCTGGCGGCCATTGATTTGGACGGCACGCTCCTCGGACCGGATGGTCACATCAGTCCGGCCAACCTGTGTGCCGTGCAGCGGCTGCAGCGTGCCGGCGTGCAGGTGGTGCTGGCCTCGGGGCGGCAATTCGAAAGCATGCGCCCTTATGCCGATGCGTTGCCGGGCGTTGAGTGGCTTGTTTCCTGTCAGGGGGGAGAACTGAGTAATGTCAGCCGGAACACCGTTATAACAACCGGGTTCCTCTCGGCCGACCTGGTCCAGGAAACATTGGAAATGGGCAAGGCCCAGGGTTTAACCACGCTGGCCTATGCCGTGGATGGCATCTATACAGATGCTGATTGGAACGCAGACCTGCAATTTTACACGGATCTCGCCAGCTGCCGCCCGGTTCATTGTCCTGTCCATGAACTTTTTGGCCGGCAGATATTTAAAGTCATTTGGATGAGCACCCCTCGGGAAATCGAGCGGGCGGTGCAGCAGCACCCGGTCAATCCCGCGTCGATCCAGATGGTGCGCACCCATGCGCGATTCTTGGAATTCATGCCGGTGAACGTGACCAAAGCCGCGGCGCTGGGCTTGCTTGCGGAGCGGTTGGGGATGACTGCGTCGGAAACCGTCGTCTTCGGCGATGGTGATAATGATGTGCCGATGTTCGAATGGGCCGGTGTTTCCGTGGCCATGGCGCATGGCTGGCCCGCCGCGCTCCAGGCCGCCACGTACACGACCCCTGCCGGGCCGGCTGGCACCGCTTTGGCGCGGGGCGTTGATTGGTTGTTTGATAACCATATTCTCCGCACCGGCAACCCCACGTCCGGGTGCTTCGCTACCACCATGGCGGCATAGGATTTTTTAAGTGTGCGGGCGGAGGCATTCGCCTCCGCCCGCGATTGTCTTTGGCTTGTTTCTTGGTTTGAAACTTCCGGGCGGCATTCGGTTTGGCGCGCGGCCGTTTTTGTTTCGTCGCCTGACCTTTGATCGTTGACTGCAGCCGGCTAAAGGCGGTCGCGAGAAAGTCGTCGAACTTCTCGTTTTCCACCAAGCCGAACTGGCGCAGTACCGGAACTTCGATTGGTTTGCCGGCCAGTTCGTTTACTGGCAGGAACTCATTGATCAGGTGCAGGACCTTGGCGTGGTCGGCTTCCTCCAGGATCATCTCGTCGTCGGACTCGAATGACTTTGCATCGCCTTCTGCCCAGGCTTTTTCTTCGTCTTTGAATCCATCCGAACGGCGAAAGAACAGCCGCGCATCGTCGCGGATGATTCGCTCGTCTCCGATCAACCAGACCAGCACCGAACCGTTTTGCAGGCTGGAGCGGGCGTTGGTGATGAGCCAGGTCCTGGCCGGGCGTTGTCTGAGGATGGAGCGGATCAACAAGGCCCAGTCGGCGGGAATCTCCCCTTCGCCCAGCATGTCGATCTGGAGGCGGTGAGGCTTTCTGGCCAGCGCCTTTTCCAGGTCGGTGACGCGATCGATGTAGTACGAATTGTCATAGTGCAAAAGGCTCAAAGAAAACCGGAGCACCTCATGCTTATTTTTGAATTTCATAACTGCTTTTAATTTTTATTTTTAATTGGTTGGGAATGGGCCTGCTCACGCCGGCGACGAGTTTGCAGCTGTGGTTTGGTGCGTGAAATCTTCCAGCGGCGTGCCGCCGCACTGGTATGATATTCATCAATCCTGTAAACAACCCTGGCTCATCGAGGTCGCGGCTTGACCCCGACGCCGCTTGCGGAATACAACTTAGCCAGCATGAAAGCCGTCGCCATCAATGGAAGCCCGCGCCAGGGCGGAAACACTGAAAATCTCCTCAAGCAGGTGCTCGCGCCGCTCGTCGCCGCCGGCTGGGACACGGAATTCGTCCAACTCGGCGGCAAAATCATCCGCGGCTGCCAGGCCTGTCATCATTGTTTTGACACCCAAAATTCCCGGTGTGGGCAGAAGGACGAATTTTTCGACCACTGCCTGGAGAAAATGATCGCCGCCGATGCAATCATCCTCGGCACTCCCACCTATTTCTCAGACGTCAGCGCGGAAATGAAGGCGTTGCTGGACCGCGCCGGATTCGTCTCCGTCGCCAATGGCGGATTATTTCGTGGTAAAATTGGTGCTGCAGTGGTGGCCGTCCGCCGTGGCGGCGGCACGCACGCGTTCGATACCATCAATCACATGTTTCTCATGTCCGGCGTCATCGTGCCGGGCTCCGTCTATTGGAATCTCGGCTACGGCTTGGACAAGGGCGAGGTGGCCAAGGACGTTGAGGCTGCGCGCAACATGGCGGATCTGGGACGGACCATCGCTTGGTTGGGCAAGGCGATTCATGAACAGGTTGGACTTCGGCCGGTACCGCCGACGCGGGGATGAACTTCGCTGACGATGCGATGCGTCTTCACCTACCTCCATCTGCTGCTCCAGTGCCTAAGGAATCGCCGTCAAGATGCGGTGGCACGATTCGTGGTGTAGTCTGGGGTGGATATGCCAATTCGTCTTGCCTGTTATCGCCGTGCCATTTCTTACCGGTGGCTTGTCGTCCTTTTCCTACTCGCTGTGTTCCGATTCACGGCAACTGCTGACCTGATAATTTACAGCAATTCACTCCGGAGCGATTGGCAGGACAAGAGTTGGGCCACCGTTAATCGTGCCAATACCTCGCCGGTTCACAGCAGTGATAAATCCATCAGCGTTTCCGCCAATAACTGGTCGGCCTTGTATCTGGGGTGCAACGCCATGAGCCTCATTGGCTACACCAATCTCGCCTTCTGGGTGAATGGCGGCACCGGCGGCCAAATTGTTCAGGTGCAAGCCGTTTTAGGAGATTCCGCACAGGCCACTGTTCAAATCGGACCACTCCCCGCCAACTCATGGAAGCTGATCAATCTTTCCACAGATACGCTGGGCATTTCCGGAGTCGGCAATTTTACCGGATTCTGGATCCAATGTGAAACTGCCAGCACCGTGCCCACCTTCTACGTCGATGACATCGTGTTGCAATCCGGCCAGTTACCCGCCACGACCAACGCCGCAACCGTTCTGTCAGTCGATGCCGCTGCCAGTCGTCATCCGATCAGCCCCCAGATTTATGGTGTGGCCTTTGCCAGCTCCAACCAGATGGCTGATTTGAATTACACGCTTAACCGTTCTGGCGGCAACAGTGAGACCCGCTACAACTGGCTCAACAACGCCCATAACCTCGGCAGTGACTGGTACTTCGAGAGTTATCCAGGCTCCAGTTCCACTCCCGGTGCCGCTGCCGATGATCATGTGGCCCAGAGCAAAGCCGGTGGCGCTCAAGCCATGATTACCATTCCCATGATCGGTTGGATGCCCAAGCTCGGTACCGGGCGCACCCTTATCCCCAGCTTTTCTGTGGCCAAGTACGGTGCGCAAACCGCTACCGACCAATGGTACGCCGATGCCGGCAATGGCATTTCCTCCGCCACCGGTTCGGACATCGCCAACAATGATCCCTCGGACGCCAATTTCTCGACCAATTCCGCCTTTCAACAAGGCTATGTCCAACATTTGATCAGTCGCTGGGGCAATTCCACCAATGGCGGGGTGCGGTATTACTTCATGGATAACGAGTCGAGCATCTGGTGCTCCACCCACCGCGATGTGCATCCCGTCGGGCCGACCATGGAGGAAATTCGCGATAAAATTTTCGACTACGCCAGCATGGTTAAATCCAACGACCCAAACGCCTTGGTCTGCGGGCCGGAGGAATTTGGCTGGTCCGGCTATTTCTTCAGCGGCTACGACCAGCAATGGGGTGGTCTGCATAACGATTACAACACCGCCCACTATCCCGACCGCCAGGCCCATGGCGGCATGGATTACATGCCCTGGCTGCTGACCCAAATCTATCAGCACGATACCAACACCGGCCGCCAGTTGCTCGATTGTTTCACGCTGCATTGTTATCCACAAGGCGCCGAATTTTCCGACGATGTCTCCACCAGCACTCAAATTTTGCGCAACCAGTCTACGCGGCAATTGTGGGACACCAATTATGTGGATCAAAGCTGGATCAGCACGCAGGCCACCAACACCATTTTAAAGTTGATACCGCGCATGAAGAACTGGGTGACCGGTTGTTATCCCGGCCTCAAAACCGGCATTACCGAATACAACTGGGGTGCCGAATCACACATCAACGGCGCCACCGCCCAGGCGGATGTACTCGGCATCTTCGGCCGCGAAGGTCTGGATATCGCCACGCGCTGGGAGACCCCGGCCACCAACACCCCCACATATCTCGCCATGAAAATGTATCGCAATTACGATGGCAACAAATCCACCTTTGGCGACGTCAGCGTGGCTGCAACTGCGCCCGCCCCGGATAATCTCTCCCTCTTTGCTGCCGTCCGCACCAACGATCATGCGTTGACCATCATGGTCATCAGTAAAACCCTGAAAGGCTTCACCCCCATGGCGTTGGCGCTCACCAATTTTGCCAGCAGCGGCACCGCCAAGGCCTGGCAATTAACCGCGAGCAATGTCATTACCCGGCTCGCGGATATTCCGTACTCCGGCGGTGTGTTAAGCAATCAATTGCCGGCCCAAAGCATCACCTTGTTCGTGCTGCCGGCCGTCAAAATCTTGCAGTGCCACGTGGGCACCAACTCCGTGCCGCACCAAATGGAAGTATGGCTGGATGGGCAGGGGGGGCAAAGTTACATCCTGCAATCTTCCACAGATCTGATCAATTGGACTGCGGTCAGCACCAATACCTTTACGACCAATTCCTTCCGCTGGGTTCTGGGTACCACCAATTTTGCCAAAATGTTCTATCGCGGGCGGTTGAATCTTCCTTGATTGGAAGATTTTCAATGGGCCCGGGAATTTTGGCAAATTTGACGTGATTTTTGAGGCAGTGAAAAGTCCGCGTGGGGTGGAGGTGTGCAGAGGCAGGTAAATGTGACGGCACAGCCCAGCTTGGGTTTGATGGCACGTTGCGCTTGGATGGGGGCGGAATTGAAATTTGTCCGCTCGCGCGCCATGATAGCTAATTCTGATGACCGGTTCCAATTGGGTTAAACCGGATTTATCAGGCCAGCCGCTCGGAGAGCAGGCGCGCCAACAAATCTCGCCGGCGCGTGGCATGGGGGTTCAAGCGCAGCAGCCGTGGATTCCACGCCAGATGATAATGAAACGTCAGCAAGTCCAGTTTGGGAAGGCGAACCCGGGCGAACGCCTTCGACTGGTCTTTAATCGCCAGAAAGTCTGGTAGAAATGCTCCCAACTCCCGTTCTTTTAAGGCCGCACTGGCTTCCAGGAAATTGTTGCAGACTAGATGGGCTGGATATTTCGACAGGGCCGGCACGGTCAAGCCATCCAGTTCGTTTCTGGCTAAAACCAAGGGCAATTGCTGTGTTTGAAAACTTCGCCGGGCTCCCGTCTCGTCCAAGCGCAGAGCTTTCGGCACCCAGAGTTCCAGCTTCCATTTTCCCAAGATTTTCGTTTGCAGCGGGCGGCTCACATCCGCACTGCCTACGATGCCAAAATCCAGGGTCAAATCATGGAGACGGCGCTCAATTTCAGGGTCGCTGGCCACCTCGGTGGCATAGCTCGCACCGGTTTTCTGCGAGGGAGACAGCACTGGCAGCAGAAACTGCCGGATGAAAGTGGCGCTGCCACCGATGCGGAAGGTCTGCTCTTCCGCCAGGCAGCCACGCTGAAAATTCGACAGTCCCAGCAGGAAGAACCTGGAAATGCGGGCGAGTTCCTTGCCACTTGGTGTCAGTCGTGTTCCCTTGCCCTGACGTTCGATGAGCTTGATGCGAAAGAAGTCCTCCAATTCTTTGATCTGCCGGCTGAATTGGCTTTGTCGGACGGGATCCCCATCCGCCGCCTTCACGAGGCTGCCCGCGGCTCCGACTTCCAACAAGGATTTAAGGCGATCCAGCGAAAGCCCGCTTTCGGCAAAGAGTTTTGCAAACATGACTGGATAGTAATGTAGTATGCGGCAATCAAACTATCAAGCTTGGCGGTCCGCAGAGTAGAGTGCGCTCGCTATGAAACATCAATTATCGGAACAAGACACAAAGGCAGTGCTCGATCTCCTCGTCGTGCAACTCGGCGTTGAGCGGGCGCAACTGACTCCCGATGCAAAAATTAAAGAGGATCTTGGGGCGGATTCGTTGACGATCATTGAAATTACCATGGTGATGGAAGAACATTTCAAGCTGTCGCTTCCAGACGAACAATGGGAAACAGTTACCACGGTGGGTGATTTGTTGGAAATGATGGCGGCAGTCCAGATCCGGTAGCGCATCTCAGTTTTTACACAAGATTCTGTTTTGGAGGGAGATGGACGATTGGCTTCAGCCTGGCGGAATGGTGAATAATTGGTGAACAACTTTCGGTTGCCGACGGCTGAATTTATGCAATCTTTTAATTGCACGACGAAC
>Ga0302321_100000816_pt1 | contig 27010 bp, 4 predicted proteins | sample Fen_T0_1_FD_202505 | JGI IMG/M metagenome (GOLD analysis project Ga0302321, IMG submission 202505) | Peat permafrost microbial communities from Stordalen Mire near Abisko, Sweden - Fen_T0_1 | ecosystem: Environmental > Terrestrial > Soil > Wetlands > Permafrost | place: Sweden: Abisko... | reverse complement strand
TGTGTGGTCAATGAACTTGCATTATCTGTCCCCACGAAACCGGAATATGATATGGTCAATGTTGGATTGACTGCTCCATAGGTTTTGCTTTGATTGTTCGCAGTAACAGTGAGTGTGGCCTTGCTGATAGTTATCGTTTGAGTGGTGGTTGCTGTAGTGTAGTTCACATCGGCAGCGACAGACACGGTGACCGTTACAGTACCTGCTCCCGTAAGTTTGAGTACATTGCCACTCACGGTCGCACTACCTGAACCATTATTCACTGTGTAAGTGACTGCTCCCGTCGAACCTCCAGTGTTGGTGGTTAAGTTAATTGTTCCTCCGTATATACCGGTGTTAGCTGATGTAATTGAAATTACGGGAGTACCTTGTATGTTCACAACTTGGGTAGCAAAGGCCGCAGTGTAGTTGGCATCGGCCGCGACAGATGCGGTGACCGTCACAGTGCCTACTCCCGTAAGTGTGAGTACATTGCCACTCACGGTCGCACTACCTGAACCATTATTCACTGTGTAAGTAACTGCTCCTGTCGAGCCTCCAGTGTTAGTGGTCAAGTTTATCGTCCCTCCATAAGTGCCCGTATTCGTTGATGTGATTGATACTGTTGGAATAACCAGAAAATTAGTGCTGCTTGTTGTCGTTACCCCATTGACTGAAACACTGATCGGCCCATTCGTTGCACCGGATGGAACCGTTGCTGTCAAAGTGGTGGCGGAAACGGAAGTAACAACCGCCGTAACCCCATGGAATTGAACAGTGTTAGACAATGAAGTGCTAAAATTTCCTGTTAATGTCACGGCTGTTCCCACAGTACCAGATGCTGGGGAAAAGGAGGATATTATAGGGACCTGCAATATTTGAAGGGTACCTGTATTTTGATTGTTTGTGCCCACTAAGTATGTATTGTTGCCCGAGACATAAATGGATTGCGGAGATAATGTCAGGGGAACTGCTGCCTGGTTCACCGGAGCAGAGGGATTGGCTACATTTACAATATCCAGGGCCATGGCACTTCCCAGGTAGGCATAATTTCCGGAGACAAAAACTGATTTGGGAGATTGGAGTAAGGCTCCACCCGTGCCATTAGTAATACTGCTCTTGTGAACGGGGGATGCAGGATTGGTAACATCAATAATCTCCAATGCATTACTGTTTTGGCTCGCCACATAAGCATAGTTCCCTGAGACATAAACAGAGTAAGGGCTTTGGAGCAAGGTTCCGCCCGCACCATTGGCAATACTACCCTTGTGAACGGGAGATGCGGGGTTGGTGACATCAATGATCTCTAATGCATTACTGCCTACGCTCACCACATAGGCGTAGTTCCCGGAGACATAAACCGAATAAGCCATTTGGAGCAAGGCTCCTCCCGTACCATTGACAATGCTGCCTATATGAACGGGAGATGCAGGATTGGTAATATCTACAATCTCTAATGCACTACTCGCTGGGCTGGCCACATAGGCATAGTTTCCTAATACATAAACTGAGGTGGGGTTTTGGAGCAAAGCCCCTCCCGTGCCATTGACAATGCTGCCCTTGTGAACGGGAGATGCGGGATTGGTAACATCTACGATCTCCAGCGCATTACTATTTTGACTGGCCACATAGGCATAGTTCCCTAATACATAAACTGATGTGGGGGTTTGGAGCAAGGCTCCGCCCGTGCCATTGACAATGCTCCCATTGTGAATGGGAGATGCGGGATTGGTAACATCTACAATCTCCAAAGCATTACTACCTTGACTGGCCACATAGGCATAGTTCCCAGAGACGTAAACCGAATACGGATTAGAGAGCGAAGCACCACCGCTAAGCAAGCTTCCCTGATTTGAAGGTGAACTGGGTATGGTTATGTTCACCACTTCCAGTCCGCCGTTACCATTCGTTATCGTTAAATAAGCGTAGTTCCCGGAGACAAAAAGTGAGGAAGGCATTCCACCACCACTAAGTGTAACGTTCCCGGCATGTACTGGAGACGAGGGACTAGAGACGTTCACAATTTCCAACGAACTACTACTTTGGCTGACCACATAGGCGTAGTTCCCCGATACATAAACCGAAATGGGGGCTTGGAGCAAGGCTCCACTTGTACCATTGACAATACTTCCCACGTGAATGGGGGATGAATGATTGGTAACATCAACGATCTCCAGTGCGTTACTACCTGTACTTGCCACATAAGCATAGTTTCCTGAGACATAAACCGAATTGGGACTCTGGAGCAAGGCTCCACCCGTACCATTGGTAATACTTCCCGCATGCACAGGGGATGAAGGATTGGTAACATCAATGACCTCTAGTGCGCTACTGCCTGAACTCGCCACATAGGCATAGTTCCCTGAGACATAAACAGACCTTGGTGCTGAGAGCAAAGCCCCGCCAGTACCATTAACAATTTTTCCGGCATGCACAGGAGCAGAAGGATTGGATATGTTCACGATTTCCAACGCATGGCCAGTTGGCATTGGTCCGCCCTGCCATGTTGTTACATAGGCATAGTTCCCAGAGACATAAACAGAGAAAGGCATTTGAAGTGAAGCCCCACCGGTACCATCGGTAATACTCCCCGCATGCACGGGGGCAGAAGGATTGGATATGTTCACGATCTCCAGTGAGTTACTACCGAAACTCACTACATAGGCATAGTTACCAGAGACATAAACTGACCTTGGAGCCGAGAGTAAAGCCCCACCGGTACCATTACTGAGGCTACCCACCAAGGTAGGTGTACTCGGATTAGAAATGTCCAAAATAGCCAAACTATTACTCACTGGGCTAATCACATAAGCATAATTACCCACTACAAAAACCGACTGCCCGTTCTTTATCGGAAGGATGCCTCCCTGACCGTCTACCATCGAACCTACTAAAGCTCCCTGGGCATTTGAATTGTTTGCCGCGAATAGAAGTAAGATTAAAACAAAAAGATATTTCATAAAGGTAGGTTTGGGGTGCTAAGTGCTTCTTTGTTGTTTGGTTCATTTCCTATAAAGCCCATAGAATTCGATGCGAAGAACCAATAAAAAAATGAGCGAACCAATTTATTTTCGTACGGATATCCTTACGATTGGTAACTTTTATATTATCAAATTGTAAAAGTGGATCGCAGCAATTTGCTGGCATTAGAGACAAATCACCACCCCATCCTCTTCCTTAAGTAGTTGATGTGTGCGAGATGATGATCGCCATGCCAGGCGTAAGTGGCTACTAGTTTGCCAATAGAGATATGCTTTTGCGTATCGGGGTGAATAAATTCTTTGCAAAAGTCTTCGGGCTTGAGTGCTTTAAAAATTTTTGTCCATTTGGTGTGGAGTGTGCGTAGCAAATTAATGGAAATAGTCACCGGCAGTTTTTTATCCGGAGTCTCTGCCCAACCTTTTTCATTGTACGCTTTGATCGTTGGCGTGTTTTCCGTGAGCGTCCACTTCGTGCGAATGTATGCGTTCAGGTGACTGTCTGAAACGTGATGAACTACTTGGCGAACAGTCCATCCACCTTCGCGATAAGGTGTATCCAATTGTTCATCCGACAAATCATTCACTGCTGCCTCCAACTTCGCTGGCAATCGTTCAATACGGGAAATTAAAATCTTAATCTCTTCAGCTGTGTAACTGTCTTTCCCTTCAAATTTTCCGATAGGGTAGCTGAGATCATTCGAGTAAACTGGCTCCACATCTACCTGGCCAACTGCCTCCTCGATTTCTTCTTCGTTGAATGGCTTATGCAGTTTAACTGGTTCCGTTTTTCGTTTTCTCACAACACGAATATTGGTAAGCTCGATCAACAAAGAGAAGGCAACAGCAAAATAGATGTACCCTTTGGGCACAGGGTAATGCAATGCTTCAATAAACAACATAAACCCAATGAGGATCAGGAAGCCAAGGGCCAGTACTTCCATAGACGGATGTTGCTGAATAAATTTGCTGATGGCCCCGGAAAAAAACATCATCACCCCTATCGAAACAATCACCGCCATAATCATGATGATGACTTCATTCACAATACCGACAGCCGTGAGTATCGAATCAAAGGAGAATATAATATCAAGCAGAATAATTTGTAGAATAGTTGCCGTTAGCGTAGGCACTGCCGACTTCTTGCCCGCACCCTTACCTTCTTCGCCTTCCATCTCATGATTGATCTCCATGGTGCTTTTGGCAATGAGGAAAAGTCCACCAAAGCCAAGGATCAAGTCACGGCCACTAAACTCATGGTCACCATGAAAACCCATGAATTTTATTAACCATTGAGGGAGAAAATCTGATACTGAGAATAGGGGTTCTTTAAACCCGATAATCCAGGTAATGCCAAGCAAAAAGCCAATGCGTACAAACATGGCGAGGAAAAGACCAGTATTGCGCGCCTTTTGACGCAACTCTTCGGGGAGCTTGTTGGAAACGATGGAGATAAAAATGATGTTGTCTATGCCGAGTACGATCTCCAGAAAGCAGAGTGTGAGCAAGGCAAGCCAGGTGTCGGCTTTGAGAAAAATTTCCATACAGTTATGCCTTGGTTTTCGGTTGGGTTTTGGAGCGGAAAATTAAGTAAGGTTTCAACATAAAAAAAACAAATTAGTAAAAAGAAAAGCCCCCTTCCTTCAAGAAAAGGGGCTTTGTTTGTTGCTCGTGCAATTGATTGAAATGTAATGTTTATCCTACTTATGTAACACCACTACTTTGGTGCGTAAGGCGTTTCCATTGCTTCCCAATTGCAAGATATAGACACCTTCAGTTAATCCCTGGGTGCTAATCTTTTTGCTTTGCTCACCTTCGCCAATAGCTCCCACTTCGGTAAACTGACCGAGCTGGTTCGCCATTGTCACCCTCATGCTTTGCTGAGCAGGGGAAGGAAGTTCTATTGTGAACTCCTGATCGGCAGGGTTGGGATAGACTTTTATGTTATCTGCCGTAATTGGTTCGATACCTGTGACCACTGGTGGCGGAGGAATATCATCTTGGATGAAAGCTTGGTAAACCTCTTTAGTGTCTTCATTTTGAAGGAAGACCACCATGGTCAGAGGACTATTATGGAGAATAGCTTTATCCGGTATCCATTTAAATGAACCAGCCGAGACAGGCACACCAGCTTTTATAGGATTGGTAAATTTAGTCCCTGCTGCATTTGGCAGCATCTTTTTAAGTACATATCCAAAACTAGTTTCACCTGTGGTGATTTTGCCGTTTGTCGGTAAGGTAGTTATAGCCTTCTCCAAAATTGCTACCTGAAGAACGGTACCTCCTCTTACACCAAATGGTAGGTCAAATACAGGAGTGAAATTCACATCCACTTGCAAAGAACCATCAGAATTTGCAGTGACCGCAGTTGGCTTGGAGCCAGGAGTTGTTGCGTCAAGGAAATCAGCCTTTGCTAATTGAAGCGTGTTCAAATCATATTCTGCCTGGCCCCAATCTTTGAATAAATCAGAAGGCGGAGTCTTGCTATTATCCTGATAGTGGATACCATCCAAGAAGGCATAAGGTACTTTATTCACATTGTAGTACAATGCTCGTGAGCTTGGGTCAGCCGGGTTATCCAGGTTGAATGGATCCATGCCAATAAACCCTACGTGATAATTGATATTTACTAATTGAGTTTGACTAATCGTCTTCTGAACGAACGCTGTAATTGAGGAAGCATCAGTTGAAAGATCGCTATTTAATGCGGTGTTGCCTCCTGCATCAGTGGTTGTGAAGTTCTCAAATAAGATTGTTCGGGTGCGGCTTCCAAAGAAAACACTATCAATTGCTACACCATCAGTATTATTAGTACTCGATAGACTTGAATAGGCAAATCTCAATATTACTCTTGATTGTCCGCTGAGAGTATCAAGGCTGTGCTTAGGATGAATCCAATGTTTGCCATTTCCTGTCCAACCTGTCCCATTAGAGTTGTAAGGGCTTGCCGCAGATAGAGCTGGTTGACCAACTGCATTGAACCAGTCAATACCCGGTCTTGCTTTTGTTGCTGTTGGTGTCGTTCCTAAGTTTGTCCATGTTTTATTAGGATCCAAAATATTGAAATCGTCTGTTGAATATTGAAGCACTAATCCATCTCCGGTGTTAACATCAACGTAGCTACTAAATGCAATCATCGGGCGAGGCACATTTATATCCAAGCACGCGGAATAAAGTGCAGAGTTTTCTTTCTGATAAAATTGTCCCGATGTTGACCAAAGTTTATTTGACGCAGGAGAATCAAATTCAGGATTTATTTTGCCACTAGTATTATTCCATATCCATGAAGTCTTAGTCGCTGGATCAGTTGAAGGCAAGGGTGTGCCTTGACTTAAATCCACAGCCTGCCATCCGCCATCATCAGTATCAAAATTATTATTGAAAGCAGACACAACATCAAGCTGGCTTATTGTAATTGTCGTTGACTGTTGACACCCCAGAGTTGTAATAGTTGTGAGTAACACATTGTAAAATCCGGATTTTGAATATTTCGTTTTTGCCCCAACAGCAGAGGTCAATGAAGCCAAAGCAGGGTTCGGGTTTGGCAAGCCATTAGCAGGAGTTTGATAATTATAATCCCAGTTATAGTTACTAATAGTCGAGTTACCCACCACACTGGAACCGCTGGCATCAAAAGTGATTTGGTCACCAACGCAGTTCTTTGAGACAGAGAAAATCGGAGTTGGATTATTTCCGACAGTAATATTTCCCCCTGAACCTGCATACAGAACAGGGTTAGTACTCGGAGTAGGAGCTACAATAGATGGCAAAGAAGCACATTGCCAATTGGATAACAGTGACAAATTTACTGTATAAACAGTTGAGACATTATAGGTATGAGTTGCCAGAAGTGCACTTGGGCCACTTACAATGTTTGCGGGTCCGGAATTCTGGTCACCAAAATCCCAAGAATAATTTTTTATCGAATTTGTGCTACCTGCCTGACTTGGTTGCTGATTACTTTGCATGTAAGATTGCGCCACTGTTGCATCAAAGGTGATATTACTTCCAACACAGAATGCATTAGATGCGGATGAGCCTTTTGCACCTGAGGCAGCCACCAAACTTGCAATTGTAAATTGAGCAACCGGATTAGGTGTTACTCTTAGAATTAGATAACCAGTTCCTGGTGCAGGTGAGGTGTTACCCCTATAGGTATAACTAACAAGAATGTCGTTGTAATTATTTTTTACACCAGACGGATCCAAAGTCATACTTCCATTTCCATTATCAATGAAAGGGCCAACAGTCGTAGAGGCTACTAACGGAATATTCAAATTAGCTTTATAAGATGCTCCGCTAATTCCAGTTGTTGGTGCAGCCTTCAATATCAGGTGAAGGTTGTCAATAATGGTTTGAACCGTGCCGATAATCGTACCATCTACTTTCATGAGAACCGCACCAACAGTAAGCTCCGTTGTGAATTTTGTTCCAATACCTGTTACTACAGTAGAACTTGTCTGCGTAGTGATGATTCCGGTACGTGAAATGAAGCTGGAAGCAAAATCATAACTTTGAAAATCATAAACCGCAAATGTACCTGTGGACGTTCCTGCCAAGGCAGCTGGGAACCCATTAAGGGTAATGATTCCACCTTTCTCGCAAAAGACAGATGTACCCTTATAGCCATTTGTAGCATATTGTATTCCAAAATTCGTATTGATGAAATTAAATGCAGACTGAGAATTCTTTGTATTCACCGTACCATCCGTAATATCATATGACGCCCCATTAGAAGATCCAACTTCAATAAGTGGAATAGCAGGAACAAAAAGTTCAACATTTTGTTTGAACGGCACTATCACAGTTAAGTCAGCAGTGTTTTGAAATGTGCCAGTAAATTCAACATTGCCCAAAGATCCTCCAGTCCAATAATAGTTATTTGATGAGTTAGCGAACTTAAAATTGTCATACGGGTCTTTCGTAATTGTTGTAGCCGGATTAGCAATCTTAGACTCTGACGCTGCATTTAGAATATGCGTGTAGTCCCATTGGTATTCATTGTAAGCTGTGAACCCTAAAGCAATGGGGATGTCAGTATCATTTGTAATTTGATTGACTACAACGGGAATTTTAGATACTTGTGCTTGCCAATCTGGCCCCAACATGATTTGTGAGCTTGCGTTAACCGCAATGTTTGCTTGTAATCCTAGCAACTTATACCCCGCAACATCTTTGTAATTGATACGTGGGAGGTTCACATTTTGTGCAACGGGAACTGGTACAGGGCTAGGAAAATTGCCAGCAATTGGCAGTGGGTAACTTGGATTATATAAATCCTGCTGTGAGCCATTTTGGGCGCCACCCAATCCCAACTTTTTAGATATCGGACTAGTATGATCATACACTACATATTGCGCCTTATTATTTGAGATACAACCATTCAAATCAGTGTGGGTCATAGTGATATCGAATGCAGAACCAAGGGAAGCACTACCCAAACTCAATAAATCATTGGTCACTCCATTTCCGGAAAAGGACGTGATTCCATAATCATAGGAAGGTACAATTGCCGGGATCAACCGAATATCCCCGCCAATGCTCCGGTCTATATCAACGTAGTTATCGGGGATTGCGGTTATAATATCTGTGGAGGTAAAACCAAAAGGAGTAAAATCGTTATCAATTGTGTAGCTGTTGGTAAATTTTTGCGTACTCACAGACAGGTTTGATATCGAAGCCAAGTTATTCGAGAACCCTATTAGGGCGTTATTACCTGCGAATCGCTTAATTGTTCCAGGAACGGTTCCCACCGGTCCTAATATTTTTAAATTTGTAATGATGATCTTATCAATATCAATGCTTCCGGAATTTACATAACTAATGTTCACCAAGGTATTATTAACCCAATCAACCGTAAGCGAACTCTGATCAAAATCAGGACCTTCTAATCTAACCGTTGGCAGAGTGACACCATCAAACGTGTAGCCCGGTGGCAAAAGGAGATTGAAATCTTGCACCGTTGAACCCATATCAAAATCCCAAGGATTAGACTCCCCAATAATAATCGGCTTGGTTAAGGTAAAATAACTATCAGGGCACAATTGGTATTGAGGGGAATAACTATCCTGCAATTGACTTGCAGTAGGTGTGGTAAAATTAAATGTCGGCCCGGCACCTCCAATTTTATAAGGTGCGGGTAAGGTATTTGCATCGCCATAAGGAAATAATGCTGCAACAGGACTAGGCTGTGCATCATTCTGAGCATAAACCCATACGTCATAGGTTGTTCCAGCATTTAATGAGGCCGGGAATTCAACAGATTGTGGGCTATTAATATTGGTGATATCGTATTGGTCCCAGGTTACTACAGATCCGGGATTATTGGAGGCGTAATTAGTAACTGTTGGTTCAAAAATATCATTGACAGTAGGTACATTCGATCCATTGGCAACGTATTGTGCGTGATCCAATACCAAGTAGTATCCCGTTCCTCGTTGATCGAAGGTAGTGCTGAATACACCAGTCGTTAAATTACTAAATTCGCTAGTGGCATCAATCAAGTTTGGAGGATTTAGACTAGATATTTTAAAGTACAATACGGAGTTGGAGGAAATCCCTCCAAAATAGTTAAAGCCATCATCTGAAATACCTGTTCCTGTTCCTGCTAGATTATCGAATGATCCTTGCTTTATGGTTACATAGTACAAGGTGTCAGGTTTTAATGAATGACCGTTAACAAAATTGATAGCAAAACTTATTGGATTGGCTGTAGGCGTAAGTCCTTGTTGAGTGCGGTAATCGCCATTGATCGCCACTAAATTTGCTACCAAAGTATTGTCTTTCCGATTGTGGAGTTCTGCCACACCATCGAGCGACCATACGTCAATATCAAATTCAAGATCGATTTGAGTCAAACTTTGTTCGACATTTAATTGCCCGTTGTAAGGATATGTTAAAGAATTTTGATCTGTTAAAAGTAGCGGAGGGCGGGTAGATGCAAAGGAATACTTTTGACCAATCACATTTGCCGATGCACTTCCCTTGGTGGTAACAATATAATCATCGGTTTGCGAACCGTAACCTCCATCAATAAGTTGCGGAGTTAAATTCTGCGTTCCGAGTTTTGCTGTTACATCTACATCAGCCACGAGGTAAAAAGTAGCACTTACAGCATTTCCGTTGTTAGGATCATATAATGGTATTGGTGTGTTCGTTCCCCAATCCACCACGACTAAATCTAAGTTAGTGTCGTTTGTGGAAGACTTGGTGGTAACCGTAGCACCCCCTGTCCCCGTTACTGGTACAGCTCCTTTTAGAACCTTGAAGTTTTTAAATATCGTAGTGGTTGCTGTTTGGTACGGGAAATCAAATGAAAAAGTAAACCGTTTAAGAGAGGGTTGTGTTGTGGTGCTATAGTCAGGTGTAAAAGTAACACCTAAAATAGTGGCACCTGGTGTCCCACCTTTAAGGTTGGGTGGAGTTGTAATAGTCGCGAGAGAGGCAACGACATTCACTACATCTACATGCTGGCAAGGTATTGAATTGGCAATGTAAGTTCCGCCTGTCACGGCTACTTTAGCATTCAATGTTAGCGTCAGTGAAGTATTGTTTGCAATTGAAGCAACCTTACCTATAAATACCCCACTTGAATTACGGATGGTATCATTAACGGCAAGATCCATTGTAAATAAAGTTCCAACTCCGGTCACCGTTGTTGAACCGGTAGAAGCAGTAATTGTCCCTGTTGCATTTACAACCGGCGTTGAACTATTAATTCCGTTTGCGATTACAGTGAGAGTACCGTCTCCTGCTTTGGGATAGATCAATCCATTCAAATTAAATACACCATTTACAAAGGTGTTGGGGTAGATGATCGTTCCTCCACCTGCGATATCTGTAACAGCCGGTGTAAAATTAAAGTCAAGGTCAATGAGCTTGAACTTATCGCGTGCCTTAACTACAGGTGATATCGTGCTTGGAAGTGGCGATGTGGCATTGCCTTGATTAGGATAAGGAAATCCTGTTAATGGATTTATACCCATTGGTTCATTGATACCAGCATTGGTTGATGGTTGAGTTGTAAAATCAAGGCTAGTGGCAACGACATCAATCAAACCAAGGGATTTAGAACCACCAGGAACTTGACCACCTGTATAAGGTCCTCCTGTTCCGGAATTTGCCGGGCTACTACCGTTATAGAAACTTGATCCGCTGTTTGACACAAGAGATGCTGAGAAAAGCTGAATTTGAATATCATCACCATCTTTTACTGTAATGCTGGTGTTATTAAAACTTGCACGAACACTAAATACTGCAGAGCTATCATCTGCAGCCGCAATGAGTATGGGGCTTCCAGTGAAAACAAAATTATGGGGTGCAGCTCCACTGGTCAGCGCGAGGGCTGCAACATCAATTTGAGATCCCAGTTGAACTCCATTCTTGTCAAACAATCCGATGGTTCTCAGGTTAGATGGATTCGAAATTTGAATTGTAATGGAAGCCAAATTGGTACTGGCTCCATCCAGATCGCCATGTAGTTGTCCATCTGTATCTGTCTGCGTTTGGAATTGCAAGGGCAAGCCACCATAGGTTGCAGATGAGGAACGACTTCCGTCAAGTAGCAGAACACGAATCAATTCATAGCTCGAACCTGTTAGGTTACCATTTGTTTCTTGATGAGTAACATAAGGAATAGTAGCTGGAATTGTAAATGTTGGGTCTTTGGTAATAAATGACTCAAATGAAGACAGCAATGTAATTGTAGGTGAAATGCCAGAACAGATTGCATTAACTCCGCAAGTAACTCCACTATTTCCCCCGGTGTTATCTGCTCTTAGCCTGAGTGTAACATTATCTCCGTTGGCACCCGTTATGAAAGTAAATGTGCTGGGGAAAGTATAAGCACCATTAGTGAAAGCAGAAACACCGACCGTTGGTCTATTGATTGTGCTGTCCGCTGGAGTTGTTTTTGTAAATGCGGTTATAATTCCATTGAATCCCAAATCACGGTTGCCGTTCACATCTCTTGACTCTGCAATGATGGGAGCAAGTGGTGAATTCAGACTTGCAGACGTAGCTGATGATGGAGTAGTAATATCTAATTGAGTCGCAACAACTGTTACCACGTTTTTCGCCGGTCCTGAATCTTCATTTTCAGTTGGAATAATCGAGGTGCCGTGAGGATCAGTCACTATGCTGGATGCGGTTGCATCCACAGTGAATTCAAATATCTTCCCATCAATATCAATTGGTAGCGTGCCACCAAGTGCTGTCTTTAACCAAACGGTTAGTGTGTAAGTCTTGCTGGTATTGTCACCGATGTAACCAAAATCTCCAGGTGCAGCATTTACATATGGAATACTAGCACCATCAAATACAAGAGAAGTAGAATTGATTGCTCCTATATAACTCAGGGTTCCGTCACTCAATTTAACTTGAGCAAACGCTTGTGACCAATCAGCAACACTATTATTTGTTCCCTGTTTGATAGTAATGCTCATTATTCTAGTCGGGTTACCATCATTCTGCGGATCGGAAGGTGCAAGTCCATCGTCATCCGTTACTTTGAAGTCAAACACTTGAGCTCCTGCTGCAAGCGTATTATTTACCAAAGATGAAATTGTTGGCGGCTCTGCAACAGCCCCAGCTGTAATCGTTGTAGCAAGACCTACGTGCACGGTAGTTGGGTTGCTAATCGCTAATGTTAAACCTGAGGTGTTGGCAGTCATAGTTCCATTGCCTGTTGCTCCATTGCCTACGTCCGTAAACTGAAAATCACCGGGGAAGGTGTAGATACCACCACTCTGGGGTGCGATACTATTTACTGGAAGCGTATAAGAGGTAACATTAGTCTGAAGTCCTGTAACGGAGCTCATCGGCAAAGTTCCTGCGTTGGTAATATTCAAAGAGGTCACAAAATCCAAGTCGCGGTTGTTGTCAGCATCTAATGCTTCAATCACCGGCACAGTTGCTGGCAATTGCGCCGAGATATCCTTGCTCACCAGTAAGCTGGACAACGGACTTTGTGTCCACGAGAGTTTAGTAGCAATGACATCAATGGCGTTTTTTGTCGCTCCCGAATTGACATTATTGCTCGTGCCACTTGTGCTGAATGTACTGCTGGATGGCCCGAGAATTAAGTTACTTGCCAGCACTTCAAAAGCCAAGTTCAGGTTATCAACCGTTGATGGCAATGAACCACCTAAGGATGAACGAAGCACAATGTTAAGAGTATAGGTTGTAGATGAGGCTTCTCCAATGTATCCAAAGTCTGCGGCTACGGAGTTGGGAATACCGCTAAAGGTGATGTCCGTGACATTAACAGTTCCCGGCCGGGTTCCACCTGTAACGCTGTTCTTCAAGGTAGCTGATGCAATCAACTGTGTCCAGTCGGCAATATCATTTCCTACACCCAGTTGTGTTATGACGATCGTAGAAACTTTTGTTGGCTTGCCATCCGTTCCGGAAGCCTGGTTGTCATCGTCATTGATTTTGAAATCAAAAACATTCGTGCCAGCAGCTGTTGTTGCCAATGACGAAATGATCAGCGGCTCAACCAATGCCCCAGCAGTAATGGTGCTGGTTTTCAGCGTAAGAACAGGGCTGATTACTGTATTGATTGGTCCTACGCCAGCGCTTATCGAGAGCGTTACAATGTCGTTATTAGCACCGGAGGTAAATTGAAAAGTTGGAGTCAGCAGGCCATTCGTAAATTGAGTGACGCCTACAGTTGGTCCGCCAGTCATTGTTGCACCACTTGCATTTGTAAAAGCAGTGATCGTACCTGTTGCTCCATTAAAGCTGAGATCGCGGTTGCCATTTACGTCTCTGGCCTGCAGCACAGGTGAGAATGGCGTATTGATACTTACAAAAGAAGCTGCATTCGGTGTGGTCACATCAAGTTGAGTAGCTACAACTGCAGCCGTTTCAGTACCGGAATTTTGATTCTCTCCAGTCTTAATTTTAGTTCCGTTTACATTGAGGCCAATATTCCCTTGCAAAACTTCAAACACAAAATTCAATCCGTCAATTGTGGTTGGATAGTTTTGGGTGCCACTTAAGTTGGTCTTTAACCAAACCGTCAACGTGTAGGTTTTGCTTGAGCCATCTCCTATATAGCCAGGATCTGTAGAGAGAGTGTTAGGGAGTCCAGTGCCGCTGCCAAAAACTAATTGTGTAGCGGATATGGTTCCAAAACCACTATTGCCAGTTCCATCATCTAACTGCACCTGCGAAAATACCTGGCTCCAGTCTGTGATTGTATTACCCGTGCCTTGCGTGATTGTTATGCTTGAAATTCTTGTAGGGTTACCATCATCTTCACTTACTGGAGTACCGCCTGGGTCATCATTTATTGCAAAATCAAAAACTTTTTTACCAGCTGGTGTGTGTGTTAAATCAATGAGGGAAGAAATGGTTGTTGGTTCTGCCAGAGCACCCGCTGTTATGGTACTTGCATTGCCGACCCTAACCGTTACTGTAGTTGCACTTACAGCAAATGTTGGAGCAGTTGACTCACCAATAGCCAATGTGGAAGAAGATACCGTTGGAGTCCCGTTCCCAATCTGAGTATATCTGAATGTAGGTGGGAAAGTCAAAACTCCGCTTGAAAATGAAGTGGGTGGATTCACCATTCCTAAACCGCCAGCATTGGTCACGACAATACCAGATGAAGGACTATAATCAAGATCCAAATTTCCAAGAACATCATGCGCCTCAACTACAGGAGATACAGATAGGTTTGCATTGACAAGTACATCGGCTGGCGGAAGAGTAGTAAAGACAAGCTCAGTGGCCGCTACATCAACGTCAATCGGTCCAGAATTGATGATTGGTTGTGCTGGTAAAATAAGACTACTTTGAGGCAACAAGCCGATGTTCGTCGGTGCCGGATTGACCTCAAAGTCAAAGTTCAAGTGGTCTACAATTGGCGGAAGGCCACCAGTCATCGTTGGTTTTAAGAAAATGTAAAGCTGGTATGTTTTGGTTGCATTATCATCAATATAACCAAGATCACTTGTTGTTGATGTAGGCAGCATATTACTTATCGTAATATCATTCTGATTGACAGTAGCCAATATGAACGAGGAACCATCGTAAAGAAATGCAGCTCCATAAGTTGGGTTTGAAGAATCTAGAATATCCCTCCAGTCGGGTATCGGATTGGCAGAAGCTTTCTTAGTAATCTTAATTTGTGAGATTCTTGTTGGCGATCCATCACCGCCTGCACCGCCATCGTCAGTGATACTAAAAGCGTACGGTATTGCATAACTTTGATTAGGAATATAAAAATTCACAGTTGAAATTGGTGTTGTTCCAGAAGCGGCAGGAACTCCCGCTGCACCCGAAGACACCATCGTTGAAGTATTACTATAGTTTACTGTAACAGCCGAACTAAGGCCATCGGATGGTACTATACTGTTAGCCGCAACCGTAGTAGTATGGGCAGTCAATTGACCATTCCCCGAATCTTGATATTGCAAACTAGTAAGGTTTGCCCTACCATTTGACATAGTAAACGAAGTCGGTAAAACAGCAGGCGTGTTTGCCGAAATAGTTATTGGCGCATTGTAATCTAGATCAGTATTGCCATGAAGATCTCGAGCTCTAACCACCGGGACGGTTGAATTATCCAGAGGTAAAGGCGCGGCAACGCTAGTCACATTTGTAAGAACTAACTGGGGATCAATCGGGCTCGTCGAAAAATCCAATTGAGTAGCTTCCACCGTAACCGGTTCGGTTCCTGAGTGAAGAACAGGTTGAGTAGCCACAAATCTACTGCTTTTTTGAGCGCTATTGGTCACATCATCATAGATGAATTGGGCAGGATCAACTTTGAAGGCAAGGTTTAGCCCATCAACAGTAGCAGCCAATGCACTACTGAGATTAGTTTTCAACCAAACCTTCAATGTATAGGTCTTGGGTGAGGCGACTGCGGTGGCATCGGTAATAAAACCAACATCCGTAGCAGCTGTTGGTGATGGATTTACTATAGTTGTAAAAGTAATGTCACTACCATCAGTAGGATTGATAACTCCGGTGACTGTATTGGTGCCATCCGACAACTCGGCCCCCGCAATGATATTCCGCCAATCGGTAAATGCAGCATCATTACCACTACCTTGAGTTATTACCAGTTGAGAAAATTTAGTCGGAGAATTATCGGCAGCCCAATCGGAGGTACCACCACCTACTAGATTTGAATAGGTAATTTTTATTTGCCCATTGCCTCCAAAGGAACCTGAACCAGGAGTTGAGGTGCCACCCCCTCCTCCTCCAGGAATGAATCCGTTTTGAGCACTTCCTGATGGAACCCCGGCACCGCCGTTGCCACCACCGGGTGGAGCTATTCCAGGGGCACCATTCGAAGCACCAGCGTTGCCACTTGCATTTGTCCCGGCTGAAGAGCCTCCGCCCCCACCAGCTCCCCCACTTCCATTTGCACCAAAGCCTCCATTGAACCTAACGGTACCAATTCCTGATGCCGCTGAACCGCCCGCTCCTCCAGCTCCCCCACCATCTCCTGCAATACCGCCGCCACCGCCGGCCGCCACCACTAAGCCACTACCAAAATTACTCGGATTACCAGGTTGGCCATCACCAGAACAACAGGTAGCACCAAAGCCAACCACAACAGGAAACGAGCTACCCGGTGTTACTGCCAAAAACCTGCGGCTATAGGCACCACCGCCACCACCACCACCAAAGACAAGGCTATTATATCCACCTCCTGAGCCACCACCACCCCACGCTTCAACCTGAATAGATGTGACACCGACAGGAACGACGAATGTACCATTCGAACTGAATGTTACTGGAATGGCATCAGAAACCTGGACAACTGCGTGCGAGTCAATTGCCAGCATATTTCCTAATGTTAAAAACTTTACATTACCTGGGCCTGGAGAATAGCTTATTTTTGTTGCTGAGTTCCAAGTGCCATTCCCGCCGTTGGTCAGGGTAATCATGCTAGTAGCTGCCGAATAAATTGCACTGACTACAGCACCTGTACTTGAGGTAAATCCTGTAACGCTGGCACCGTCTGCTAAAGTCAACCCTTCTCTAAGGGTGAACGTAATGGTTTCTTGGGAGACATCATTTAAATGAAGGGTCATTACATTGGGTACCAGAGGATCTTGTCCATCGTCAAAAATTGTGAACTGCATCACATCCACACTATTGCCAGATGCATTCTTGATAGAACTGATGGACACCGGTGAAGAATTCAGGGCGATGGTCGTGAGCGCGGCCGTATTGGTAGGTACTCCATTCTTAATGCCTGGAGTTGTGATTTCAAAATCAATATTATCATTCGAGTTGTTAGCATTCAACGTGTATTTATACACAATGAAATCATAGCTCGTTCCAGAATTCAAGCCGTTGAATGTAAAAGTATTAGTACCCAAAACATATGGTACATTTTGAGCTAGCGCACCATCGTTAACATATGTGCCATCAGCTACCGATGGGTAAGAACCAGCCGTTGTCGTTTTTGCCAGCACAAGGAAATGAGTTGGTACTTGAACAGTAGCAGTACCATTCCATGTAAGAGTAATAGAGTTGCTCGTAACCGTTGTAGAGTTAACGGTGATGGCCTCAACTGCTGGTTCGGGTAAAACGATATTATAGTATTGAGCTCCAGTAAAAGATGTTGGAACGCTGCCATCTGCCGCTCCGGCAAGCGGGTTACTTGCGGCATCAAGAATAGTGTTATCGTCCGTAAGACCAAGACTAATTTTACCATAGCCGTTGATTCCGTTTATAGTGACTGTACGTGTGGTCGCGCTGGTTACAGCGACCACAACGGGTGATGAAAAGGTTACCGTTCCTGTTGTACCAACTGTAAAATCAGTAGGATCAATTCCGGTAAGTGGCGTATTGGTCTCAGTAAATGTAACTAAAAAGCTAACACTCGTTGCAACAATTCCATTGGTTATACCAATGCCCTTTAGTGTAGAACTAGTAGCAATGGAGGCTACCACAGGAGGAGCTTTGTCAAAAGTTACTGTTGATGCATTGGTAGTTGCAGTTTTTACTGAACTATTTCCTGCCTGATCTTTAAACGTAATTGAAAATGGCATCACCCCATTGTTGTCAGAGGCGGTTGTAGTCAACGTTGCGGTTGTGGCCGTAACCGTTGAAGCAGCAAGCCCATCGATCGTAGCGGGAGATACACTTATGGTTCCTAAGTTATCGGTAGCCGTATAGGATACTGTCACTACATCACCCACTTTAGCATACACCGGGTTGGCATTGTTCGAGGCAACAGTAATGGGAGTTACAGTTGGTGCAGTCTTATCAAAGGTAACAGTAGAGCCTGTTGGGCTATCTGTAGTCGCCGTTGTGGTTGTCGACTTGATTGCCTCATCAGCCAGAATCGAAAATGGCACTACACCTTCTGTCATTGCTCCTGTCATGAGGAGTGTAGCCGTATAAGTTGATCCAACTGGGCCTGTGACAGTAGTCGCAGGGGTTACACCATAAAAGTCTACAACAGGAGTAGATACTAAGGTACGGGCTACGTTGAATGTCAAAGTGATGGTGTTGCCCGTTGTAGCAAAGGCAGTATTGGTACCGTTGTTAGATTGAATATGGACCGATGTTAAAAAAATCGGCTCAGCAGGTGCGGGTGCCGCACCTCCAAAAGCAACTAATTCATTATTTGCAGCATCAGTCACATTACCAGTTGCCTGGTTATAAGATAAAGTGACAGCATCAGTCCACATGCCATTGGCAGTTGAGGTAAGCGTTACTGTTTGGGTTGCTGAATTATAATTTGCTCCACCGGCAATTGTTCCGACACTTGTGGTGAATCCTGTCACAGTGTTGGTTACTGCTGCATTTAGTGGTCCATCAAATTTGAAAGTAATTGTTTCAGGGCCACTTCCATTTGCATTAAAAACAAGTCCTGTAGCTAAATCTGGAGGGTCCGTATCTGCTGGATTTAAACCTGCGAATGCTCCCATTTCATTACCCGCTGCATCTTTTACTACCGTGCCGCCCGGTGTGAAACTATATGTAGTTGCACTCGTCCAATCGCCGTCGTTGTTTGATTTCAAGTGAATGATATTCGTAGGATGATAGGCAGTTCCGCCACGGTTACTGCAGGTACTAAAACTTCCAGTGCTTGAATTAAACCCAAGTCCTCCAGTTGGAACTACAGGAATTGTCGTTCCATCAGCAAGATTAAGTGGTTCCGAAATTGTTAAGTGAACCATTTCTTTGTTAGAATCACCCCCCGAGCCAGCTGCAATTGCAGTTCCATTGCAGGTAGTAAATGAAGGATCACTGGTTCTGACAAAGCTGGCACTAAAACTAGCTGAGGTTACGCTGGGTGGTGTTTGGTCAACATCAATATTGGTTGCACTCTTTGTCCAGTTAGTGCCATTACCTGCCGCATCTGAAACAATGGCGCGCACCTGAAGGAACTGAGTTTCGGAACCGGATGCTCCCCCTACAAGGCCTTCCTTAAATCCGTCCGCGCCAGACACTGCAGCTTCCAAGTCTGCAGCAGTTATAGCGACCGTTTTCGTTCCTCCCGTCCTCTGTCCATTGGTAATAGTAGATAAACCTGAACTGGCTACGTTCACCCACACATTAGTAGTCGTATTTTGAATTTGAATTTGCACTGTTCCTCCATCTAAGGTTCCATCACCGGCAGTAAGGGGCACAACAACATTCATACCTGTATTGGATAAGTTCCAATACGCGGCAACCACAGTACCACCTGTGGTAGTAAGTGAGCCAACTGTCAAAGCAGCAGGAGCTGTTTGGTCTATGATCAGCGTTGAAGCGCTTGCTGAACTGGTGGTTGTATTACCTGCATTGTCCGTAAGGACGGCTTTAAAATTTAACGTATTACCATTGCCATATTTTGCATTGGCCGTAAGAACGGCATCTGATATCACCACGTTCTGAGTAGTGTTAATGGCGGAAACAGCGACCGCTGTTCCCAGATTAATGTAAGTCCCGCCTGAACCGTTGTTGGAAACCTGAATTTGAATAGTACCAGATGAAAGGCTGGCATCATTTGCCACGGGTACTGCCACAGTAATACCGGCTGTATTTGCCTGATTTGAGATGTTATAATATCCGGCAACCACCGTACCACCTGCATTGGTAGAGACCGTACCTGCAGTAAATGCAGACGGGGCCGAAGTATCAGCAATCAGAGTGGATGCGCTAACTGTACCGGTTGTCGCGTTACCAGCCACATCGTTTATGATTGCCTTGAATGAAAGTGTATTTCCATTCGCATACCTTCCATTTCCCGTAAGTGTGGCGCTGCTGATAGCCACGGTCTTAGTTGCGTTAATCGCGGCAATAGCTGAAGTAGAGCCTAAGTTAATGAAGCCACCTGCTGCTTGATTATCTATTTGCAATTGAACTGTTCCTCCACTCAAACTCGCATCATTGGCTATTGGAACATCCACGGTGATACCGGTATTAGACGAATTATAAAATCCCGCTACCACTGTGCCTCCAGTGGAGGCTGTTGATCCCACGGTAAATGCTGCAGGAGCAGTCAAATCAATAATACAGGTAGAGGCACTTACAGTACCAGTGGTGGGGTTACCAGCCACATCCGTAATTACCGCTTTGAATGACAACGTATTTCCATCAGCATACTTTGCACTCCCCATGAGTGAAGCATCTGTGATATTTACCCCTTTGGTAGTGTTTATTGCTGCAATCGCTGAAGAAGAGCCTAAGTTCACAAAACCACCAGCAGCCTGATTGTCTACTGTGATCTGCGCACTGCCTCCGTTCAAGGTAGCATCATTCGCTATCGGAATATTCACTGTAATTCCAGCAGTATTAGCAACGTTAGTGGCATTGTAATATCCGTTCACTACTGTTCCTCCCACATTTGTTGTGTTCGTGCCTACCGTAAAGGCTGCAGGGGGGGTCTGGTCGATAATAAGGGTTGAGGCACTGGCCGAGCTCGTAGTCGGGTTGCCCACATTTTCCGTGATGATTGCCTTAAAGTTTAACGTATTGCCGTCCCCATATTTTGCATTGGCAATAAGAACCGCATCTGATATCACTACGTTTTGTGTCGTGTTTATTGCAGCTACGGCAACCGCAGTCCCCAGGTTGATATATGTTCCTCCTGATCCATTGTTGGAAACCTGGATTTGGATTGTGCCTGATGAAAGGCCCGCATCATTAGCCACGGGTACTGCCACGGTAATCCCTGCAGTGTTTGTGTGGTTAGAAATATTGTAATACCCAGCCACTACCGTACCGCCCGCATTGGTGCTCACCGTGCCTGCTGTAAAAGCAGCGGGACCACTAACATCAACCACCAGTGTCGATACACTCACAGTTCCCATAGTCTGGTTACCTGCAGCATCTGTGATGATAGCTTTGAATGACAGTGTATTTCCGTCGGCATATCTTGAGCTACCCGTTAATGTGGCGCTGCTTATGGCAACTGTTTTGGTAGTATTCACAGAGCTAATAGCTGATGTAGAACCCAAGTTGATGAAACCACCGGCTGCTTGATTATCTATTAATAATTGAACTGTTCCTCCATTCAAACTCGCATCATTAGCTATCGGAACGTCTACGGTTATACCTGTGTTGGTTGAATTATAAAACCCTGAAACAACGGTGCCTCCAGTGGAGGCAGTTGCACCTACAGTAAATGCAGCAGGAGAGCTTACATCGTAGGTTACCAGCGTGCTATTTACTGTAGTAGCCGCATTATTTGACGCATCTATTCCGTTAAAAGAAACCGTATAAACAGCGCCATCTACGAGTGTAGGGTTATTGGTGAGCGTAATATTCGTATGGGCACCAGCAGTAAGCTCAGTTCCTGCCAAAGCCTGCGTATGATTTCCATCGGCAACTCCACCAGTATGTGTCCATGTTATTGTACCTGACGTTATCGGTTCTGAAAGTGTATATGATACTTTTGTAGTGTTTACGAATGAACTTGCAGCCGGAGCCGTTGATGTAAACACTGGAGCTATTTGGTCACTGAATGTAACAATAACTAAGCCATCAGCACCATCGCCAGAGTTACCGTTACCATCACCACGTCCGCCACCCCCACCACCTGGGAATGCTCCTGCCGTGGCTTGTTGACCTGAAGCATTACCTCCAATACCACCATCTCCATCCGGACCGTCACCTATTGCACCACCAGTACCACCTGAAAAATTACCTCCATTGACGCCTGCTCCTGAAACAGAACCCGAACTACCACCACCACCACCACCATTACCTGTTGCTATACCGCCATTACCCCCGCTGCCTCCATTATTTTTTGTGCCATTTCCCGTGCTGCCTGCCCCTGATCCTCCGGCGGCACCAGTGGCTCCAGTATTTGTAACACCACCACCTAATGCAATTACCGCAGCACCAAAGCTTGAAGAGGTTCCAACTGTTCCATCAGCCGAACCGTTTATTCCACCCAATCCGCCCGCACCAACTGTCACTGTTGGATTTACACCAAATGCAACTGTGGCAGTACCGCTGGCGAAAGCTCCTCCACCACCGCCTGCTGCACCATTACCGGCACCAGAATCACGGCCACCGCCACCACCACCACCCCACGCCTGAACACTTACGGTAGTGATATCATTTGGTACTGTAAAAGACCCAGTCGCTGTATAAAAAACAACTCCTTTGGGATTTGTTGCACTTGTTGTTAAGTTATAAGTTGGGTTAGCTGCTGTATTAGTAAATTCATAGGCTTGTACATAATAAGTGGTCCCTGCCACAAGGTTTGTTACCGTTACGTTAGTCCCAGCACCACTGATTGCAGCCACAATTTTTACTACACCCGTGCCTCCGTCTTTGTCAGTTGCTGCACTGTAGTCACTATTGGCACCGAGAGTAGCAATATTAGTAGTGTTATTACTTATAGTAGCAACGTCAAACACACCTGCCGCGTCCTTCACCACGATAATTCTACCGACTCCGGTTCCACTTGTCCAACTGATCTTGAGGGAAGTCGCGCTTCCACCAACAGGTGCGAATGTCAGCCCTGTTACTTGCTGAGCGAGGCCAGCCGTTGAAAAAACTAATACCACGTACAACAGAGTAAAAATTCTCTTCATAAATATGCCTTTAGAAAATGCTTGTCCAATTTTTTAAACTAATACTAACTACAGATTGCCTTACTGAATATTTCCCTGTAAATCCGTCTTCATTAAAACCACGGTTTTCACATTAGCCAGAGTCGTAGTTCCGAGTACTACATACCCTCCGTCGCTGGATTGTAACACCCTTACCCCAGCATCAGGGTATTTTCCACCATGAGAAATTTCCCATTGTTTAGTTCCGGTTCCATCCACTTTAATTAAATAATAATCAGTGTTCGTGCCCTGAGCATCCACCGTACTGGTTCCCAATAAAAGAAGGCCTCCGTCAAGTGTACTACAAATAGAATTGCCCGCCAGCGATAGGCCAGATCCTGTGAAATTGGCAAGAGAGCCAATCAGGTCGCCTTCACTTCCCACTCGTGCAACGGAAATTTCTTGTGCAGAAATATGGTTTCCGATAAAGGCATAACCATAACCGTAGGTGCAAAAATCATTGCCAGTGTAACCTGAATTATCACCTACCGGGTATGATAAATCAAACACAGTATTTTGTGCATTGAAGCCTGATTTTATAAAGCGCATATGCGTTCCCTGAGCATCTGTTCGAGACCCGCCCCAATAGGCATTGGTTTGCGAATAATCAAGATAGAGACGACTAGCCAAATTGCTGGTACCTCCTCCATAAGTTCTGGTCCAGAGAGTATCTAAGGTAGTTCCACTGATTTGTGTAAAATACATGTCCCCTCCGGAAACCGGGGTAACGAGATCATGCCCAACCATTTGGCCAACTACAAATATGTCATTGTTGGAACTGCTCGATTGAGCAACCCCTTTTCCAAGAACATAATTACCCGATCCCGTACGATAAGAGGTAGCATTTCCAAATTTTGTGTAATGAGAAATAGAATCTTTGATCGACCCATCCGTATTTATTCTCATAACAAATAATGATGCTCCAAATTTTATGTTCAGCGCTGTTCCGACAATAACGTAGCCTTGATCGTTTCCTGAATTATCTTTAATGGAAACAAAATTGCTAGGACGAAGATCATTGGAACTCGAACTCTTACTTCTTCGAATAAACTTTCTCCAAGTGACATTGCCACCCAAATCAGTTTTAGTAATGTTAATCCCGCCTGACCCAGCGGTAGAGTCGGAATGGGAAAGTATTAAATATCCATGATCAGAAGTTTCCAAAATATCAACGGCCTGATCCTGGTTTCCATCACTATAATACTTTACGAAAGTAGAAGGTTTTGATAACTGAACTCCGCTTTCCTTACAAGCAGTAAAAAAAAATAAAAGTGCTATAACAGTAAATAATCCTTTCATCGGGATGAATTTATTTTCTTTTAAGTTTTATCGGATTAAAGTAGGGGTATATAACCCCAATGTTTGCCATGAATGTGAGCGGTTTGTAATCCGGAAGTGTGTAGTTGTAACTAAACACCGATTCTACGTTGGTCCTCTTAGTGGGATCAACCGGGGACGTTAGCCCATATTGAACTCTGGCTTCAGCAAGTATATAAATTTCACCAAATTTATATTTAAAGCCCGCCCCACCGATCACGGATGGAACAATCACTTTATAACTAGGCGTGTTGTCAATATCCGCGCCATTAACAGACCCTGCGCCATTCACTGATCCACCGACCCATGAATTATTCGGAGCACTGATTGACCCTTTCACAATATAACTAATCCCCGGCCCAACGGTCACGAAGGTTTGAAGTGTTTTGGATTTGTTCAACTTTAGCTGCAGCAAAGGATTAAAGTCAAGCCATGTTTGTTTTATAGTAGCTTGGAAATGAGCAGCCCCTCCTGCAAATGAAGTATTATCGTACGCGAATGAACGGGATGTATAAAATACCTCCGGTGCAAACGTCAAGCGGTTAAGAAATTTATTTTTTGAATTAGAGAATATCGCCTTTTCAAAAACAATTCCAAGTTGAATGTTGAGTGGTGTACTGTATTTTCCTTTACCATCAGAACCAACTGAAACATACTGCAACTCGGATAATAATGGCATTGTTGCATTGGCGCCAAATTTTAATCCAATATTGAAAACTGGCTTAGTCCGAAATGTATTATAGAGGCCAATGAACTCAGCGGGTTCTACTTGAGGATTAGGCTCGTAGAAATGTTCTGTCCTCAGCAACTTGAGCATGTTCTCATCCGCTTTTTCTGGTTCTTCCAAATAAATGTAGGCCAGCGTAAGCAAGCGATATGCATTTACCTGTTCCTGTTTTGAATATTTAATAATTTCACTGTCTTTCAATCCAGGCAAGGAAGGAAGCTCGTGAAGCCGTCCTTGTTCATAAATGGATTGCGCCAACCGCAAGGTTTGAGCGCCACCTTGCTGAGCAAATGCACGATCTAATCCGATAAGGCAAATCAACGCTACAACTAAAATATACCTCATAGAATTATTTATTATTAGCAGGCAGATTCGGACAGGTGGCTTGGGGTTTATCGTCGCTTACAAATTGATCCCATTCTTCCTTGGACAAATTTCTTTTCACGTAACCGCATAATTTTCCTGACATCGCAGAAATTTTTGTAGGCCATACGTGAATCGTGTAGTCAACATTGTTGGGGCCTATGTTTTGAACAATGCTGTGGATCCCTGCCATAATCTGATTGTCATCCGGTGAGAACGCCATGCTCCAAACCCAGTCATGATCATTCAACACTTGTGGCTGCTGGTTCAAATCTTTCATGTTCCAGAGGCGTATCGATTTGTCTTTACTTGCTGTTGCCATGAATTTTCCGGCGTGATTAAATTTAATCTGCTCAATGTGTGAAGTATGACCCGTCAACACTCTTCGTATAACTCCAGAGTTGACAATTCGTAACTCGCCATTCTCTGCACCTATCACAACTTCGTTTCCTTCTGGGGTAAATGCAACAGTGAGAATGTCCTTACCTTGAGATAGAATCGAATAAGTGTTCACTGAGTAATTGTTTTTTATATCCCAGATGTAAAGATTTCCATCTACGCCACCTCCGGTCAATTTAGTACCATCGGGACTCAAGTCGATGGAGGTAATCTTTTCTTTACACGAGATCACTTCATGTGCAGTGTTTAAATCCGAATACATAATGCTTTTGCCTGAATTACTACGTGCATAAAATCCTTTGCCATCATTGGTAAAGTTCAGGTTTTCAACATCAGAAATAAACCCAGTGATTTTTTTAGGCTCACTACCAGGTTTTGAAAGGTCAAAGAGGTACACATAGTTGGCATCACGGTCTGCAGGAAATAATCCACCCGCCACTAGCAAACTTCCATCAGCGCTGATGTCCATGGAATAAATCTGATAGTCAACAAAATTTTTAAGTGTGTCAGCTTTCCATGTACCACCGCTTAATCCCCAATGGATTACCCTGCCATCACTACCACCTGAATAAATTGAATTATTCTTTACGCTGGTCACCAAAGCACGAGCTGCATTGGTATGGCCACTCAAACTATTGGTCATAGGATCATCCAGTGCTTTAAGTGCGCCAAATAATCCATTGTACACTTCATTATTAAATTCATAGCCAGCGAATTTACTGTTGAAGTTGAAGGCTTGCTGAGCGACAAGCGCACGTTGCTCTTTGTCATTGATTTCTTTGGATTTCAATGCCAAGGCCTTTGCGAGCGCTTGATAACGTTGCTTCTCCGCTTCAGCTCTTGCTTCATTAGCTGCTTTAGCATTGGCATCGGCTAATTTCTTTTGCTCTACCGCGATTTTCGTTTGCTTAACAGCATTCTCTTCACTTTTCTTGGCCTTAATTTCATTTTCCTGCGCAAGCTTTTGAGCTTCCAATGCCAAGGCCTTCTGTCGGTTGGCCTCCGCTGCACTTTCTTCAGCAAGTTTTTGCTGCTTCTTCGCTTCAGCCGCGCTTTCTTCAGCTTTCTTTCTTTCAGCATTCGCGATGTTGGCTTGCTCATTTGCCTTTGCCGCATTCGCTTCGGCAAGTATTGCATTTTCCTTAGCAATACCTTGCTGTACAAATGCATAGACCAAAGCAATCAAGGCAAGACCAGCAAGCACACCAAATACAATG
>Ga0302321_100000814_pt1 | contig 27033 bp, 21 predicted proteins | sample Fen_T0_1_FD_202505 | JGI IMG/M metagenome (GOLD analysis project Ga0302321, IMG submission 202505) | Peat permafrost microbial communities from Stordalen Mire near Abisko, Sweden - Fen_T0_1 | ecosystem: Environmental > Terrestrial > Soil > Wetlands > Permafrost | place: Sweden: Abisko... | reverse complement strand
GCTGGCAGTGATTCGGCTGGGGGACAGGACGGACTGGACGGCAGCGGCGCGAACCCCGACACCGCGCTGGATAGGGCCATCGATCATTCGTCGGATGCCGATGCGGTACAGGTTGGCCCCGGGGGAACCATGGAGGTCGGACAGGGCGATTCCAGCGCGACCGACCAAGCGCTGCCCCCCACTGGCAGTGATGTAGCTCCGGGCCAGGACAGCAGCGGCGTCACCCCTGACACCGCGCTGGATGGGGCCATTGATTTTTCGGCTGGCACGATGGATCAAGCGCCGCCCTTCGATGGAAGCGATGTGGCTTGGGGCCAAGACGGGCAGGACGGTAGCCACGCCAGCCCGGATATCAATGCAGACACGAACACCGGGACAGGGATCATCGCAGACGGCACCTACCGGGTGATCGCTCGTCACAGCGGCAAAGCGTTGGACGTATATGGGGAGGCCACCGCGGATGGCAGCAACGCCGATCAGTGGACCTATGACGGGGGCAAGAACCAGCAGTGGGCGCTCACGCACCTCGGAGGAAACGTGTTCGAGATTCTCGGTGTCCAGAGCGGCAAGGCGCTAGAAGTTGCCACCACCTCGACAGCGGACGACACGAACGTCGACATTCGGACGTACATCGGAGCGGCGAACCAGCAGTGGACGATCAGCGCGCTCAACGGCGGCTACTTTCGACTGACGCCGGTGAGCAGCAGCGGCTCCGCGCTCGATGTCGGCGGGGTTTCGTCGGCCGACGGTGCGAACGTTCATATCTGGACCTGGTTGGGCGGCAACAACTACAACCAGCAATGGTCCTTCCAGGCGCCTTGACGACTGTAGGGGTGGTTCGATTCCTTGCTCGACGAGCGACCGAAGCGAGACATTGGGATCAGCAGTTGCCAGCGACGGACGCGTGGCCAGTGAGCGAAATGGCCAGCTTGCGCGGGGCACGGGACTTGCGTCTAATGCGGGCATGGTTCGACCCATGCCTGGGATCCTTTTCGCCGTCATGGCCGTGTTTGACTTGGCCTCGCCGCCGCGCGCGCAGGCCTGTGATCCGCCGCGGCCCGGGGATGTCAACAAGCGCGAGGTGACCCCGAACGACGGACAGACCGGCGTTCCGACCAACGCGCGTGTCACCGTCCAGTACGTCACCACCAGCGGAGTCACGGATCACCTCAAGCTCCAGTCCAGCGATGGCGTGCCTGTTCCGGTGAGCATTTCGCAGACGTATTCCCCCTACATTCTCACCCCGGTGGAGGCGCTGCAGCCCAATACCACGTACCAGGTGCTTTCGGATCTTGCCAAAGTGCCGTGTGTGCAAGGCATGCCCTACGGGACGTCCTCTCCGACGTGCCTGCAATCGGTGGATGGCGGGGTGGCCGATGGCGGGAGCTCGAGCGATGGAGGTTCATCGAAACCGTCGTTCGTGATCGCTGCGTTCACCACCGGCGCCGGGCCTGACACCACGCCGCCCGTGTTGTCGGGGATCTTGAACTACACGACCATGCCGGAGAGTTGCGCGGGTGGAAACTGCTGCGTCGATTACACCGGCGTGGCAATCCTTTTCGGCTGGAACGGTGCCTCCGATGACATGGGAATCGATCACTATGAGATCTCCAACCTAGACGGCAGCGGCGCAGACCGGCCGTCGGGACCGGCCGTCAGGGGTCTGGTCATCTGCACGCGAGATTCTTCCACCTATCCCATGCAACCTCTCGGCAGCTTCATCGGCACGGCTGGAACGTACCAGGTGGTAGCCGTAGATCTGGCGGGTAACCGTTCCGCTCCTATCAGCGCCTTTGTCCCCATCGATTGCCCCGCCTTGGATGCCGGCAGCGACGGACGAAACGCGATTCAAGGTGTCGATAGTGCTGTGCAGGCGGAGGGTCCATCGCCCGCACCCCTGGATGCGGCTCCTTTCGATGCGGGCGTGGACATTGCCGTGGATATCGCCATGGCCGCAACGGACGCCGCCCACGCGGATGTGGCGTCCGCCCAAGGAACGGATCCCACCAATGCGGGGGGATGTTCGTGCCGACTCAAAGGTGGAAGGCAGGACGCCACGGGGCTGCTACTCGTCTCTGCCGGGCTCTTGCTGGCCCTGCGCAGGCGTCGTCGCAGCTCATGAAAGACCCAGGACATTGCCCGGGACCTGATGCTATGAATTTGGCAAACGAGGAGGGCACGTCATGGTGATGCGGAATGTAGAAGCAAGAAACAGTCGAGGTGTTCACGCCGGATACAAGCCATTCTCGGTTGCGGTTCTAGCCGCCTTCGGTGCACTCGGGTGTGGCGTGACCCCGCCGATCTATCCCAGTCCGGCGGCAAGCAACTACTGCACGGATTTTCTCCGCTTCGCACATTCCTGCGCAGCCGGAAACACGGCAGGCTTCCTGATCTGCCTGTGTATCACGGTGACTGCGGGGTTCTTGGCGGCGCAGCTGAACAACGACCAGGCCAGGGACAGTTTTCTCAGGAAGAACCAATCCACGTTCCTGTTTGTTGTCGCCGTTCTGGCTGGCGTGCTGGGCGCCTATTTCCATTCCCGCGCCGATGCGGCCTCAGGCGCCGCCGCCGACGTCCAGGTCGCCATGATGAACCGGGACGAGGGCAAGCGCTACGACCTGTGCCTGGGCGCCGCCTCGCGCTGGGATGGCTCGCTCTCCAGATCCCTCGATGCTGCCAATGCGGCCGCTCCCAAGGCGGATTCCAACGGAACCTATCAATTGGCCGATGCGGTCGAGAAATCCGGCGTGGTGCGCGGGCGGCTCATCCATGCCACCGAAAGCCAAGCGCAAGTCACCAGGACATTGCTGGATGCGCTTGAGAAGGCGATTCCGCCGGCCAAGATGTCGCCTCAGATCAAGGCGGATTTGGAGGCGGCGCGAGCCAAGCTGGACGACATGAGCACTACCATAGGCAGCACCAAGGTCATCTCGGACGACACGTCGAACCTTGTCGAGAAGGCGAAAAAGAGCCTGCGTTCGGCCGACGAAGAACCGGCGACCCCGCCCAAGCAGGCCAAACCCGAGGCGACGCCGGACCAGCACGCGCTCCCGCAGGGCAAGTAGAACCTACTCGCCGGTCAGCGCCCCGCCGCGGGCTTGCAGGATGAAGGTCACCGGGCCGTCGTTGACCAGTTCAACCTTCATGTCGGCGGCGAAGCGGCCGGTGGCAACCTCGATGCCCTCGGCGCGAATGCGCTCAGCCACGCGTTCGTAGAGCTTCTGCGCGAGGACCGGATCTTCCGCGCGGTCGAAGCTGGGACGGTTGCCCTTGCGGGTCGAGCCGGCAAGGGTGAACTGACTGATGACCAGGCAGGCGCCGTGCACGTCCTTGATGGAGAGGTCCATGGGCGTCCGGCCCGGGAAGATGCGCAGGGCACACAGCTTGCGCGCCAGCACATCGGCGTCGGCATCGCCGTCGCCGCGCTCGACGGCCAGCAAGACGGCCAGTCCCAGGTCGATCTTACCGACAACCTCGCCGCCAATTTCGCTGTCCACGCGAACCTCGGCGCGCGACACGCGCTGAACGACTGCAATCATCGTGTGACCCCGGCCTGATTCGAACAGGCGACCTACGGTTTAGGAAACCGTCGCTCTATCCACCTGAGCTACGGGGCCAAGGTGGACCCATTAGATAGTCTGTTTTGGGTCGGAGATCCATCCTGGGATGCGCTGATGTTGGCCGTCAGGGCTTTGGCTTTCCGGACGGCGACGGGGTAAGGCGCGCGAGGCTGGGGTCGGTTGGGGCAGTGTCCTCGGGGGAGAACGGCGCCCCAAGATCCACGGGTGGCTCGTCGCCGGACAGCATGACGGGAAGGTCAACCACACTGCCGCTCTCGCCCGCGGGTGGTGGCGTGCTTCCACGTGGCGCGGGTTGCGGGGACTGGGCGATGGAGGACGGAACGATGGTCTCGGAAAGCTCTGGCGACAGCGGCTTGAGGTTCATGGTCAGCCTGCCAGAGGGGCGGGCGGGCGAAGCGGCTGGTGCGGTGGCGGGCAGCGAGGTCTGTGCCAGGGCAGGGGACATGGCCTGTATCAGGTCGACGACGGGCGTGTCCTCCAACTTGATTTCGATACCCGCCGGCACCTTGCGCTCGTCGGACGAGGCCGGCGCTGGCCGCACCGCCGAGGCGGAGGGCGACTGAAAGACCGTGGCAGACGTTGCCGCCGCCGTGGGCGCAGCCGAAGCCCGCGGGGCCTTGGTCATGTATTCCGAGGCTTCGTCGACCTGGCGCTCGAGGGCGCGCGACACGAATTCCTGACGCCGCTCCCACACCAGGTTGACGGTCATCTCGTGGACCTTGGCCTTCACCACGTGGTAGGGGCGGTCGACCGTCATCTCGCGCGCGCTCACGCGGATGACATGGAAGCCCTTCTGCATCTTCAGCGAAACCTTGCCATCCTTGCCCGCGGCCACGGCCTTGGCGCGCTCGTCGTCTAGCCACACGCGCGCGCCCTCCACGGGACCGCGGTCGTCGAGCACGGTGATCTTGAACTCGGCCTCCGAGGCTTCCAACACGTGGGCGACGAAGGAGGTCTTGCGCGCCTGCACCTCGACCTCTTGCGGAGGCTCGCGCAGCAGCATGGTCTGGCGGCCGCGGGTGTAGATGCCGTACAGGTGCACGTGCCATTTGCCACGCGGGATCCCTCGAAAGGTGGTGTTCTGGTCGATGTTCCAGGCCTCGAAGCGCCGCTTGCGCTTGCCGATCCATTCCATCTTCTTGCGGTAGGCGGTCAAGTTGTCGACCGACGGCGTGTGCTGCGAGCGTGAAATCAGGATGGAGAACAGCTCGTCCTTGGCGTCCGAGTCCCACTGCACCCGGACCACGATGGTGCCCCGCAGGGAAAGCGCGATGGCCCAGGCCAAGACGGCCAGCACGGCCAAGATGGCCAGCCCGACCATCAGCGGATTGAGAGTGACAAGACCGGTGGAGCGTCCAATCAGCGAGGTCTCGATGCGGTCGGTCCGCTGGCGAGCCACGTCGTGCAGAACCAACTCGACCGTCACCCAGGGCGCCATTCCGGCGGGGCGGATGCGATAGAGCAGAAGCGCCCCGCAGCCCAGGTCGTGCGCCAGGCTGGAAAGACCTTCGTCGGTCAGCCGCCCAGGTGGCAGAAGGTCGGTCTGGATCTTGGCCTGCGTCGCTTGCAGTTCCCACGGCGAACGCATCAGCGTTTCCAGCAGACCGTCGCTGAGTTTCTGCTTGCGCACCAAGAATGGCCAGTAGAAGGGCTGTCCGCTGCCGGGCAGCGGGGCGATCTGAATCGCCGAAAGGTTGGGATCGTAGAGGGCGTCGAAGCCTTGCAACACGGTCCGTAGGTTGCGCGCCAGCAAGCTGGGCGGTCCGGTTGGCTTCTCCGGACCGGCTTCGGCGGCGATGATCTTGGCCTCTTCCTGGCGCGTGCTTAGCTTCTGGGCCAGGCCCACGGAAGCGCTGTCGGACTCGGCGCTGAGGCGCGCGCTGATGGCTTTGATCTGCCCCGCGCTCAGTTCTTGGACCTTGACGAGACCGGCCGCCTGCCGAGCCTGTCCGCCTGCTGCCAGCGCCCTGGCTGCCAGCAGAGAAGCCAGCCCAGGTTCCTGGGCAGCGATCTTCTCTGCGGCCGCCAATGCCGCGGCTTCAACCCGCGGACCGAACGTGCCAGGTGGCGTGGCCGCAATGACGGGCAGGAGAGGGCGCCATTCCCCGGCTGGCCTGCCCACGAGCGGGTCGAGGGCGGCGTCCTTCTTGTCCGCCGCATCGCCGCGCTCGATGCTGAGGGCCATGGCGGCCAGCGCAACCGCCGACAGGTTGTGCGAGGCGCGCAACGCGGCCATTTCGGCTTCGGCCGCGGAGTAGTCCTTGAGCGCCGCCAGCGCGCGAACCTTGGCCGCGCGCAGGGGAGCATTCTTGGCGTCGCTCGATAACCCCGCGTCGGCCAGTTGCGCCGCCAGGGCCCATTCGCCGCGCAACAACCTCGCCTGCGCACGGGGCAGGGCTGGCATTCCTGGATCCTCGGCCAGGGCAAGCAGGATGTCTCGGGCGAAAGCAAATCGGCCCACAATCGTCGGCAAGGCGAGATCGACGGCCCGCGAGGCGGCCACGGAATCGCTGGAAACGATGGCGGCCTCGGCGGCCAGAAAGGGGCGCAAGTCGGCGAGGCCGGCTTCCGGCATTTCACCCACGGTGGCGGCGATGGCTGGCGCGATTCGCTTGGCCAGCTGCCTGGCCAGCTCGGACACATCGCCAGTGGCCGCCGCCGCGGCGATGCGAAGCAGGCGCTTGCCCCCTGGACCGACCATGGTACCGACCACGGTCGTTCCTTTCGGGCCGACCTGAAACTCCCACAGGATCACGCTGTCGGCCGCCATGCGCTCGATGAGTTTGGGCGCCATCTCGCTGGTCACGGTCAGGCTCTTGCCAGGCGCTTTGCCCGTGATGGCCTCGATGGCCAGGGCCAGCTCGCGCCTGGGAGCGATCCGGCGCTGACCGGGGACCAGGTAGGATAGAACGAGCAAGGCAACCGCGCTCGCCAGTTCGTTGATTTCGGCCTCGGCAGTGGGATCCGGAATGATCACGGTCTGAGGCTGGGCGCGGGCGGGCAGCGCTACCAACCATGTCCCAAGCAGACAAAGCGCCAGGCAGCACTTTCCCGCTGCGGCTCGGGGCCGCCAAAGTCGGGAAGAATGGCTATGGCTCATGCTGTGATTCTCACAAAGCTCCCGGCGTGCGGGAGTGACGGTTTGTCAGCCTTGGCAACCTACCTGAAGTCGGGGGGCGGCGATGGTAGAGTGCGTGGCGATGCGAAATCTGCGCCTGTTCTACAGTTCCGTCCTAGCGATTTCCACTGCGGCGTTCGCAGCGGGCTGCCACGCGAATCGCAACAAACCCATTGCGCCCCCTGATTCCTATCTTTTGTTCGTTCCCAGCGCGGACAGCAAAGGCGCGGGCGGGCCGCTGCAGGTGGACAAAGCCGATCTCAAAACCCCGGCGGTGGATCCGCTACCCAAGCTGTTCGAAACCGGATTCGCGTCGGAGATGCTACGCACGGTTTACCTGGCCGGGCAGTATCTGCGCGATGCCGTGGTGGACGGCCAACATTTCCCGGAGCTGGCCCGGGCCAACGGCAGCCTGCCGGTCTGCATCGTTGTCGGGGCGGATGCCACTCCCTACGCGCGCGGCCTGTCCATCAAGGGCGGCTTTGGCGGATCTTCGGACCAGCCAACGTTGCCCTGGATTGGGGTTCCGGCGGAGCCCGCACGCGACAAGGCGCTCATGCAAACGCTCACCGGTCGCCTGGCAAGCTACGCGGCCAACCTGGTGGCCACGGGCGGGCTGCTCGACGCCGCCCCGGCGCCGCCCAAGGCGCTGGTCGAGGGCTACCGCATGGCCATGGAGGTGGTGGCCCGCGAATGGCGCACCACCGCGGGTCCGGCGGGCGTGATCCAAGTTGACGAAGGCACAGGCGAGCAGCGCGAGCTATTCGGCAATGTCCGCGAAAACCGCTACATCCTCGCCGACGGCAGTACGTCCCTACGGCCGGCCCACCAGCTTCTCGATTCACCCGGCGTGGCCGCGACCATTCTCTACCGCATGGCCCAATCGCGTGCCGTGGGCCCGCGGGTCGCGCCCGAAAAGTTCTATGCCCCGTACGCGGCGAACCGCATGCCCCCAGGCGTGAGCCCGGCGGCGATTCTTGGCACTTTTAGAAATTTCCAGGCCAAGCTGCTGGGGGTGTGGGCCAGCGCAGTTCTGCGCAAGAAAGCGCCCAAAGACATCGTCGATCTGATTGAGATCTACGGCGCGGAATTCCCGGCCGAACGCGCTGAGGTCATTCGCATCTTCGTAGTCACCACCTTCGGCGGCACCATCAAGCCGGGCGGCAGCTCCATGCAGCCGCAGGATGCCCGGCAAACCATGGCCGAATTGACCGCGCTGGCGGCCGAGGTTGGCGCCGGCCGGAAGACCCTGCGCGACGCGCTGGACCCCGGCCAGAAGTGAACCCTCCCAGGGTTCCCATTAGGATTGAGCTAGGCGCGCCTTCCGGGGTATGAAAGCCGGGTGAGTCCAATCGATTTTTCTCAAACTCGAATCATGGTGACCGGCGGCGCCGGTTTTCTGGGCAGTTTCGTCATCGAAGAGCTGAAGCGGCGGGGGGCGAAGGACATCTTCATACCGCTGGTCGAGGACTACGATCTGGTCGACCGTCAGTCCGTACGCAAGCTCATGGCGGATGCCAAGCCCGACCTGGTCTTTCACCTGGCGGCGCAGGTGGGCGGCATCGGCGCCAACCGCGAAAACCCCGGGCTCTACGCCTTCGCCAACGCCATGATGGGATTGCACGTCTTCGAGGAATGCCGGCTGGCCAAGGTGGGGAAGCTGGTCGCAGTCGGCACCATCTGCGCCTATCCCAAGTTCGCTCCCATACCGTTCCGCGAGGAAGATCTGTGGAACGGCTATCCCGAGGAGACCAACGCGCCTTACGGCATCGCCAAGAAGATGATGCTGGTGCTGTCCCAGGGCTACCGCGAACAGTACGGGATGAACAGCGTGGTGCTCTTCCCGGTCAATCTCTACGGCCCGCGCGACAACTTCAACCCCAAGTCCTCGCACGTGATCCCGGCGCTCATCCGCAAGTGCGTCGAGGCACGGGAAGCGGGCAGGGACGAGATCGTCTTGTGGGGCGACGGTTCACCCACGCGCGAGTTTCTCTACGCCGCCGATGCCGCCTTGGGCTTGGTCATGGCTGCGGCCAGCTACGATTCCAGCGATCCGGTCAATCTAGGCACGGGCACGGAGATCTCGATTCTCGACCTGGCCACTCTGATCGCCGAGAAGACCGGCTTCAGCGGGAAATTGCGCTGGGATCCCAGCCAGCCCAACGGGCAGCCACGCCGGCGCCTGGACGTGTCGCGGGCGCGCGAGCGCTTCGGCTTCGAGGCCAAGACTTCATTCGCCGATGGCTTGCGCGCAACCGTTGAGTACTTCGAGGAAAACCACAGAAAGGGAGTTCTATGAAACGAGCGCTCATCACGGGGGTCACTGGCCAGGACGGGTCGTATCTGGCAGAGCTACTCCTCAAGAAGGGCTACGAGGTGATCGGCATGGTGCGCCGGTCCAGCTCCTTCAACACGGACCGTATCGAGGGCATCTACCAGGATCCGCACAGCAGCGACTACCGCTTCCGGTTGGTCTACGGCGACCTCGAGGACGCCAGCTCGCTCAACCACATCATCCGCACGAACTCGCCCGACGAAATCTACAACCTCGGGGCGCAAAGCCACGTGCGGGTCAGCTTCGACGTTCCCGAGTACACCGCGGACACGGTGGGCATCGGCACGCTGCGCTTGCTGGAAACCCTGCGGGAATCCGGGCACAAGTGCAAGCTGTACCAGGCCTCGTCCAGCGAGATGTTCGGTGGCTCGCCGCCGCCCCAGAATGAAAGCACGCCGCTCAAGCCGCGCAGCCCCTACGCCTGCGCCAAGGTCTTCGCGCACCACATGTGCGAGAACTACCGCGAAGCCTACGGCATGTTCATTTGTAGCGGAATCCTCTTCAACCACGAGTCGCCCAGGCGAGGCATCCCGTTCGTGACCCGCAAGATCACGCGGGCCGCGGCACGCATCAGCCACGGTCTCGACAAGAAGCTGTACATGGGCAACCTGGACGCCAAACGCGACTGGGGCTTTGCCGGCGACTACGTGGAAGCCATGTGGCTCATGCTCCAGCAAGAAAAACCGGACGACTACGTCATCGCGACCGGCGAGGCGCATTCGGTGCGCGAGGCGCTGGAAGTGGCGTTCGGAACCCTCGGTCTCGACTACCAGAAGTACGTCGAGATCGATCCGCGCTACTACCGGCCGACCGAGGTCGACCACCTGTGCGGCGACGCCAGCAAGGCCAAGAACAAGCTAGGCTGGACGCCCAAAGTGCGATTCAAGGAGCTCATTGAGATGATGGTGAAGTCCGACGAAGCCGACGTGCGCGCGTCCTTGCAAGGCCGAGCGCCAGCGGTTTAGCTGCGGGGACGCAACACCCAGCTATCCGCCAGTCGGACGGCTGGGTGACCAGCGAATCCGAATGTCCGATAACAGATATTATGTCAACTTCACAGGAAGAAGCGCACGGAGGCCCAGCTTAGTCTCTAGCGTCCCTGTGCGCTGAGGCTCTCTCTCTTCTCTGCCTGTAGCGCCCGCAGCTCTTCGAGCACCTTGTCGAGATCGCTGGGACGGCCAGCCTGGCTCTCGATGGCGGCGATGACTTTCTCCAGGGCTTCCGTGTCTTTGACGACGCGGGTCCGAATGGCCTCGTACATCTCTCGGAACCCAGCGTGGAAGGCTTGCAACTCGTCGCCCTTGCGCAGGTTTCCCATGTCGGCCGGCAGCTTGTTGTCGCGGATGCGGGCAAAAGCCGAACCGATGTTGTGTAGCGGCCCCGCAATCTTGTGGGTCATCCAGATTCCCGCCACGCTGACGGTGACCACCAGAAGCACGCCGAAGCCGACGATGCCCCACAGAACCACACGGTCGTTCGCTTCAAACTGCGCGCGAAGCTCCCGTTCGACGCTCGGATCGGCAGCCGCGGTCATGGTCACGATGCGGGTGGTTTCCTGGGTGGCAGCGTAGATACGGTAGCCAAGGAAGGCCGTCAGGAAAACCGCTATGGCGATGATGAACACCGTGTAGCGGAGTTGCAGCCCGATATCGAGAAGATAGTTGCGCAGCTTGCGCTTGTGCTGCGGTACGCGCTCGGATTTCGTCATGGATATGCTCCTATGCCTCGTTCCATCCGTGGCTAGCCCCCCTGCGACTTGAAATAGCCGACCAAGCTATCGCCCAATTGACCGGCGGAAGCCTCGATGCAGTCACGCCGGGCATTTTGCTTGTCCCGATCCCGCTTGCCCCCTTGAACCGCCGCGCCCGCGCTCGTCCACAGGATCACACTCCTGGACGGCCAGCGCGCGACCATCACCTTGACCTCGCAACTCGTCTCAAGCGCGGAGCCGGCCTCGCTGTCCTGCAGCTTGAGGACGTTGCCGTCCACCAAGAACCCCGGCCTACCACCCTTGCCCATGTTCTTTTCGTCCGCGCCATCGACCACGGTGACGTGGGGAAGCTTTTCCAGGGATTGCCTGAGACTGTCCCGCAGCAGACCTAGAAGGCTGGCATCCGCGGCTTTGCTTCCGCCGGTGAACGGACCAAACTTCAAGTAAACCTTTCGATCTTTGTTGTCCGGCTTGCTGTCCGGCGGCGCGGGCGTCGCTGGCCCGATGGCGGCCAAGGCCTTCTCGGCCTGCGCGCGTACGAAGCTGTCCGAGTCGCGCTGAAGCACGTTCTTGAGCGCAACCACCGCCGCATCGCTACCCAGCTTACCTAGAGACTGGGCAACCATGGCTCGCACGGTTTTGTTCTCGTCCGCCAGGCCCTTGATGAGCGGCTCGACACCGGCCTTATCGCCCAGCTTGCCCAGCAGCAAAGCCGCCTGGGTTCGCACCTTGAAACTGGGATCATTGAGCAAGGCATTGGACAGGTCGTCCACCTTGTTCCCAGCCAAGGCAGGCTTGGCGCTCGCGAGCAGAAGAACTGTCGCCAAGCCGGCGGCCAGCGCCGGCAGGCCCCAGCGAGGAAACCTCATTCGGACGAGCGCTGCCCCCTGGACGTGGTCCAGTGCGACGGGAATTCGATCACGAAGGCCGTGCCTGCCGAAGGCGTGTCCTCGATCCAAATGGAGCCATGGTGCACTTCGACGATAACCTTGGCAAGCGCCAGCCCTACCCTGTGCGCGGCACGCGCTGGCTTTTCCTTCAAGTGCCCGGCATAGGGATCGAAGATGCTGTCTCTCGTCTCGGCCGGTATCTGCTGCTTGTCGCCGTAGACCCGCAGGCGCGCGATACCGCCGTCGGACGATGAACACAGGTAGCACTTGGTGTTTTCGGGTTGGCGCAGAACGAAGTTCGCCAGATTGGTGACCGCCTCTTTGACGTAGTTTGTGTCGCCGTGAACGGGCACCGCGTAGGAGGCGTTCTCGACGACAAGCTCCTTGTTCGAGGCAGAAGCCATGTGCTCAAGGCTGGAAGCGACAGTTTGGCAGATGTCGGACAGGAGAAGCTTGCCCTCTTTGAGCGTGACGTCTCCGGCCTCGAAACGTTCAAATTCGAGCACCGTGCGCAGGTTGCGTACCATCTCCCGGAAGGTAGCGCGCGTGTCCTGAAGACATTCGTCGAACTCTTCGCGCAGCTTTTTGTCGCGGGTATCTGGCTGCTGCGCGATGTATTCAAAGTTGGCCTGGATCGCTCCCAGCGAATTCTGGATGTCGTGAACCAACCCGCGCACCCAGCGCCGCTTGTTGCAGATGGCGTTGCCCTGCGCCTCGCGCTTGCCATCGAGCTTGCGAAAAACCGCCTGGGAGCGCAGCAACGCCCAAAGTCGTGCGCGGCGCTCTTCCTTACTAGTCGTTGGCGAAAACAGCGCATCCGCTCCTGCGGCCAGCGCATCAAGCCGCAACAAATCACCCTGTTTGCCGTGGGAGAAGATGACTACGGGCAAGAAGTGCGTGCGTGTGTTGGCCTTGAGCCTTTCGCACAAATCCACACCGCCTGCTTTGCTGATGCGCTCGTCGATGAGCACGACGTTGGGCCGATGAAGCAATGCTTCCTCAAAGCCAAGATCGACGGCGTTCACCACCTGGACGTTGACACCTTCGGCGCGCAGGAAGTCCACCAATGGCCGCGCGCATTCGCGATCGGGCGCCACGATCAGCCCCTCGACTACTCCCGGCGCTGCGGCTACTACATCTCGCGTCGTACGTTCATTCGGAAGCATTCGCAGCGCATTCCCTCGCATCACCACCGTAACAGAGGTACGCAATAGTTTCAATCCACCTGGTCCGTAAGCTCGACTTCAAGAGCGGCGCTCTCTTCGTTCTCTCTCTTCCCCGGACTCTCTCTTCCCCGGAGCAGATGAAGGTAGATGTAGGTAATTTGACTTCATATGTTCACATGTATTACCTTGTGTGTATGTCAAAAAGTCTCTCGCAAGCCAGCGCGGCGATGACCAGCACCAGCCCTGACAAGCGCCAGCACCTGCGCTTCGACAAGGTATTCCCGGTTCGGGTGGAATCGGTCCTCTTCGGCGAACTTCCCGGCGTGGCCCGAAACGTATCGGCCGGTGGCATCTTCATCGAAATGCGCGACCCCCTGCCCTTGGGCGCCCGCGTGCGCATCTCATTTTTGAATCCCGAGGAGACCGCCGAAATCGTTGCGCTCGGCGAGGTCAAGAACCACTACTTCGTCAACTACGTCCAAAGTGGCGCGACGCGGTCGATTTCCGGAATGGCGGTTCGTTTTGAAGGTTTTGAACACGAGAGCCAGCAGATCTTGCACGATTGCCTGAACCGCTTTCGCGTTCTGAACTGAGCGACTACTCGATAGTGCTCGGTCGGACTGTGATGACCTCCTTGAGGGGTACGGTCATGTCCGCATCAATCGGTATCTCCACTTCGCGCGGACCGGCCACGATGGCGAGTGTCCTGGTTCCATCGCGAATACTGATCTCGTAGCGCCCTGGGAGAATGCCAGCAAACGTAAACCTGCCATCTCTGTCGTCGAGATCCGCCACGGCAGGCCTGGGAAATGCCAAGGGAGACGATCGGCTGATGAGAAGCGCCCGCGCGTCGGTCGAGATGCGAACCCCGGGCTGCGGCACCGCCTGCCCTGTGACACGCGATCCTTTTTGCTTGAGCGAGAGATCGACTTCCACATCCCCGCCTTCGTTAAGTTCGATCTTCTCCGGCGGGTAGGCCAGCATGTCGCCCTTTCTCGCCCAAAGGTAGTACGTGCCTGGCGCGAATCGGTCTTGAGCGAACGCGCCTGTGCTGTCGCTGGTCCAAAATATCGGTGTGGTAGGGATCCCCGGCACGTCGGAGAGCAAGGCCGCTACGGTGGCATTGGCTTCGGGATCGCCGCTCTTGTCGCGTACGATGCCGCGGATCACCGTTGCCCGCTGGAGCTTGACGCCAACACGCGCGACAGATCCGGCCTGGATCGCCTTCATCACGATTGGCCGCCAGCCGAATTTCGTGATGCGCAGAAAATAGCGGCGAGCATCCAGTCCACCCAGGATGAAGCTGCCGTCGTCCCCGGATCGGGCACTGCTGCTTTCGATTCCGTCTTCCGTGGTGCGCAAGGCCGACACCTCGGCATTGGCCACCGGAACCGCTGCGGGAGAACTATCGACGATCCTGCCCTTGATGACGGCTTCTGGCCCAAGGCGAAAGATCTTCGGCTGACCACCCATCATGGGTGCTAGTTTTTCTGCAGGCAGGCGTTCCACCATTTCGCTGGCCAGGCCTGGACGGCTGAAGCGCAGGGAGTAGTTCCAGGGACCGCTGCGCAGACGGATGCGGAAGGTGCCATCCTTGGCGGTCACTTCCTGTGCAAGCGCCGTCAGCTGCGTACCCCGCGATACCCACACATCGACGTGGGCGCCCTCAATGCGGCGGCCGCTTTCGTCGACCAACCTGCCCGAAACCAAGATTTCCGGACGATCCGAGGTGTCGCGATTGAAGACCGCCCGCTGGAATTCTAGCTCGGATCCAAAGAGGCAGTGCGGTTTGGGCGCCCAAGGCAACGCGCATTCCGGCGCCAGCGTGGTGCAAAACTCGACGCAGTTCTCGTCGTTCTTTGGATCACAAATGGTGGGCCGTGACTGGTCGGCGTCGAGGAACGGCGCGGCCGACACATCACGGCCAGAGCAGTAGACACAGCCCTCCTGCTGCTCGATGCAAAGCACGGCGCGCAGCACGGGCGCAACATTGCCCGAAGGCTGACTACTCTTGGTACCAGGGGATCGCTTGCACGCCCCTGCCACAGCCAGGGACAAGAGGGTAGAAGCGATGAGCAGGGCGTTGGATCGGAACAAGCGGTTACCTCGGACAGGAGTATAGGACAGGCCTTGCTTGGCAAGGACCAAGATTGCAGACGGCCGGTGGGCGCAAAAGATCGGTTGCAAGCGCTGTCCCAGGCAAGTCATGTTGACCGCCGTGCGAGGAAAATTCCTAGTCCTGGAAGGCATTGATGGATCAGGCACCACCACCCAGCTCGACCGCGCGGTGGCGTATCTCGAAAGCCTTGGTCATTCGGCCGTGGCGACGCGCGAGCCGAGCACGGGCCCGATCGGGCGGCTCTTGCGAGAAGCATTGCTCGGCCGACTTGCCATGCCGGATGGAACGCGCATGGATGGCCGAAGCATGGCCTTGCTTTTCGCGGCCGACCGAATCGATCACTTGCAACGGGAAATCGAGCCCCAGCTGGCCGCGGGCACGTCGGTGATTTCGGATCGCTATCTCCTCTCCTCGCTGGCCTACCAAGCCGAGGAAGCGGAACGAGATTGGGTGCTTGGCCTGGCCCGCGGAATCTTGCGCCCGGATCTGACCCTGTTGCTCGATGTGCCGATCGACGTCGCGGCCAAGCGGCGCGAAGCGGCCGGCCGGCCGATCGAGCGCTACGATGCCGATTCCTACCTGGCCAAAGTAGCGGCCAATTACCGCGCCCTGGCCAGCCAAGATCCGTCGGTGGTCATCTTGAATGGTGCCACGACCAAGGACGACGTGACCACTGCGATGTGCCAAGCGATTGCACCCTTGTTCGCGCCCACCGTTCGGGCATGAGACAATCGGCCCATGCAACATTCTTGGCAGCCCGCTTGCTTCGCCCTCGCGGTCGCAGCCCTGTTGGGTTCTTCATGCGCAGGGACGGTTGCGGAGGCGCCCACCCCTGAATCGCTCGCGGTCGCGGAAGAGCCTTCTCCGCCCTCGCCTGCGCCACCGCCTCCTGCGCCAGCCATGGTGGAACCCGCACCGCCTCCGACCTGCACCATGTTCGTCAAGCGCGGCTTGGTTCGACGTTCGGCGCTGGTCCGGCTGATCGATGCGGGACTGCCGCGCTGGATGCAAGGGGTTGAAGGCGATCGCGCGCTCGCCAACCATCGCTTTCAGGGCTGGCTCATCAAGAGCATCTATCCCGGCGACCCGTGCTACCAAGACATCGATCTGCACCAGGGAGACGTCGTGCAGAAGGTGAACGGCAAGTCCATCGAGAAACCAGAACAGGCCTTCGATGTGGCACAATCCCTGAAGACGGCGACCGCCATCGTGGTGGAATTCCTGCGCGAGGGGAAGCCCCAGCGCTTCACCATCGCCATCGCGGACGACTAGCCTACCGTTTCTTCTTGACCGGGTGCTTGGCAGCGACCGGCTTCTTCTTCACGATGGGCGGCTTCTTGGCCTGGGCCAGAGCTGGCTTGGTATCACCGGCCGCACCACCAACCCCTGCTTTGGTGGCGCCGCCGGCAGTACCTAGCCCGGGCGCAGCGGCTTTGCCAGATGGCGGGGAGCCGGGGGGCGCGGCCGGCCCCAGCGCCACGCCGGAATCCGGCACCCGGGATCCCAAACCCTCGGCGGGATTGCCGGTGCCAGTTGTGCCTTTGCCCGCCGCGATCTCCCCTGCGGTCGCCGTCCCTGGCCCCGTGGAACTGGCCTTGCCTTTGCCTTTCACCATCATGGCGATGACCACCACAAGGGCGAGCACCACCACCGCGGCAATGACAAGTATGAGCGTGCGGCGACCGCCGCTGATCTCGCCGACGATTTCGCGCTCGTCCATCTTTTCGCCCGGAACCTCAGGGCCAGATGTCGGCATCGCGGTGGCCGTGCCACCTGTTCGCAACGAGAATTTCTTGCGATCTTCCACGGTGACAGAACCGTCGTCTACATAGCGGTCTTCGAGTGGCCGCGCATCTTCGGCAGCCACCACCGGACCTTCCGCAGGTGCCTTGCCAGTGGCTTGCAACTTGGCTTTGGCATCGGCGACCATCTGCTCTACGTCGCCCTGTTTGAACCACAGGGTTTCGCGGAAGGCCGCACCCGCCTTGGGTGGGGCCCCCTTGCCTGCCTCGCCGGGATGAATGGAAGCTGGCTGGGCCGGTGCAGGTTGGACGGGGCGAGCGGGAGTTGGTTGCACTGGCCCTGGCGTGGCCGTCGGCATTCCCGCCTGCGGCCCTTGGGCTGGGCGCGGAACCGGGGCTGGGGTCGGAGCGTAGGGCGCGGGCGTCGGCGGGTGCGCCGATGCCGTCGTTCCCTGCACTTGCGGCGCGGGCATGACAACCAGGGTCGAGGGCGACGTTTGTACCGGAGCAGGTGCGCGTGTGGCGAGGGGCTGCGCGTAGGGCGCGGCGTGAGGTGTACCCACGGCCATCGTCTGACCGATTTCCGCGGGCCTTGGCTGCTGCGCGATGGGCATGGGCGCCACGGGGGGCGTCGTAGGTCCGCCGGCCGCTGCCTTGGCGGCTCTCGCTTCGGCCACCAGCCTTGCGATATCGGCCTGGTTGCCACCGAACATCATGGTCTTGGCCAGCCCTACTTCGCCCGCGGGCTTGCTCGCGACGGAGGATTGAGCCTTGAGCGCATCAAGTTCGTTCAAGAAAAGGCGCAAGGTCAGGTGACGACGGCTAGAGCTCTTGTCGAGCGCCTTGAGCACGAGCTTGTCAGCGTCGGGAGGCAGATTTGCGCCCGGCCGCCGCTGCGTGGGCGGCAGAACCGGCGTGGACACCTGCATGTCCAGAACCGCCTGCACGCTGGCCCCCTGAAACGGCGGCTCGCCGGTGAGCAGGTGATAGAGAATGGCCGCGAGGCTGTAGGTATTCGAACGCTGATCGACTGGCTTGCCCTGAACTTGTTCCGGCGATAGGTAGGCCGCCACGCCGGAGACCCGATCGTTGATGGGTACGGCCAGGGGAAAGTTGATGACCTTCACATCCCCCGAGGCGGCGACCAGGATATTCTTCGGGGCCACATCGCGGTGGACCAAGCCGACCTTCTGCGCCTCAAGCAAGGCCTGTCCGACTTGCGCCACGATGGATTTCGCTACGTCGAAGTCCACGGGTCCCGCCGCTAGGATGCGTTCAAGCGAATCGCCTTGGCACAGCTCCATCGCGATGGCGAGTCCACCGATGGGCGTCTTCTCGCACTCGATCACCGTGGCAACCTTGGGGTTGCTCACGCGCATGAGCTGCTTGAATTCGCGCTCCGTTCTCGCCAGCGTGGCGGGCGTCGAAACCACCGCGGGCATCACGCTCTTGTAGGCCACCTCTTGGCCAGACTGGCTGTCGCGCGCGCGCCACACCTCGCCGGTTCTTCCGCCACCGATTTTCTCGATGGGCTGAAAGCGGCCCGCCGGTTGGGGGGCGACCATGGTTTGAAGACGTTGTGGGCCCTCGGGAGTCGCACAAGTCTCCTGCGGGCAGAAGTTTGCGTCCTCGGGGTACTGCGTTTTGCAAGTTGGGCAGAATTTCATCCGGGGTACCTGGAGGTGGTGTCACTCCGACCGCTCGGAATACCCGTCGCGGGAGCGAAGTCTGGCGATCTTAGGGCAGAGCCCCTCCCAAGATCAACATTCCTCCCGTCGAGATGCGAGAAACATCTCGCCTTCCGCCGCTTCGCGGCAACGCAAAACTACTTGGTGACGGTCATTTGGAAGCGGACTTGGGAGCCGGTTTCCCAGGCTCGCCAAGACCGGCGAAGAGCTCCGCCTCGGACGGGGTCGAGTGGCGGCTTTCCTTTGCCTTGCGCTTGTGTCCGGCATTGCCGTGACGGCGCGTACGCTTCTTCCAAGTCTGGCGGGAATTCGATGCCATGGTCGGGTTCAACTAGCAGAGCCCGGCGGATAGGTCAAATGAGAACGCCTATGGGGAGCGCTGATCGCATCAAAGCCTCACGGCGCTGATGACGCCGTCGATACCCTGGATGGCGCGCAGAACCTTGTGGAGCTGGTCAACGTGGCTGACCGTGACCTGAAAGGTGTTGAGACCGCGATTGTCGTCGGTGGCCCGGCACTTGGCCTGCGCGATGTTCACCCCGTGTTCCATGAAGCACTTGGATAGCGCCGCCAAGATGCCAGGTTTGTCCTCGGAGACGACCTCGACAGCGACGGGGCGCAGCAGCCGGGTTTCATCGTCCCAGCTGACCTCCACACTGCGCGCGGGATCCAGGTTGAAGGCCTTGGGGCACTGGCGGGTGTGAACGATGACCCCCCTGCCCCGGCTGATGAAGGACACGATGGCATCGCCGGGAACCGGGCTGCAGCACTTGGCAAATCGAACCACGATGTCCGCCTCGCCCTGCACGCGTACGCCACCGACGGAGCGTTTAGGCTCTCGTCGTGGCTGGGCGCGCGCTTCTTCAGCGAAGGCGGGCAGACTGTCCGACGTCACATCGGCGGTTTGCAGCTGCGGGTAGATAGCGGCGGCAGCGGCCTCGGGAGAGAGCTTGCCGTAGCCGACGTGAACGAAGATTTCTTCGCCGGTGCCGAGATGCAGGGACTCGGCGGCCTTGTCGAGCAACTTGTCCTTCTCGGCCACGGCCAGGGAGCGATGGTGGTTGCGCAGGGCCTTGGTCAAAAGGTCGCGGCCCAGACGACGGCTGCGCTCGCGCTGTTCTTTGCGCAGGTGGTAGCGGATTTTGGTCTGCGCCCGGCTGGTAACGACGAACTTCAGCCAGTCCTTCGAAGGCCGCTGGGTAGGCGAGGTGATGATGTCGATGATGTCGCCGTTGCGCAGGAGGTAGCGCAGCGGAACCATCATCCCGTTGACCCGGGCACCGGAGCAGTGATCGCCAATCTTCGAGTGAACGGCGTAGGAGAAGTCGATGGGCGTGGCTCCCTTGGGCAGGGCCTTCACGTCGCCCTTGGGCGTGAAGACGAAGACCTCCTCCTCGAAGAGATCGATCTTCACGGTCTGGATGAATTCGGCCGGATCCTTGAGATCGCGCTGCCATTCCATCAACTGATGCAGCCAGGCGAAGGTCTTGCGATCCTCCGAGCCCATCGACGACTGTTCCTTGTACTGCCAGTGTGCCGCGATACCTTCCTCGGCGGTGCGGTGCATGGCCTGGGTTCGGATCTGGACCTCCATGCGTTCCGAGCCCGGCCCGATGACCGTGGTGTGCAGGGACTGGTAGAGGTTGGGCTTGGGCAGCGCGATGTAGTCCTTGAATCGACCTGGTACCGGCGTCCAGTTCGAGTGGATGGTGCCCAGGGTGCCGTAGCAATCGCGAACGCTGTCGGTGATGATGCGGAACGCGACGATGTCGTAGACCTGTTCTAGATTGCGCCCCGTTCGCTTCATCTTCTGGTGGATAGACCAATAACCCTTGGCTCGGCCGCTGACCTGCCCATTGATTTCATTCTCGGCCAGCACTTGGACCAGCTTGGCGCACACATCGCGAATGTACGCGCTCCGCTCCGCTTCTGTGCCTTCCATCTGGGCATGCAGATTCTCCCAGTCCTGCGGCTCGAGGTACTTGAACGCCAGATCTTCCAGCTCGATCTTCATCCACTGGATACCAAGCCGGTTGGCGATGGGCGCGTAGATCTCGCGGGTTTCGCGCGCGATGCGCTCCTGCTTGTCGCGCGACATGAATTGCAGGGTGCGCATGTTGTACACGCGATCCGCGAGCTTGACCAGGATCACGCGGATATCGCGCGCCATGGCCAGGAGCATCTTGCGAAAATTCTCAGCCTGGCGTTCTTCGCGCGTGGTCCAAGGGATCTGCCCGAGCTTGGTCACCCCCTCGACGATGTGCTGAATCTCCTCGCCGAACTTGTCGCGGATGTCCTCCGGCGTGGCGGTGGTGTCCTCGACGCAGTCATGCAGGATGCCGGCGCAGATCGACGGGACGTCCAGATTGAGATCGGCGATGATCTTGGCCACGCTCATGGGGTGGACCAAGTACGGATCGCCCGACTTGCGGAATTGTCCGGCGTGGCTCTCGGCTGCGTAATTGTAGCTGCGGCGAAGCAGATCTACATCGGCCTTGGGATTGCGCTGGAGGACCGATTCGCAGATGGCGTCGATGGTCACCATCACGTGCCTGAAGGCCTGCGCGCCGCCGCTTGGGCGAGGAGAGCTTGCGCCACCTTTTCCCGCCGCGGTCGCGCACAGCGGGCGGCGACGAAGATCGAGCGAAGGTGGTCGTAGGCGCGAGAGAGATCGTCGTTCACCACGAGATAGTCGTACTCGCCGTAGTGTTCGAGCTCTTTACAGGCCATGGCGAGCCGCCGTTCAATGACGTCGGGCGCGTCGGTGGCGCGCCGGCGCAGGCGGCTTTCCAGCTCCTCCATCGACGGCGGAAGAATGAAACAAAGCACGCTATCGTCGGGCCACAGCCGACGGATCTGCCGCCCGCCCTGATAGTCCACATCGAAAAGGCAATCGATGCCGCCCGCGATGGACTGCTGCACGGTCGCGATGCTGGTGCCATAGCGGTTACCATGGACCACCGCCCACTCCGCGAATTCCTGGCCCACCACCATCTGGTCGAAGCGCTCGTCACTGACAAAACAGTAGTCCTTGCCCTCGACCTCGCCGGTGCGTGGGCTACGCGTGGTGTAGGAAACCGAGAAACGGAGGTCGAATTCGGCGGCCAGCCGCCGCGCCAGGGTGGTTTTTCCGGCCCCCGACGGTGACGAGATCACCAGGAGCAGACCGCGTGAGACTTCTTTGGACATCGCAGGGAATATACGCAGTTTCTACTCGATATTCTGCGCCTGCTCGCGCAGCTTCTCCAGTTCGGCCTTGCCGTCGATGACCAGCGCCGCGATAGCGGCATCCTGGATCTTGCCGCCCAGGGTGTTGAGCTCGCGGCCGATTTCCTGGGCCAGAAAGTCGATGCGTCGGCCCGGCGCATCTTTGGCCTTGCCGTCGAGCAGCGTCGCAAGGTGGTCGAAGTGAGCGCGCAAACGCGCGATTTCCTCGCTCACGTCGAGACGATCGGCGAGCAGCGCCACCTCCTGGGCCAGCCGGGCAGGATCGATAGACGGGTTGCCGCCGACCAGCGTGGCCAGGCGTTCTTCGATGCGTCGGCCGGCGCGGCCAGGCACCAGAACGGCAAGTTCGGAGATGCGTTCGACCAAAGCACGCAGGTTGGTCAGGCGGCGCGCCAGGTCGGCGCGAATGGCCTCGCCCTCGTGCGCGCGCATGGCACACAAGCCAGTGAGAGCGGTCTCGATGGCCGGCGCCAACTCTTGCCAACTGGAGGCGGGAATTTCGGCCGTGGGGCCAGACTTGGTCGCGGCCATGAAGGTTCCCACCGTGTCGAGACCGAGCGGCCCCGGCAGACCCATTTCCTGACGGAGATGGTCGAGTGCCGCGTGTAGCTGCCGCACGCGGGCGGCATCGAGCACCCCACCCTGCCCGTCCGCGGTTTCGTCGCGCAGGCTGATGGCCACCGATCCGCGCGCCAGCGTCTGGCGCACCAGACGCAGGATCTCGGTTTCGATCTCGGGCGCCAGCTGGGCGTCGTAGGCACGCAACTTGACGTCGAGACCGCGGTGGTTGAGGGAACGAATTTCCACCCCGACCGCACGCTGACCCAGCGCCGCACGCGCGCGGCCAAACCCGGTCATGCTGACGACCTTGTGGCTCATGATTTTGGCTCGGCGACAAAAGCGATGGTGACCATTGGCAAGTCGCCTTCTAGCGCACTTTCCGCGGCGTTGTCATGGCTTCCCCGTGGCTCGTTTCCCGGCCGGGACTCGAACGTGGCGCGCCGTCGGGGAATGGCAAACCACCCAGGCCAGCGCCGTAGCGGGCGTCAAGCGCAAAGGGTTTGCGCCCAGCCCGCGACACCAGGACGCGCCAAAGCCCAGCCGAATCCTTGTGCGCAGTCAGGGTAAAGCCGCAGGGCGTGCGCACGACCCGCCACTTGCCCGGTTCCACGCCCGCCGCGGAAAGCTCGACGGAGTCGCCGCGGGAGGGCAGCGCTGCGCTGGGCGCGTATTGGAGCCGGTCATCCACAAGGTTGAATGTTGCCGCGGATGACGCGTCGGTCACTTTTAGTTCTGGGATGGTCGAAAACCACAGCTGAACCGTTCTTGCGTCGCCGGGAATAGGCACCGCATGGGCAAGCGACATGGTGGCCAGGTCAAGCACACGCACAGACAGCCCTCTCAAAAGCGCGGTCTGTCCAGGCGAGCGAATGACCTTTCCGCCCAGCACATACGCAATTCGCCGGCCATCGGCCGAGGCTGCGAATGCGAGCACATGTCCGTCCTCGGCGGTCACTTGCAGGTAGCGTCCAGTTTCCGGGATCCAGGCAAAGATCTCCTGGTTGAGTCCAAGCGCAAGTACGCCGCTGCCCGAAAGATTCAAGGGTGGTTTTGTCCTGGCCACGAACAAGACGCCGCCTTGCACGACCTTTCCCCAGCTGGTTGCCGCTTCGGCGCGCGCGGCCTGCACCTTGGCGTAAACCGCCTGGTCCTGCAGGATGCCCAGATCGGCAGCTTCCAGCACCTCGCGGTTCCACGGTACGAAGGCCCGGCGGATAAGGGTAGCAGCGATCTCCGCGGCCTCGGGGTAACGGCCCTGCCGCGAAAAGCTGCACGCCACATTCAGCTGCGCGCCCAGGAAATCGGGGTCAGCGGCAAGTGAGGCCCGGTACTTTTCCCGGGCCTCGGACCAGCGCTCCTGCCGGTAGAGTTGCTTGCCTTCGCTGTTGAGGCGCATGGCTTCCGCGGGTGGCAGCTTGACCGCCGCGGTGAAGCCGGGCGCATCCGGCACGGGGGCGCTGGCGGGGCAAACCGCAGTGGAGACAACCCAAAGCAGCGCCGCGTTCACGGGTCGACCCAAGCAGAACGCAAGTCCAGCTTGTCACCGACGGCGGCAAGTCCGTGAACTCGCCTTGCGGCCAAGGTGGGCACGTCGTGGCGATAGAGGAATAGGGCCGGCCGATCGGTCGCCAGGATATCGGCAAGCTGCTGAAGAATGGGCGCGCGCGCTGTCGGCGAAGGCGCGGTTCGCAAACGATCGATCGTGGTCGAAAATCGTTCCGACTTGTAGCCGGTGTACTGAAAATCGCCTTGGCTACCGACGAGCAGACGCGGATCTTCGTCCTTGCGGCCGTCCCACGTCAGCCCACAAAGATCGTAGTCGCCGCGCTCCACGCGCGCGAACAGAGTGGCCCCATCCAAGCTGGTGGTATCGAGAAGGATGCCCGCGCGCCGGAGATCCATGGCAAAGGCACGAACCTCGCTGGACAGGGTTTTGGAGTTGGCCGGTACCAAGAAGGTGAGCCGGATGGGCGTTCCCCCGACTTCGCGCACGCCATCGCCGTCGGTGTCCCGGAATCCAGCCTGATCCAGCAGCCGCCCGGCCAGGGCCCTGTCGAACTTGTCGGGCGGCGCCGTGCCGAACGTGGGGGCGCCAATGGGCCGCACCAGCCCGTGATGGAGCTCGGACGCGAAGCGCGCCCGATCCCAAAGCAGGCTCAGGGCCTGGCGAAAGACAGGATCGGCCAGAACTCCCCGGCGCGTGTTCAAGGCGACGAAGGAGTACCGATTCGGCTGAAGCAGATAGAGCTCCAAGGCGTCGCGCAAGGTGGCCTGCGAGACCTGCTCGGGAAAGTGCACCTCGGACACGCGCGGCAGGATATCGATCTCGCCCCGTCGCACGCGCGTCAGAGCACGCGCGGAATCGGCGTCGATCTCGAAGTCTATTTCGTCGAGCATGGAGCTGTCGGGCAAGGTCGCGGCGTGGGCCCTGACCAGCTTGATGCGCTTGCCCCGCTCCCAGGCCGAGACCCGAAAAGGACCCGTACCGATGGGCGAGCGCCCAAGCTGGACCAGCCTAGCCCCGCCGGTGCGCAGGGGTTCGGCGGGAAGCATCGGGATCTCGCACAGCGCTCGCATGGTGAGATCGGACGGGCGCGTGAGGCGCAAGCGAACCATGCGATCGGGCAACACATCCACACCTTCCAGATCCGCGATCAGGGTGTGAAGCAAAGCCGAGCGGTAGGGCGAACGCATCAGGTGTTCCAGGGTGGCTTGCACGTCGAGGCCAGAAAAGACCTTGTCGTCTTGCCAGCGTGCCCCGGTCTTGAGGTGCAGGATCAGGCGCAGGCCATCGCTGGACAGTTCCCAGGTATCGGCCAGTCCGGGCAAGTAGCGATCGCCCGAGCAATCGATGAGCGTCTCATAGACCAGTCCCCCCACCACTCGGTCAATCACCTGCACGGTGTCGAGCAAAGGGTTGAGATGAGGGGGTTCCGCCTCCAGGTGAACCTTCAGCACACCGCCACGCTGAGCGGCCTTGCCAGGCGGCCGTGCGCTCTCGGGCAACGATTTCATGAGCGGCCCAGGCGCGGGTTCGGGACGAGGAGCTTGTGCGGCGGCGCTTCGGTCCTGGTTGGCCCCTCGCTTGGTGGACTTTTCCCGCCCTTTGCGGGTGCAGGCGAGCCCCGCGGCCAGGAATACAATGACTGCAAAGAGACACAAGCCCATGCGCAGGGCTTGTCGCCCCGAATTGACCGTGTTATTGAGGGATGAAAGATGCGAGCCGCATGGTCGTCGGCCGCCGTTCTTGGAAGAGGGGAAACACATGATCCGAATCTGTCTGCTCACGGTGTTCGCGTTGGCTTCCCTGGTGTCATCTAGCGTGTTCGCGCAGGGTCAGGAAGTCACCGCAGTGAAGGTGAACCTGCCGCCCTCTCCGAGCTTCGCCGCTTCAACCCTGCCCACCCAGTATCCGTCGGGTGAGCTTTCCGTGCTCGGATTGCGCAAGATGAAAGACAAGTACATGGACAAGGACGTCCGGGTCAAAGCCTATCTGGTCGAGATCTACGAATGTCCCGCCGAATTGCGCAAGTGCAATGACGAGCTGTCCGACAAGACGAAGAAAGAGAAGAAGAAGGCGATCAAGAAGGGCGGCGACGCCCTGACACAGAACGTCGCGCCCGACCGGGGCGGTTGCCGGCCCTGCGACCAGCCGCACTTCTTCATGGCCGACACGCAAAACGCCAAGAAGGACCATGCGCTGCTGATCGCCGACTATCCGGTCAAGGACTGGGACACGGGCGACCCCAAGCCTCTCGTGGCCAAGGCTGGCGAGCAGTACATCGTGACCGGAACCTTCTCTATTAACTCGATGACCGGCTTCGCGGCCTCGAACGGCCTCATCATCCACAAGAAGTTCGAGGATCTCTCGGGCAAGTTGCTGGCCGAGGGCAACGCGGTCCTTCCACCCGAGGCGCAGACCATCAAGCTTGAGGGGCAAGCTGAACAGAAAGTCGGCTGGGCAGCCCACGAAAAGAATGGCCTGGTCGCGGGCAAGAAGAAGGGCGACAAAGGCGTTCCCGGCGGCGCCACGAAGTAGCGGCCGGAGGTTCACCACAGAGGACACAGCGTCCGGAGGAGATGGGGTTTCGGATCTTGGATCCGGAACCCTTTTTCTTATCCGGCCTCAGTCTTCTCTGTGTCCACTGTGTCTATTCCTAATGAGCATCTCCCCAAGACGGGCCGGCGTGCACATCCACGACGAGGGGAACCTGCAGCTCGTAGGCGGCCTCCATCTCTTGTTTCACCCAGGGGCGGAATTCGTCGAGGTTTGCCTCGGGCACCTCGCACACCAACTCATCGTGCACGGTGAGCAGCAGCCTGACTTCCGGGAAGCGGGAAAGCCCGCGCGCCACGCGCAGCATGGCCAGCTTGAGGATGTCAGCGGCTGAACCCTGAATCGGTGTGTTGCGCGCGATACGCTCGGCGTAGTTGCGCTCTTGCGGCCGCTTGGCGCTGATTTCGGGCAGCGCGCGCGTCCGCCCCAGCAACGTGGACACGGACTGGGTGCGCCGGGCGTCGGCGATCATGGCATCCATGTGCTCGCGCACGCGGGCGTAGCGCTTGAAGTAGCTCTCGATGTACTTGTGCGCCTCGGCGCGCGGGATGTGCAGAACCTGGGCCAGGCCGAAGTCGCCTTGTCCGAACACCAGACCGAAGTTGATGGCCTTGGCAATCCGCCGCTGCTCGCCCGTGACCTCCGCCTCGGCGATGCCAAACACCTCCGCCGCGGTTCGCCGGTGGATATCGACGCCAGACCGGAAGGCATCGAGAAATGCCGGATCTTGCGAAAAATGCGCGAGCACGCGCAGTTCGATCTGGGAGTAGTCCGCCGAAACCAGCACAAAGCCTGGATCTGCGACAAAGGCGTGGCGGATCTTCTTGCCGATCTCCG
>Ga0302321_100000813_pt1 | contig 27045 bp, 20 predicted proteins | sample Fen_T0_1_FD_202505 | JGI IMG/M metagenome (GOLD analysis project Ga0302321, IMG submission 202505) | Peat permafrost microbial communities from Stordalen Mire near Abisko, Sweden - Fen_T0_1 | ecosystem: Environmental > Terrestrial > Soil > Wetlands > Permafrost | place: Sweden: Abisko... | reverse complement strand
CGCGTGGCGGGTCACCTGTCCCTGACCCGCCCGGAGGCCGGGGCGGCGTAGATCAGGCAGAACTCGTTGCCCTCGGGATCGGTCATGACCCGCCAGTGGAAGCCGAACTCGGCGAAGTCGTCGACCGGGCTGCGCCTCCCCCCGAGGTCGACCACCTGCTGGCTGGCCCGGTCGATGTCGTCCACGGCGAGGTCGAGGTGGAGGCGGTTCTTGCCGGTCTTGGCCTCGGGTACCCGATGGAACGACACGACTGGTTCCTCGGCCGCGGGCGGGACCAGCCCGACATAGCGTGGCGGGTCGCCGTACGACTCCCCGATCGGCCGTCCGAGCACGGCCGACCAGAACCTGGCCAGGCCGACCGGGTCGACGCTGTCGACCTGCACCCAGCCCAGGCGTCCGACGGCGGTCATGTCCCCGGAACACCGGCGCGTTCGAGGACCAGCTCGCGCACGCGGGCGGCATCGGCCTGGCCGCGAGTGGCCTTCATGACCGCGCCGACCACGGCCCCGGCCACCTGCACCTTTCCGGCGCGCAGCTTCTCGGCCACGTCGGGCTGGGCGGCCAGGGCGTCGTCGATCGCCGCCAGGAGCGCCGAGTCGTCGGAGACCACAGCCAGCCCGCGGGCCGCCACGACCGCGTCAGGGGAACCCTCACCCGCGAGGACGCCCTCGATCACCTGACGGGCCAGCTTGTCGTTCAGCGACCCGTCGTCGGTGAGCGCCACGATCCGCGCGACGTCGGCCGAAGTGATGGGCAGCTCGGCGAGGTCGACGCCGGTCTCGTTGGCGGCGCGGGCGAGCTCGCCCAGCCACCACTTGCGGGCCGTGGCCTGGTCGGCACCGGCCTCGATGGTCGCCTCGACCAGCTCGACGGCACCGGCGTTCAGCAGGGACTGCATCTCGTGGTCACTGATCCCCCACTGCTGCTGCAACCGACGACGACGCTGGGCCGGTGCCTCGGGCAGTGTCCCCCGCAACCGTTGGACGAGCTCGTCGGACGGCGCCACCGGGGTGAGGTCGGGCTCTGGGAAGTACCGGTAGTCCTCGGCCTCCTCCTTGCTCCGGCCCGACGTGGTGGTGCCGTCGGCCTCCAGGAAGTGACGGGTCTCCTGGGTCACCGTGCCACCCGATCCCAGCACCGCAGCCTGGCGCTCGATCTCGAACCGCACCGCGCGTTCGACCGAGCGCAGCGAGTTCACGTTCTTGGTCTCCGTGCGGGTACCAAGGGTCGTCGATCCCTTGGGCTTCAGCGACAGGTTCGCGTCCACGCGCATCGATCCCTGGTGCATGTGCGCGTCGGAGACGCCGAGCGCGACGATCAGGTCGCGCAGCTCGGAGGCGTAGGCACGGGCGACCATCGGTGCGAGGTCACCGGGGACCTCGATCGTCTTGGTGACGATCTCGATCAGCGGGACCCCGGCGCGGTTGTAGTCGACCAGCGAGTGGTCGGCGCCGTGGATCCGACCCGTCTCGCCGCCGACGTGCGTGCTCTTGCCGGTGTCCTCCTCCATGTGGGCGCGCTCGATCTCGACGCGATAGGTCTGTGGCCCGGCTTCGGTCTCGACGTCCACGTCGAGCCATCCGTCGAACGCGATCGGTTCGTCGTACTGCGACGTCTGGAAGTCCTTGGGCATGTCCGGGTAGAAGTAGTTCTTGCGGGCGAAGCGGCACCACGACGCGATCGAGCAGTTCAGCGCCAGGCCGATCCGGATCGCTGACTCCACCGCTTGCTCGTTGACCACGGGCAGGGCGCCGGGCAGCCCCAGACACACCGGGCAGACCTGGGTGTTCGGCTCGGCGCCGAACTCGGTGGGGCAGCCGCAGAACATCTTCGACGCCGTGTCCAGCTCCACGTGCACCTCGAGCCCCATCACGGGGTCGAAGGCGGCGATCGCCTCGTCGAACGGGACCCGGTCGGTCATCGCGCGCCTCGCCCGACGCCGGCGAGCGCCGGCGCCCGGTCGAGCAGCCGACCACCCCAGCGTTCGTGGAGGGCGGCTTCCAGCGCGGCGCCCACGCGGTAGACCCGTTCGTCGGCCTGGACCGGAGCCATGATCTGCAGGCCCACGGGCAGGTCGTCGTCCCCGAGACCGGCCGGCAGGCTCATGGCCGGACCTCCGTACAGACTCGACGGCAACGTCGCCAGGTCGGCCTGGTACATCGCGACCGGGTCGTCGGAACGCTCACCGATCCGGAACGCGACGGTGGGCGTGGTCGGTGAGATCAGCACGTCGGCCGTCTCGTACGCGGCCTCGAAGTCGCGCCGGATCAACGTGCGGACCTTCTGCGCCTGCCCGTAGTACGCGTCGTAGTACCCCGCCGACAACGCGTAGGTGCCGAGCATGATCCGTCGCTTCACCTCGTCCCCGAAGCCGGCCTCGCGGGTGCGGCCCATCACCTGTTCGACGCTCGACGAGCCGTCGTCGCCGGTCCGCAGCCCGTACCGCATCCCGTCGAACCGGGCCAGGTTGCTGGAGGCCTCGCTCGGCGCGATCAGGTAGTAGGCGGCCAGGCCGTACCCGAAGTGCGGGCAGTCGACCTCGACGATCTGTGCGCCGAGCTCGGTCAGCAACGTGACCATCTCGTCGAACCGCGCCTGCACGCCGGGCTGGTACCCCTCGCCCTGCAGCTGCCGCACGACGCCAACCCGCAGACCTTCGACGCCGCCGAGCTCCCCACGCGCCGCGGACACCACCGCGGGCAAAGGCGCGTCGATCGAGGTTGCATCCATCGGGTCGTGCCCACCGATCGTCGCGTGCAGCAACGCTGCGTCGAGCACGGTGCGGGCGAAGGGTCCGCCCTGGTCCAGCGACGACGAGAAGGCGACGAGCCCGTACCGCGAGACGCCGCCGTAGGTCGGCTTCACGCCGACGATCCCGGTGACGGCGGCCGGCTGACGGATCGAGCCGCCGGTGTCGGTGCCGATCGCCAGCGGCGCCTGGTACGCCGCGACCGCGGCACTGGACCCGCCCGAGGAACCGCCGGGGACGCGGTCGAGGGCCCACGGGTTGTGGGTGGGGCCGTAGGCGGAGTTCTCGGTGGACGACCCCATGGCGAACTCGTCCATGTTGGTCTTGCCGAGGATCACCACGCCCGCCTGGCGCAGGCGGGCGGTCACGGTCGCGTCGTACGGGGGGATCCAGTTCTGCAGGATCCGCGAGCCGCACGTGGTGGGCAGGCCACGGGTGACGAAGACGTCCTTGAGGGCGAGCGGCACCCCGGCGAGCGGACCCAGCGGCTCGCCGGCGGCCCGTCGGGCGTCCACCGCCCCGGCGGCTTCCAGTGCACCGTCGGCGTCGACCGTGAGGAACGCGTGCAGCGAGTCGTCGGTCGCCGCGATCTGGTCCAGGTGCGCCGCAGCCACCTCCACCGCCGACACGTCGCCGGCGGCGATCCGCCCGGCCAGCTCGGCTGCGGTCGACCGGGTCAGCTCCGCGGCGCTCACTGCTCCTCCTCGTCGAGGATCCGCGGCACGCGGAAGCGTCCGTTCTCGGCCGCCGGCGCCGCGGCCAGCGCCTCGGCCTGGGTCAGCGACGGGCGTCGACGATCGGGGCGGGTGACGTTGACCACCGGAACGGCGTGCGTGGTCGGTGGCACGTCGGCAGCCGCCACCTCAGCGACACGGGCGACGGCGGACAGGATCACGTCGAGCTGGGCACCGAAGTGGTCGAGCTCGGCCGGGGTGAGATCCAGCCGGGACAGGCGCGCGAGGTGGGCGACCTCGTCGCGGGACAACGCGGGCATGACCGTCGACTCCCCACCGGTGGCTTGGTCGCCACTGCCTGGCGCAGCGACGCACGCGCCATCCTAGGGACCGGTCAGGCGGTGTCCCGGCGACGCAGGGCGAGTTCGGCGACCACCGGAGACCAGACCTTGATCCCGCCGCCCGCGTCCTTGGCCAGGAACATCGCCTGGTCGGCCCGGTGGATGGCCTCGTCCACCGACAGCGGGTCGGTGCGGACGACCGTCACCACGCCGACGCTCGCGCCGATCGGTAGCGCGGCCTGGCCGAACGGCACCACCCGCGACACCGACCGAACGATCCGCTCGGCGACTTCGACCGCGTCGTCGGGGTCGGGTCGTTCGGTCAGCAGCACGGCGAACTCGTCACCGCCGTACCGGGCGACCATGTCGGCTGCCCGGACGCTGGAGGCGATGCGTTCGGCCGTCGTCCGCAGCACGGCGTCCCCCGCCAGGTGGCCGTAGCTGTCGTTGACCTCCTTGAACCCGTCCATGTCGATGATCATCACGGCGACCGACTGGCGTCGCTGGATGGCTTCGCCGAGCCGGGCGAAGAACAGCCGTCGGTTGGCCACGCCGGTCAACGGGTCGTGCAGCGCCTCGTGGTTGGCCGACCGAGACAGGTCGTAGGTGCGCGAGAACAGCAGAAGTGGCAGGAGCAGGAGCACCGGGTAGAAGGTCCCGGCGTCGGCGAGCACGACGACAACCACCGCCAGCGTGTCGGCTAACAGGTCGGCCACCAGGTACCAACGGACGTTGGCACTGAAGTCCTGCGCGAACGTCGGACCGTCCGGGTCGGCGGCCAGCGCCACCAGCGCGTCGTTGACCACGAAGTGGGTGACCCAGGTGGCGACCACCCAGGGGATGTCGTGCCAGCTCGGTGGGTGGCTCTGACCCATCGGGCTGCCGCCCAGGGCCATCATCACCCACCCGGCGGCACCCATCGACACGACGAACTGGGCCACGTTGAAGGCGACCTTCCACGCCTCCTTGCCGCGGAACGCGGTTCCGAGCCCCCAGCTGACGGCGCTGACGACGATCGCCGGCGCCGGTCCCCACAGGTACAGGGCGGCGAAGGCGAACGACTGGCCCAGGTGGATCGTCGTGGGCTGCGGGTACTGCAGCACGGTGAGGGGACGCAGCTCGAACAGAGCGGCACCGATGAGGATCAAGAAGAAGGCGGGCGACACCCCGTGCCAGCCGGGCCAGGTGATGGCCCGCACCAGCAGCACCGCAGCGGTGAACCAGACCGCGACCACGGTGACGCTGAACACCGATACCCGACGCATCGAAGCCGCGAACCCCCGCGGCCCGTCCACCTTCGGGTCCGGCTGCCGAGCAGCCGGTCCCCCCATTGCCCTACCCCCCTCGCCGTTCGTGGCCCGCTCGCCCCTCGCAAGCGACTCCTACCAAGCGCCGGCGGTCCCCTGAACCAGACGCAGTGAGCGATGACGTGACGGATGCCGCAGCAGCCAACGAGTGGCCTGCTGGGCATCCATCGGGCGGCTGATGTACCACCCCTGTGCCACGTCGCAACCGAGGTCCCGGAGGCGGTCCCACACCGCTTCGTCCTCGACCCCCTCGGCGACGGCGATCATGCCGAGGCCGTGGCTGAGCTCCACGATCGAACGCACGATGGTGAAGTCCGCCGGGTCGTTCGTGAGCCGGCCGACGAACGTGCGGTCGATCTTCAACTCGTCCACCGGCAGGTGTTTCAGCCACATCAGGGACGACTCGCCGGTCCCGAAGTCGTCCAACGAGATCCGCACCCCGAGGCGCCGCAGCTCGGACAACGTCTGGGTCACTGGGGCGGAGTCCTTCGTCAGCACCCGTTCGGTGATCTCCAGCACCAGTGCCGCGGCCGGCAGGTCGTACAGCTCCAACGAGCGCAGCACCGTCTGCTGCAGGTCGGTTCCCTGCAGGTCGCGCATCGAGATGTTGACCGCAATGGAGATGTCCAGACCGGCAGCGCGCCATTGCGCGACCTGCTCCAGCGACGTCTCCACGACGTAGGACGTCAAGGTGCTCATGAGTCCGGAGTGCTCGGCGATCGGGATGAACTCGTCCGGCATGATCAGGCCGCGCGTGGGGTGGCGCCAGCGCACCAGCGCCTCGACCCCGGTCACATCCGACGTCGCCAGGGCGAGCTTGGGCTGGTAGTGCAGCTCGAGCTCGCCGCCCTCGAGCGCCGTGCGCAGACCGCCGAGGAGCGCCAGCCGGTTGGCCGAGTTGGGGTCGCGGTCGGCGGCGTAGATCTCCACACCGGTGCGGCTGTCCTTGGCCAGGTACATGGCGACGTCCGCGCGCTGCAGGAGCTGTTCGCCGTCGACACCGTGCTCGGGGAACATGGCCACGCCGATGCTCGCCTCGAGCTCGAACAGCAGTCCCTCGAGGTGGAAGGGCGTCACGAGCGCAGCGCGCACCCGCTGCGCCACTTCCACGGCCGCGTGAGCGTCGCGGATCGGCGCCAGCATCAAGGCGAACTCGTCGCCGCCGAGCCGAGCCACCAGGTCGCCCGGGCGCAGCGCGGACTGGATCCGACTCCCCGCCAGCTGGAGCAGCCGGTCACCGACGTGGTGCCCGAGGGTGTCGTTGACCTCCTTGAACCGGTCCAGGTCGAGCAGGCACAGGGCCGCCCGGTAGCCGTCTCGGCTGCAGTCGTCGAGCGCGTCGACCAACTGCGCCAGCAGGAACTTGCGGTTCGGCAGCTGCGTCAGCGTGTCGTGCAGTGAGGCGTGCTCCTTCTCGCGCGAGATCGAGGCCGTCTTGCGCACGGCGATCAGCGGGAGGATCCACAGCGGCAGGTACAGCGGCTCGGCAGCGGAGAACACGACCAGCGGCGAGAGCGCGAGCACCGCGATGGTGGTGAGGAAGTAGTACCAGAAGTCGTCGAAGAAGTCCTGGACGAAGGTGCGGCCGACGTCGTCGGACAAGGTCGCAACGAGCACGTCGTTGGCGAAGAAGAACGCCAGCCAACCCAGCACGATCCACACGAGGGACGAGGCAACGAGCGAGCCGGGATGCGTCAAGGACGCCTGGTGTCCGGCCAGCTCCATGACGACGGCCGCCGCCATCAGGCTCAACGTGTACTGACCTACGTTGAAGAACCACTTCCACGGCGGCTTGCGGCGTCGGGCCTCGGCGATCAGGGTGCCGACCGCGAGCAGTGCGACCGCGGGCCAGGGACCGTAGAGGTACAAGACGGCGAACACGAAGGCATGCGACGTGACCACGCCTTGTGGGTCCGAGCTCCCCGCGGCGATGACCGGCCAGAGCTCACCGAGGATCACCAGGGCGGCGAGGCCCCAGAACGCCTTGGCATCACTGGGCGGCGTGTGCACCAGCGCGCCGACGGTCTGGCTGATCGCGTAGACGACCAGAACCCCACCGGCCCAGACCGACAGGTTCCAGAAGAACGCGAAGCTCGATGGTCGGACCAGTGACGGTCGACGCGATGACGCGGCCACGGCCCTCCCCAAAGCGCCTCGGCAGGTCTCCCCCTGACGCTACAAAGAGTAGCCCCGTAAGTACTGTCGGTCATCGCTCAGTTGGCCTAAAACCCCCGGGAGGGGGACGAATCACCCGCTTGGGCGATCAGGAGCCGGGTCGCAAGCGGCCCGCGACGCCGACTCAGTCGCGGCCGGCCAGGGCTGCCGCGACCTCCGGACCCTGGTCCAGGAGCACGACGAATCCCGCCTCGTCGAGGACCGGGACGCCCAGCCCCTGAGCCTTGTCGGCCTTGCTGCCCGGATTGTCGCCGACCACCACGAACGCGGTCTTCTTCGACACCGAACCCGCGGCCTTGCCGCCCCGATCGACGATCGCCGCCTGCGCCGCCTCACGGGAGAAGCCGGTCAGGGTGCCGGTGACCACGATGCTCAGGCCGGTCAGCGTCTGCGGCGCAGCATCGTCACGCGGCTGGTCGGCCAGCCGCACGCCGGCCGCCCGCCAGGCGTCCACGACCTCGCGATGCCAGTCGACGGCGAACCACTCGACCAACGCGTCGGCCATGACCGAGCCGACTCCCTCGACCGCTGCCAGGTCCTCCGGCGAGGCTCCGACCAGCGCGTCGAGGGTGACGAAGTGGTCGGCGAGCGCCCGGGCGGCCGTGGGGCCGACATGACGGATCGACAAGGCGACGAGCAGCCGCCACAACGGTCGGTCCTTGGCCACCTCGAGCTGGCTGAGCAGCTCCTGGCCCTGCGCGGCCAGCTGGGGCCCGTGCTCGCCGGCGCCTGGCGCCCGCGTGAAGAACTCGCAGCGCAACAGGTCGGCCTCGGTCAGCGCGAACAAGCCCCCCTCGTCGTGCACCAGACCGCACTCCAGCAGGGCCACGGCCGCCTTGTACCCGAGCCCCTCGATGTCCAGCGCCGCCCGCGAACCCACGTGGAACAGTCGCTCGCGCAGCTGCGCCGGACACGAGCGTGCGTTGGGACACCGGATGTCGGCGTCCCCTTCCTTCTCCGGCGCCAGGGTCGACTGGCACTCAGGACAACGCGTCGGCATCACGAACACGCGCTCGGAGCCGTCACGGTCCTCGACCACCGGACCGATGATCTCCGGAATCACGTCGCCGGCCTTGCGCAAGAAGACGGTGTCGCCGATCAGCACACCCTTGCGGGCGACCTCGGCGGCGTTGTGCAACGTGGCCATCTGCACGGTGGAACCGGCGACCTTGACCGGTTGCATGACACCGAACGGCGTGACCCGACCCGTGCGACCGACGTTGACCTCGATGGCGCGCAGCCGCGTGGTGACGACCTCGGCCGGGTACTTGTAGGCGATCGCCCAGCGCGGCGCCCGGCTGGTCGCCCCGAGCCGCTCCTGCACGGCGATCTCGTCGACCTTGACCACCACGCCGTCGATCTCGTGCTCCACGTCGTGCCGGTGCTCGCCGTAGTGGTCGACGTAGGCCTGCACCTCGACGAGGTCGTCGACCACCCGAGTTCGGTCCGACGTGGGCAGCCCCCACGACGCCATGGCCGAGTACGACTGCGACTGGGTGCTCGGGGCATACCCCTCCCGGGCCCCGATGCCGTGGACCACGAGCTGCAACCCGCCCAGCTGACTGGTGGCGCGGTCACGGTCGGCCCGCAGCCGTTCGGCGCGGGTCGCCAACCGGTCGGCCGAGCGACTGCCGGCAGCGGCACCCCTGAGCTCCGACTCGACCGCCGCCAGTTCCACGTCGCGTCGGTCCAGACGCTGGCGCAGCGTGCCGGCAGCGGCGTTCCGCGGGTTCGCGAACGGAGTGCGGCCGGACGCCATGACGTGGACGTTGATCGCGTCGAAGGCAGCCACCGGGAAGTACACCTCACCGCGCACCTCGAGCAGCGCAGGCACCGGAACCCCTGCGTCACCGGCGTGCAGGGTCGCCGGGATCGAGGGAATGGCCCGCACGTTGTAGGTGACGTCCTCGCCCGTGCGACCGTCACCGCGCGTCGCCACCGACCTCAGGACACCGTCGACGTACACCAGGTCCACGGCCAGCCCGTCGACCTTGAGCTCGCACAGCATCGGTGGGACCGAGCCCAGGTCCTTGACGATGCGGGTGCTCCACGCCTGGAGCTCGTCCGGGCTGAACGCGTTGTCCAACGAGTACATGCGTTCCAGGTGGACGACGGGTTCGAACATCTCCGACCAGTGGCCGCCGACGGTCTGGGTCGGCGAGTCGGCGCTGACCCATTCCGGGTGCCGGCTCTCGAGCTCGCGCAACCGACGCTCGAGTGCGTCGTACTCGTCGTCGCTCACGGTGGGCGAGTCGAGGACGTAGTAGCGGTGTCGATGCTCGTTCACCGCGTCGACGAGCTGTTGGTAGACGCCCCGTTCGTCGACGTCCCGCGAGGCGCGCGTCACCGTCGCCCCTCCGGATCGTCGTCCAGGAGCCGGGCCCCCCGCACCGCCGACTGGTAGGCGGCTCGGGCGCCCTGGGGGGTGCTCCCCGCCAGGCCGCAGGTGGGGCTCACCACCACCTGCGCCGACAGCCGCTCGGCGGGCAGCCCGAGCCTGCGCCACAGGTTCCACACGGGGGTGACCGTAGCGCCGGGGTCCGACCCGGCGGATCCGGCCGTCGCGACGACGCCCGCGACCAGCCCGGCGCCGGACTCCAGGGCCGCGCCGAGGTCGTCGTCGGCGTCGACGCCAACAGCCGCCAGGTCGAGCGAGAGGGCGCGCGCGCCGGCGGCAACCAGCCGCGCGACCGGCACCCGGGCGTCGCAGCAGTGGATCAGGGGAACGGCGTCCCCGACCGCGGCGATCACCATGGCCAGCCACCGCTGGGCCTCGTCGCCGGGCAGGGCCCGGATCCGCGAGAAGCCGCTCGCGGTCGGGAGCTCCCCGGCCAGACAGGTCGGCAGGGACGGCTCGTCGAGCTGTACGACCAGCCTGGCCCCGGGCACCCGGCGACGCACCTCGCCCGCGTGCTCGGCCAGGCCCTCGGCCAGGGACTGGGCAAGGTCACGTCGCGCCCCGGGATCGGAGACGGCCGCATGGCCGGACGGGAGCTCGACGGTGGCCGCCAGCGTGACCGGCCCCACCACCTGGATCTTGACCGCACCCCGGAACCCCGCGAGACCCTCCTCGAGGGCGTCCAGGTCCTGGTTGAGCATCGAGCGCGCCAGGCTCACGTCGCGACCGGGGCGCGGGACGAGCCGCCAGCCCGACACCCCGACGTCGCCGGTCATCCCCGGCAGCAACGCCATTCCGCGCCCGGTCAGGTCGGCCCACGGGCCACGCGCCGCAAGCTCGGGCAGGTGCGGGAAGTCGGGCAGCAGCTCGACGACCATGTGCATCGCCCGCGTCGGGTCGGTGCCGGGCAACGACCCGACGCCGGTCGCCGAGCCCGGGGGCCACGGCCAGCGGCCCCGCTCCGGCGAGGCCGTCACCGGCGCCCGATCACAGGCTGGCGCGGATCAGGTCCGCGTAGGCCCGGCCACCGGCGGCCGACAAGTGGTAGCCGTCGGAGGCGAAGACGGCCGGGTGCGCGCCCGAGAACGCCCGCCAGGGGATCAGATGGGCGTTGGGGAACCGTCGCGCGCACCGGGTGATCGCGCGGTTGTCGTCCGCCGTCCACGAACGCGGCACCCGCACCGTCACCAGGAAGAGCTGCCGGTGCGGACCGAGGTCACGGATCAGGTCACCGCAGGCGTACGACGGGAACTGACCGTTGGTTCCGAGGTGCACGACGAGCCGGTCCGGGAGCCGACCCGTCCGCGAGAGTCGTCCGACGATGCTCAGCCCGGCGTAGACCTGTCGGCTCTCGACCGCGTTGACGCGGCCGGGCAGCCGGGCCAGCCACGGACGGGCCCCGAGCATCACCGAGTCGCCGAGGAACAGCGTTCCCTGGCGCACCCGCGGCGCAGGGGTCGATCCGCCGGCCGGGACAGACGCACGGGGGCCGGCGCCCGATCCGAAGGCCACCCGCGCGAAGGCCGCAACGTTCACGTCCGCGTCGCGATCCGTTGTGGACACCCGTCCCGTGTGGGCCGTCGTCACCCCTGCATCCGGGTGTCCTCCCACGAGGGCGACGAGGCATGCGGCAGCGGCCAGGCCGACCAATGCCGCAGTGGTCGAACGACGCATGAACATGCCTTTCGGTGGCGACGGGTCAGGCGGCGGTCGCAGTGACGGTGGCCGCCCCCACGACTCGCGAGCCGTCGTACAGGACCAACGTCTGCCCAGGTGCGACGCCAGGCGTGGGCTGGTCGAGCTGGACCACCAGACCATCATGACCGACGCGGGCATCCGCCGGCATCAACGCCCCGTGTGCGCGTACCTGCACCCGACAGCGGATGTGCCGGTCGACCGGGACCGGCCCGCACCAACGCGGAGCACCCGCGCGCACGGCACCGACCATGAGCTGTTCGCGCGGCCCGACCGTGACCGTCGCGCTGACCGGTTCGATCGACAGCACGTAGCGCGGGCGGCCGTCTGACGCGGCTGACTGGAGCTGCAGGCCCTTGCGCTGACCGACCGTGAAGGCATACGCACCGTCATGCCCGCCCAGATCGGCGCCGCTGGGGTCGACGATGCGCCCGGGGCGGTCGCCGAGGTGCCGACGCAGGTAGCCGGCGGTGTCTCCGTCGGGCACGAAGCACAGGTCGTGGCTGTCGGGCTTGTCGGCGACCAGGAGCCCGCGCTGCGCAGCCTCCCGGCGGACCTCCGACTTCTCGCTGTACCCGAGCGGGAACATCGCGTGGGCCAGCTGGTCGCCGGAAAGCACGCCGAGCACGTAGGACTGGTCCTTGGTCTCGTCCACCGCGCGGTGGAGCTCGTGCCCCGCGACCGTCTCGACGATCCGCGCGTAGTGACCGGTGCACACCGCGTCGAACCCGAGCGCCAGGGCGCGTTCGAGCACGGCCGTGAACTTCACCTTCTCGTTGCACCGGATGCAGGGATTGGGAGTGCGCCCGGCCTCGTACTCGGCCACGAAGTCGTCGATCACGTCGTCCTTGAACCGGTCCGACAGGTCCCACACGTAGAACGGGATGCCGAGGATGTCGGCGGTCCGACGGGCGTCGCGGGAGTCCTCCAAGGTGCAGCAGCCGCGGGCGCCGTTGCGGAACGACTCCGGCGACTTGCTCAGCGCGAGATGCACCCCCACCACCTCGTGGCCGGCGTCGACGGCGCGGGCGGCTGCCACGGAGGAGTCGACTCCGCCGGACAGGGCGGCCAGCACCTTCATGACCGGGCCCGGCCACGCGCTTCACGGGCGCGCAACAACGCGGCCGGAAGAGCCTCGACGAGCGCGTCGACGTCGGACTTGGTGGAGGTGAGCCCGACCGAGAAACGCAACGACGAGCGTGCGACGTCGGTGTCTGCGCCCAGCGCCAAGAGCACGTGACTCGGCTGGGCGACCCCCGCGGAGCAGGCCGAACCGGTGGAACACTCGATGCCCTGGGCGTCGAGCAGCATGAGCAGGTCGTCGCCCTCGCAGCCGGGGAACGAGTAGTGCGCGTTGGCCGGCAACCGGTGTTCGGGCTCGAGGAGCGGGTCGCCGTTGAGCACTGCGTCAGGGGCAACCTCGGGGACCCGGGCGACGACGTCGTCGCGCACCTGGGCCAGGTGACGCTGCCGCTCGGGGAGATCGGCGGCCACCGCCGCCGCCGCGGCTGCCATGGCCGCGACACCAGGAACGTCGAGCGTCCCGGACCGAACCTCGCGCTCCTGGCCGCCGCCGTGCAGCACCGGGACCGGGGACGCCTCCCGGCTGAGCAACAGCACTCCGACTGCGGGCGGACCGCCGAACTTGTGACCCGAGAGGGTGAGGGCGGTCGCCCCGACACCGGCGAAGTCGATGGGGAGCTGTCCCGCGGCCTGAACGGCGTCGGTGTGGAAGGGGATGTCGTGCGCTGAGGTGATCGCGGCGAGTGCCGAAACCGGCTGCACGGTTCCGATCTCGTTGTTCGCCCACATCACCGACACGAGGGCGACGCCCTGTGGGTCCTCGTCGAGGACCGCCTCGAGCTCGGCCGGATCGACTCGACCCAGCGAGTCGACGCCGAGCTCGACCACCTCGGCGTCCTCGTGCGCAGCCAACCAGAGCACCGGCTCGAGCAACGCGTGGTGCTCGATCGCGCTGACCACGACGCGCCGTCGTCGTGGGTCGGCGGCTCGACGCGACCAGAACAGGCCCTTGACCGCGAGGTTGTCGGCCTCGGTGCCGCTCGCCGTGAAGACGACCTCACTCGGACGGGCACCGAACGCGGAGGCGACGGCCTCGCGGGACTCCTCGACGACTCGCCGCGCTCTTCGGCCGGAGGCGTGTAGCGACGACGCGTTGCCGACGTGACCGAGCTCGCGGGTCATGGCTGCGACCGCCTCGGGCAGCATCGGCGTCGTGGCAGCGTGGTCGAAGTACACCATCGGTGGCCGGCCGCCTACCGCTTGGCGAGCGGCCCGTACTCGCGCTCCAGTGCCTGGAGGAGCAGCGAGGCGGGCAGGACCGACCCGTCGTAGGACCAGTGCAGACCGTCACCTTGCCGGGCGTCGAGGCGCTGGCCGTGGTAGACCTCGCTGCGCGAGTAGCGCCCGTGGTCCGACGTCCCGTTGTACAGGTCGACCCATCGTGCACCGGGGATGGCGGCGGCCGCCTGGGCGCCGGCCGCGTTGATCGAGGCGAAGATCCGCTGGTAGTTGGCTGCCGGCGACGTCGGTGGTCCGCCGTAGTAGACCCGGTCCACACCACCGCTCAGGAACGTCTGCATGACCACTGCGATCCGTCGCGCGTACTCGCGCTGCCAGGACGGGGTGGCCCAGTCCAACGTGGCGCCGTCGTGCGTCATGTCCCAGCCGTCGTTGGCGCCCATGATGAGCATGACGGCATCGGGGTGGATGTCGCGCACGAGGTTCTGCGCGGCCACCTGCCAGTTGAACGATCCAGGAGTCGTCAGGCCGGTGCCGTTGAACGGCTTGACGACGACCTTCAGCTTGTCGTTGCCGAGGTTGGCCAGCTGGTCGCCCGGGTACGTCGACAGTGAGTCGCCGGTCACGAGCACCTTCAACGGGTGGCTCACGGTCGGCGGGTGGATCTTCGTGACCCCGCCGACGTCCTGCGGGTAGAGCACCGACTGTGCGTGGTGGGCGGGCTTGTTGCGCGCGGTGCTGCTCGCCGATGGCGCGGCCACCGGTGTGTTGAGGATCGAGTCGTCGCCGGTCTCCAGAGCCGTGTTGCTGGCGACGTAGGACTGGTGCCCCAGTGCCGCGTCCAACGCGGAGCGCGGCGCGGCGAGACCGACGTTCTGTGCGAAGGAGTTGATCGGCTGCGCCGCCGCGAGCACGAGAGTCCGGGTCACCCCAGGGTCCATGCCTTCGCCCTTGCGCAAGACCGACTCGGAGTTGAGCAGCCAGGCCACGGTGAGGGCCAGGAACACGGTGGCGATGGCCTGCCCGGCTGGCACCCTGCGCGCACGTGCCTGCGCCGCCGGGTGCTCGACCTCGTCGATCCACCGGCGCTGGGGGGGCGCCTGGTTCGGCGTCTGGGTCGCGCTCATCAGTACCTGCATCCTAGGCCGTGGCGCCGCACGGGTCGGTCGTCGGACGGGTTCAGAACCGGAAGTAGAGGAACGGGGCGACCCCTTGCTCGGGCAGGATCGCGTCGATCAGCACCAGGACGACCGCGAACAGCAGGGCCTGCGCCCACCACGGCAGTCGGGCCACCCGCACCTCGATCTCCTGCCACAGCCGGGCCGGGACGAACTGGGTGCTCAGGCCCACGGCCATGGCCACCACGACCGGCAGCGTGACCAGCGGAGCCGGCCCGAAGTCCGCCAGCCGGCTGAGCAGCTCGATGGCCACGCTGAACGTGGGCGAGCGGAAGAACACCCAGGCGAAGGTCACGAACGCGAAGGTCCCGGCCACGGCCACTGCCTTGGGCAGGCCGCCGCTGACCGACCGCTCGACCACACCGGCCCTCTGAGTGCGCTCGCGGAAGGCCTCCTGGGTGGGATCGAGTCCCACGGGGACGGCAGCAGCGGTCACGGTCTCGTGTCGCAGCGGCGCGCCGCGTTGTCGCACCTGGTTCACCCACCGCTCCACGGCCAGACCGAACCCGTGCAGGCCGCCCCAGACGACGAACGTCCACGACGCGCCGTGCCACAGACCGCCCAGCAGCATCGTCAGGAACAGGTTCACGTAGGTGCGCACGCCGCCGCGACGGTTCCCGCCCAGGGGCACGTACACGTAGTCGCGAAGCCATCGCGACAAGGACATGTGCCAGCGACGCCAGAACATCTGCAGGCTCGACGCCGCGTAGGGACGGTCGAAGTTCTGGGGGAAGCGGAAGCCGAGCAGCAGGGCGAGCCCGATCGCGATGTCGGTGTAGGCGGAGAAGTCGCAGTAGATCTGCACCGAGTACCCGACGAACGCCGCCAGCACCTCGGGTCCGCTGTGGAGGTCCGGCGTTCCCCACACCGGATCCACCAGCTGGGTCCCGATGTAGTCGGCGAGCACGATCTTCTTGAAGAGACCGCCGGCGATCAGGAACAGCGCAGGCGTCATGGGAACCGCCCGCGGATCGTGCCGCGCGTCCAGCTGCGGGATGAACTCGCGCGGGCGGACGATCGGCCCGGCCACGAGGTGGGGGAAGAAGGACTGGAAGACGGCGAAGTCGAGGAAGCCGACGGGAGCGAAGTCACCGCGGAACGTGTCCACCACGTAGGCGATCCCCTGGAACGTGTAGAAGGAGATGCCGATCGGCAAGACGATCATGAGCAGCGGCACGGGGGCACCCAGGTGCACCTTGCCCAGTGCGTCGTCGATCTGGTGGGCGAAGAAGTTGAAGTACTTGAACCAGCCGAGCAGGGCGAGGTCGATGCTGACCGCCGCGATCAGCCAGGCGCGACGAGCACGCGACGTGGTGGCCCTGGCCACCTGGACGGCTCCGACCTGGTTCACCACGGTGACGGTGGCCAACAGGATCATCAGCCACGGGTCGGCATAGCCGTAGAAGAAGTAGGACGCCGCGAGGATGAACCACTTCCACGCCCTCCGGTGCGGAAGCAGCAGCCAGTTGACGGCGAGCACCACCACGAAGAACGCGGCGAACTCGATGGTGGGGAACAGCAAGAGGGCGACCTTCGACCGTCGATTCGAACGAGATCAGGCGGGCGGGGTCACGCTAACCCGCCGGCCCACAGAGCCGTGAGGTCAGCCCTTGCGCTTCTTGACCTCGTCGGTGAGCTGCGGAAGCACCTGGTGCAGATCGCCGACGACGCCGAAGTCCACGAGCTCGAAGATCGGCGCCTCAGAGTCCTTGTTCACCGCGACGATCGTCTTGGACGTCTGCATGCCGGCCCGGTGCTGGATGGCGCCCGAGATGCCGTTGGCCAGGTACAGCTGCGGCGAGACGGTCTTGCCGGTCTGGCCCACCTGGAACTGATGGGGGTACCACCCGGCGTCGGTGGCGGCGCGAGACGCACCCACCGCGGCACCGAGGCTGTCAGCCAGTGCCTCCACCACGGCGAACCCCTCGGGCGAACCCACCCCACGGCCCCCTGACACCACGATCGCCGCCTCGGTGAGCTCGGGCCGTCCGGTGCGCTCCTCGGCCACCCGCTCGGTGATCCGGGCGGTGCGGTCGGCATCGCCCAGCTCGACGGTCAGGTCGACCCGGGTCGCCGCAGCACTCTGGACGACCGGCGGGGTCGAGTTGGGTCGAACGGTGATGATCGGCGTGCCGTGCGTCACGGCCGACGCCACGATGGTCGCGCCCCCGAACACCGACTGCTCGGCGCCGATCCCGCCGTCGGCCGTGACGTCGACGGCATCGGTGATCAGGCCCGAGCCGATCCGCACCGCCAACCGCGCGGCGGCCTCCTTGCCGTCCGCGTTCGACGGGATGAGCACCGCGGCCGGCGAGGCGACGGCAACCGCCGCGGCCAGCGCGCTGACGAGCGGCGTGGTCACGTAGTCGGAAGCGTCGGCGACGTCGGCCACGTAGACCTTGGTGGCGCCGTACTCGGCCAGCCCGGCGATCGCCTGGTCGGCACCGGACCCGACGAAGACCGCCGCCGGCTCGCCGAGCCGGGCGGCGAGCGTGAGCAACTCGTAGGTGACCTTCTTGACGTCTCCGTCGGCGTGGTCGACCAGAACCAGAACCTCAGCCATGGTGATGTCTCCTCAGATGTACTTCTGGCTCGCGAGGAACTCGGCCAGCTTCACGCCACCGTCGCCCTCGTCCTTGACGATCGTGCCGGCCTGCCGCGGCGGCCGGGCTGCGAACGAGGTGACGCTGCTCCACGCACCAGCGATGCCCACCTCGTCCGGGCTCACGCCGAGATCGGCCAGACCCAAGGTCTCGACCGGCTTCTTCTTCGCGGCCATGATCCCCTTGAACGACGGGTAGCGCGGCTCGTTGGTCTTCTCGACCACGCTGACGACGACCGGTGTCGACGCCTCGACCGTGTCGTAGCCGTAGTCGGTCACCCGTTGGATGCGCACGAGAGCACCCTCGACCTCGACCTTGCCCGCGAAGGTCAGCTGGGGACGCCCGAGCCGCTCGGCGACCATGGCCGGGACCACCGACATGCGTGCGTCGGTGGACTCGGAGCCGAAGATGACGATGTCGGGTGCCAGCCGCTCGATCGCCTTGCTCAACACCAGCGATGTGCCGATGGCGTCGGTGCCGTGCAGTGCCGCATCCTGCACGTGGACCGCGGCGTCGGCGCCCATGGACAGCGCCTTTCGGATCGACTCGGTGGCTTTCTCCGGACCCATGGTCAGCACAGTCACCGTGACGGACTCGGGACCGCCGAGGCGCTCCTGGATCTGCAGCGCCTCTTCGACGCCGTACTCGTCGAGCTCATTGACGACGGCGTCGGCCGCGTCGCGATCGAGGGTGTTGTCGGCCGGGTCGAGCTTCTTCTCGGCCCACGAGTCAGGGACTTGCTTGACGCAGACGACGATGTTCAACGCACTCATGGCGGCGCTGTCGACCTCCTCGCGTGCGGCCGCTCCGGCTGAGCGCCGGGTGGCCTCACAGATTGGATCCAACTTCACTCAAACCTAGCCGGGAACGGTCCTCCCCCGCGACACCGGGGTCTCCCCCCGCCGCCGTTGATCTTGGACTTCATGTGCAAGTTGATCACCCCAGGGCAGCATCTTCTCCTTGATCAACGGCCGCGACGCTCGCGACGGGCGCAACCGCCCGGGGCAGGGGACACTGGCGACGTGACACCCCCCGATCCGGAGACCTCCAACCGTCGCCGCAACGACGCCTCGCGAACTGCGTTGGTGACTGGTGCGACCGGCTACATCGGCGGTCGCCTCGTGCCAGCACTGCTCGCGGCCGGATTCGACGTTCGAGTTCTGGCCCGCCACCCCGAGCGGGTCCGTGACCAGTCGTGGGCGTCCGCCGTGGCCGTCGTTGCAGGTGACGCATTGGACGCCGACGCCCTGGGCGCGGCGATGTCCGGCGTGGAGGTCGCCTACTACCTGCTGCACTCCCTGACCGAAGGGGAAGGGTTCGAGGCGACCGAGGAACACATGGCACGGATCTTCGCCGACGCGGCTCGCACCGAGGGGGTGTCGCGCATCGTCTACCTCGGTGGCCTTGCCCCGGAATCGGCCGAGCTGTCGCCGCACCTGAGTTCCCGCCTGCGTGTGGGCGAGGTCCTGCGGGCCAGCGGCGTCCCGACGGTCGAGCTGCGGGCTGCGGTGATCATCGGTTCGGGGTCGGCGTCGTTCGAGATGCTGCGCTACCTGACCGAACGGCTCCCCGCGATGGTGACGCCGCGATGGGTGCACAACCGCATCCAGCCGATCGCGATCCGTGACGTCTTGCGCTATCTCGTCGCGGCCGCGGACCTGGCACCTGACGTCAACCGGAGCTTCGACATCGGAGGCCCGGACGTCCTCACCTACGAGGAGATGATGCAGCGGTACGCCCACGTCGCCGGTCTCTCGCGACGACTCATCGTGCCGGTGCCAGTGCTGTCGCCCACCCTGTCGAGCCGATGGGTGGGGCTCGTGACCCCGGTGCCCGCAGCCATCGCGCGCCCACTGGTCGAGTCGCTGCGCCACGAGGTCGTCTGTCACGACGACGACGTCAAGGCGTACGTGCCCGACCCCGAAGGTGGGCTGGTCGGGTTCGACCGAGCAGTCGAGCTGGCGTTGAGACGGATTCGCGAGGCCAACGTTGCCACCCGCTGGTCTGGCGCATCGGTCCCGGGCGCCCCAAGCGATCCGCTGCCCACCGATCCCAACTGGGCCGGCGGCAGCCTGTACGTCGACGAGCGCACGCACGCGTGTGACTGCAGCCCCGACGACCTGTGGCGGATCATAGAAGGCATCGGCGGAGAACGCGGCTACTACTCCTGGCCGTTGGCGTGGGAAGTGCGTGGCTGGCTCGACCGGCTCGTCGGCGGCGTCGGGCTTCGCCGGGGGCGCCGCGACCCGGACAACCTCCAGGTCGGGGAGACGCTGGACTTCTGGCGGGTCGAGGAGCGAACTCCGGGTCGGCTGCTGCGCCTGAGGGCGGAGATGAAGCTGCCCGGCCTGGCCTGGCTGGAGATGTCCGTCCTCGAGAACCCCACGACCTACGTGCAACGGGCCGTCTTTCATCCGCGCGGTCTCACGGGACACCTGTACTGGTGGACGGTCGCACCGTTCCACGGCGTGGTCTTCGGCACCATGGTTCGGCGCATCGCCCGTGCGGCTGAGCGGCGGCCGCAGACCGCACCCACCCGATCGAACGTCAGCGTCTGACCTCAACCGGTGACCTCTGACGAGGGCGCACCCTCGGATGCGGTCGCCCCGGCAAGCGGCCCACACGACGTCCGTATGGCCCGGAGCGTGGCGGGTATGCCCCCGGTGAACGCCACTTTCGCTCGGTTCTTGTTGAAGCAACGCTTCGTTGCTTCGGTTCTTGTTGAAGCAACGCTTCGACGCTTCAGTCTGGGTGTCGCCCTGCACCCGCACCGCCGCCATGGAACCACGCGGACCCTCGGTCGAGGCTTGTCGCCAACCTCTCCGCCGCCGATGCTGGGCGCATGAACCGCGACGCACTCCGCGAGATCCAGGCCCCGCTGAAGGCCAGCTACCGAGACGACGCCGCAGCGGCGCAGGTGACCCTGCGGGCACGGGGCGGGCTCGGCGAGGGGGTGACCTGCTCCGTGGACACCGGCCAGGCGATGGTGGCGGCCGGACTGCACCCCGCCACGGGGGGCGACGGCTTGTCGGTCTGCTCAGGCGACCTCCTGCTGCAGGCCCTCGTCGCCTGCGCGGGGGTCACCCTGCTGGCCGTCGCCACCTCGCTGGACCTTCCGGTCGCGGCGGGAACGGTGACCGCCGAGGGCGACCTCGACTTCCGCGGCACCCTGGCCGTCGACCGGGCCGTGGCCGTGGGCTTCCAGGCGATCCGCCTGCGCTTCGACCTCGACGCCGACCTGACCGACGACCAGCGGACCACCCTGTTGCGGCTCACCGAGCGCTACTGCGTGGTGTGGCAGACCCTCACGTCCTCACCCCGGATGACGAGTTCGCTCTGCGTGACCAACAGCTGACCATCCCGTCCCCGACCCGCAGGACCCGTCCAACCGACCGATCACCGTGCGTGACGGTCCCGACCCGGCGCCCGCTCACCCCTCAACCGCCCAGCGGACCGCGCCGATGGCGAGGTGTTGGGCGCAGGGCCGGCTGAGGGTGAGGTCGGTTCTCGCACGAGTCGTTTGGGGTCGTGGATGGCCGTCGCACTGCGGGTGCCTGCCCTCGTCGTCGGGGGTGCGCTGCTGGCTGCCTCGGCGACCCTCGGCTGGTTCAACGGCCACTTCGCCGACCAGCGCCGCGCTGAGCAGGATCAATCCCTCTTCACGGCGTCGCAGCAGGGAGCGGTGCTGACCTCGGAGCGGTTCGAGCGGGCCGTGTCGGCCGATCTCCAGCTCGCCGCCACGCCCGCGTTCCGGCGCTTCTACCTGGCGCCGGGAACGTCGCAATCCAAGATCGACCACAACGTCCAGCAGCTCCGTGACGCCAACGCCGAGATGGCCTACGTCGAGAACCTGTTCCCTGGTGCCGTCAGCGAGGCGTGCTTCATCGACGTCACCAACGGCCACGAGATCGGCCGCGTGGTGCTCGGGAAGATCGCGCCGGCATCAGACCTTTCTCCTGACGAGTCCAAGAACCCGTTCTACCAGCCGACGCGGGCCGAGCCCCGCGGGACGGTGTTCCAGTCCAAGCCGTACCTGTCGATGGACACCGACGAGTGGGTCATCGGCAACGCGACGAACATCTTCGTGCACGGCCACAAGCAGGCACTGGTGCACTTCGAGACCAGCGTGGACAGCATCCGCACCGACGCGCTGGCGAGGGCCTCGCACTCGACCTTGCGTGTGGTGAACGCCGACACCGGATCCGTCGTCATCGACAGTCGCTACCGCCAGCCGACCGGTGGAACCCTCGGTCGGCCCGGCGACGACACGTTCAGCGCGCTGCCGGCCACGTGGGAGAACAGCGGCTTGACCGACGCTCACGGCCTTCGACTGGCGTACACGCGCATGACTGCGTCGACCACGCTTCCTTCGGACAACGCCAACCACTGGTACGTGGTGGCCAGCGCTCCGGCCGTCGTCGCGGGTGCTGCAGCGGCCCTCACACCCTTGGTGCTGTTGCTGTTCGCCCTGGGCCTGCCGCTGTTCGTCTACGGGCTCGTGTCGGCCGTCACGGCCCGTCGACGACACGCACGCGAGCAGGCACGCACCGCCGCCGAGCGCGACCGGCTCGACGCCCGCCTCGAGGACCTCACCATCGCCCTCGACCGGGCCGCCGCCGGCGACCTCTCGGTTCGGCTGGACGTCGATCTCGGTGACGAGCGCATGACGCAGCTGGCCCGGTCGTTCGACCACACCCTGTCGCGGTTGCGGCAGCTCGTCGAGCAGGCGCAGGAGAACGGACTCCGGCTCGCCCAGGCGGCCACGGAGCTGCAGGCCAACGCGACGCAACAGGCGATGTCGGCCCAGGAGCAGGCAGCCACGGTGACGCAGACGACCTCCACGATCCAGGAGCTGGCGGCCACCGCTGCGCAGATCGCCGACTCGTCGACGGCGGTAGCGGCCGCCGCGCAGCAGACGCTGCAGCTCACCAACGAGGGACTGGGTGCGGTCGGCGACTCGGCTGAGGCCATGCAACGCATCGGCGATCGCGTGGAGTTCATCGCGACGAGCTCGGTTGGGCTCGGGGAGAAGGTCTCCGAGGTCGGTCGCATCCTGGAGTTCATCGACGACCTCTCCGGCCAGACCAACCTGCTCGCCTTGAATGCGGCGATCGAGGCCGCGCGTGCTGGTGAACACGGACGGGGCTTCGCCGTCGTTGCCGGGGAGGTGCGTCAGCTCGCCGAGCGTGCCCGGCAGTCCACGGCGCAGATCCAGGCCCTGGTGACCGAGATCCAGGCGCACGCGCGGTCGACCGTCGGTGCCACCGAGGAAGGTTCGCGCGAAGCAGCCCGCGGCGTCGACGTCGCTCGCCGCGCGTCGGACTCGCTCGGTCGGATCGCCGCGATGGTCGACGAGACGACCGACGCGGCCGCCGAGATCTCGGTGGCGACCAAACAGCAGCAGTCCGCGTCGACCCAGATCGTCGCGGCGATGTCCGACGTCGCGGAGGTGTCGCGCCAGTTCGCCACCGGGGCCACCGACACCGCGAAGGCGTCGCAGGACCTCGCCGGGCTCGCCGGTCAGGTGCAGGGCTCGATTGCGGAGTTCACGACCGATGCCGGACAGCCGCTCTCGTCGCCGCAACCGCAGGGTCAACCCGCGGCACCGGACGACCAGACGGATCCGCGACCCGAATCCGTCGCGTCACGGTGACGACGACGCTGACTCCGACGTCAGCGTCCGGTCCACGGCCACCTGGTCCAGCGACGGCTCGCCCCACGCCTGGTCGAGCGAGTACTTCGTGACGTCGTTGCCGGAGAGCCGGATGGTGTCCTCGGTGAACAGCGGGATCGCGGCGACGATCTGTGAGACCAACAGCTGGTCGAGCCGTGCCCAGCACATGGGTTGCTGCGCGGCGGGCGTTCCCAGGCACCGCGAGTAGTCCTGGTTGATGCTCGGCACGTGCGACACGTCGTACCCCCAACGACGCAGCTGTTCTGGACCATAACCCAGCAACGAAGGATCCCAGCCGGTGGTCGATACGAACGGCGGGAACAGGTTGCCGACGTCGGGGTAGTCGGTACCCCACGAGGCGTGCGCGCACATGTTGACGCGATTCTTCGGGTCGAAGCAGTTGCTGAGGTCCGGGTCCACCACCCGCGACGACATGCCCAACGTCGCGAGCGCCGCACGGATGGCCGTCACCGAGTCGTCAGGTGCAGCCCCCATCGACACGTGTTCGCAAGCCGGAGCCGCGCACCGGCCGTCCTGGCCGTAGTGCGACCGGTTCATCTCCGCCCGGGCTGCCACGAGGCCGCCCCGGTGCCCCGCCGAGGCGTCCGGGTTCCACGAGGCCAGCAGCCCACCGTTCATGGCATCCGGGATCAGGTGCGACGTCAACGACCCCTGACCGTCGAACCCCACACCCCTCGCCGCCGCGGCACGGTCGAGAAGGAGGGCCAGCGCGCGCCGCACGTGCACGTCGTCGAACGGCGGCAACGCGGTGTTCATCGTGACGAAGGAGATCGTTCCGGTACTGGTGCGATGGACCCGCCCGCGCAGCACCGCGTCGGTCTGGTACCTGGTCAGCTGCTGGTTCGTCGGGTTGGCCCCGAACACGGTGTCCGTCGCACCCGACAGCAGGCCGGGATACGGGCTGGACGTCGGAAGGATCGAGACGTCGATCCGGTCGGCGAAGGCGGGTCGGTTCGGGTCGGTCGCGGCCGACCACGACGGGTTTCGGACCAGCGTCAGCGCCCCAGATCGCCCGTCCCACCACGAGGGACTGATCCCGGCCGCCGGCACCTGGTCGTTCGGCTGGGCGGTGTAGTCGATCTCGTCCGCACCCTCGATCATGTACGGGCCGGTCGCGGACAGGAACGGCCCGTACCCGACATTGGTCGGTGGTGGGACGGACTGCTTCGGATGGTTGGACTGGAGCTGCTCGTAACGATCGATGGCATCCACGCCGTGTCCGGTCGCCACCCCGAGAGGGCTGGACGGGTCACTTGGCGACGGCGGGATCGGCGCCGTGAACGGCAACGCGAACAGGTACGCGATCGAGCGGTCCGGATGGGCCTCATGGATCGTCAAGGTGTGCGGATCGGGAGCGGCCACGCCCGCGATCGCGTCGGCGTCGCCGGTCAGGAACGCGTCGTAGCCATCGATGAGGTGGAGGTAGCTGTAGCCCGCTCCCTCGAAGTGGTCGTCCGCCCCGAACGGTCCGAGGCGGGTCCGCAGCAGAGCCCGGACGACGTCTGCCGACGTCACCTCGTCGTGTTCCAACGGGGGTGCGTAGTGGATCCCCGATCGGAGGTGGAAGGCCCAGGTCCGACCGTCCGCTGAGACGGTCGGCATGGCCGCGGCCAGGTCCGGCACCGGCTCGGTCCCCGGCACGCCTTGGACGCCGCGGTAGGTCAGGAGGGTGCGTACGAGACAGCAGCGCAGGAGCTCCCACTCGGGGTAGTCGTAGGACCCTTGCGGATCCAACGCAAAGTAGGACGGAGACATCATGGCCACGTGGAGGGTCATGCCGGTGTCCGTCGTCGACCGACTTTCCTGCGTCGTGGCGCTGCGTCCGCAGGCTGCGACACCGAGGGCGAGCACCAGCGCGAGAACCACGCCACACCGCCGCCGAGTACCTGACGCAAGCCTCATTGCCGGCTCCCCACTGCGACCCAGACTGCTCCGCTGTCCCCTTGGCTGATGGCCCCCGGTACGCCGTCGACCGGCAGCGTCGCGAGGATCGACCCGTCGTCGGGGCTGAGGCCGACGACGGCGTCCGAGCCGACACACGACACCCACACCGTTTGGCTGGTCGCCAGCACTGCCGAGGGGGAATCGCACGCGGACCCGAGACTGACCTGGAGCCGGGTGACGCCCGACGAGGACAGCTCGACCAGCGCGTCGGCGGACTCGCTGGTCACCCAGACCGACCCGTCGGGGGCCGCGCTGACGGCGGTTGCCCCCGCGTCACCGATCCGGAACTGCTGCGCGGGCCGGGCGGTACCGGAGGTGTCGATCCGGATCACGTCCGGAGCACGCCCTGAGGCAACCCACAGCGCGTCAGTCGACGAAGCCAGGGCCAGGTCGACTGGGCCGGTATCCGCCGGAAGTACGACGCGGGACGTGCGGCTGATCGCCGTGTCGTAGCGCGTGATCGTGGAACCGAGCCAGTCTGCGACCCACACCGACCCAGACCCGGCCACGATCGGGAAGCTCCCGGCGGGAACCTCGAACGGGGCAGCCACCAGCCGCGCATCCGCGGCGTCCGTGTACGCCAGCTGGCCCAGTCGGGTCCCGGGCCGGGAGCTGTTGCCGTAGGACACCCACAGCTGTCCGTCCGCGAAGGCAAGACCCGTGGGCGGGGACGCGGTACCGAAGGTACGAACTGTCTGCCCATCGCTCGGATCGATCTCGGACACCGTGCGGCTGTCGACGTCGCCCAGCCACAGGCGGCCGGCGCCGTAGGCGAGAACGACCGGGTTGTTGGCGGCGGCGATCGGGACGGACGCAGCGAAGGAACGGCTCCCGGCATCGATGCGAGACAACGAGTTCGCAGCCGGTACCAGCGCCGAGCGTTGAGCGAGGACGACCGCGACGACGACACCGGCCGCGACCAACGCCGCGACGGTCGTTGCAACGACCGCAACCAGCGGCCACCTGCGACGACTCGGGTCTTCGGCGGTCACGTCGTCCCGACGTGCTTTGGCCTCCTCACCGCTGAGGGCGACAGACCTCGGGACGCCGTCGATCGCCGTGACCGCGAAGACCCGCCAGGAGCCTTCGACTCCCTTCAGCTCGTGCTGACCGCGGTCGTCCAGCTCGAAGCCGGCCCCGCGAGTGAGCTCGGCGGCCGTGCTGGAGATCAACACGTCGCCCGCACCGCCGAGTGACATGATCCGCGAGGCAACGACCACGGTGATCCCGCCGAGCTTCTTCCCCATCTGCTCGCACTCACCGAAATGCACGCCGGCTCGGATCTCGACCCCCAGCTCACGAATCGTTTCCGCCACCGCGCAGCCGCAGGAGATGGCCGACGCCGGCTCCTTGAAGCTGGCGAAGAACCCGTCGCCGGCGGTGTCGAGCTCACGCCCTCCGAACCGCTTCAGCTCACGCCGGACCACGGCGTGGTGCCGGTTGACCAGAGCCTTCCAGCGCCGGTCCCCCAGCTCCTCGGCCACCGACGTCGACTCCACGATGTCGGTGAAGAGGATCGCAGCCAACGTGCGGTCCGAGGGCGGGGCCATCGGCTCAGTCTGATCAACCGGGCATGGCGCGTAAAGCGGATTGGGGAACCGGAAGGACCAGGGGGGCAAGCCAGGGACGTCTGACCCTGGCCGCGCCCGCCGATCCGTCCGACCCTGGAGACGCAACGCTGGGAGGCGGATCATGCGCACGCTCATCGTCTACGAGTCCATGTACGGCAACACTCACGTCGTCGCCCAAGCGATCGCTGAGGGGATGCGACCCCGCGGTGAGGTGCACGTGGTGCCCGTCGGCGACGCCACCGAGGACGAGGTGGCCTGGGCCGACATCGTGGTGGTGGGCGGTCCGACCCACGCCCACGGCATGACCTCGTCCGCCTCTCGCAAGGGAGCCGTCGACGCGGTGACCAAGCCGGACAGCACGCTGCACCTCGACCCCGACGCCGAGGGCCCCGGTCTGCGCACCTGGTTCGACGCACTCGGCCCCGTGACGCAGAAGCACGCTGCTGCGTTCGA
>Ga0302321_100000812_pt1 | contig 27045 bp, 18 predicted proteins | sample Fen_T0_1_FD_202505 | JGI IMG/M metagenome (GOLD analysis project Ga0302321, IMG submission 202505) | Peat permafrost microbial communities from Stordalen Mire near Abisko, Sweden - Fen_T0_1 | ecosystem: Environmental > Terrestrial > Soil > Wetlands > Permafrost | place: Sweden: Abisko... | reverse complement strand
CATCAAAGGATACCGCGCCGGTCCCGAAATCGACGCTCTTCACCTTGATGTAGTCGCCGTTGTTAATCGACGTGACATCCATTCCGCCTTCGCTGCATACCTCGGTCTTCAGTCCGGACGACCAGGCGATGGTTTCGGCCTCGGTCTGGACGTAGGGATTCAGGTTGGCGATGGCGGACGGTCCCGCTGTAGTCATTTTGATCGTTGGAATCGTGCCGTCGGCATTGTAGGTGAATTGCTCGATGCACACCGACCGCTTGTAGCCTCCGCCTCCCGGCAAGGCGCCATTGTGATAGAAGAAGTACGAGTTTCCGCCAAAATCGATGACGCCAGGGTGATTGGTGAAGCTCGACCCTGCCCCGCTCTCCTTGGCCATGATATCACCCCGGTGGGTCCAGGGGCCAAGGGGACCACTGCTGGTGGAGTAGCTGATCTTTTCGGGTGTGCCGTCGGCGGGATAGACGATGTAGTAGAGGGATCCTCGCTTGTAGAACCACGGCCCCTCTTCGTACGCGGTCGCGCGATCCGTATTGGACCGCGTTCCAAAACCCGCGGTGGTCAACGACACCTTGGTGGGTGTTCCCGAGTAGGAGATCATGTCCGCGTTCAACTTCACGTACATGAGGTCAGGATTCCCCCAGTACAAATAGGCTTGCCCGTCATCGTCGATGAACACGGTTGGGTCGATATTGCCGCTGCCGGTACTGATCAGAGCCTGTCCAATGGCGTCGGTAAACGGGCCGGTTGGGCTGGTCGATACCGCCACGCCAATCTTCGTTCCACAACAATTGTTCATGGGAACGTAGAAGTAGAACTTGCCGTTTCTGGGGACGCATTGGCCAGCCCACGCATCGCCCTTGCCCCAACTGAAACTCTTGTAGCTCAGGGGTGAGCCGTGGTCCGTCCAGTTCACCATGTCCACGGTGGAGTAGATTCTCCAATCGTTCATGGTGAAGAAGTTGCTCACCGTGACGTCCTCGTCATGCGTGGTGTAGACGTACAACCTGCCGTTGTAAACCATCGGCGCGGGATCAGCGGTGTAGCTGGTTTGTACGATCGGATTGTCGGCATGCGCTGCGGCCGGAAGCATGGTCAAAAAGCCGAGCGAAAGCACCACGACGACCAACTTGCGTCGAAATGGGTTCGCAAGCGCAATCATCCGAAAACAAACCGCCATGTCTTGCAGTGGCGTGAGCGTCCGAAATCCGTCTCGCATAAGTGGCAGTGAATCAGCCCGGGCCGGGTCATCGCCTCGGCGGTGAAGGCCCTAGTCCCCAACCTCGGCCACCACGGACGGCCGCACCGTCCGGGCGACGAGGTGTAGGTGCGCTGGGCATGCCCTGACACCTCACTGCCGCCTATTGGCCCTTAGGTGCGGCGCTGACGCTACTTGGGAGTCAATTTGAGCACGCTGCCATTGACCGTGTTGTCCGACCCTCGGTTGCCCCAGTACACGCTGGTGGCATCGACAGCGATAGCCGAGGGCTTGATCAGGTTTGTCGCGAGCGTGATGACCGGGCCACCGCTCTTGGATACCTTCTTCACCATGCTCGACCCATCGGTGAAGTAGACGTCATTGTCATCCAAGGCAATCCCCTGGCCGGCGGAGTCCGCCAGCGTCGCTAGCGTCCCGCCGTCGATGGGTACCTTCATCACCGCTGATTGCGTACCGAAGTACGCATAGGTGCCATCCACCGCGATGCCCCAGCCCGTGTCAGGCGTGGTCGCCAACGTGACCGGCTGACCACCCGTCAACGGCGCCTTTCCCACGGTGGCCGGAGAAGAGAAGGTCGTCCAGTACACACTGTTGGCATCCACCGCGATTCCGTAGGACGACGAGCCCGAATAGGTAACGGGAGTCCATGTACCGCCATCGAGGGGCACTTTGACGATGGTGTACCCAGATGCCATTCCATAGACCCCGCTTGGCCCGAGCGCGAAGGGGTAGTTGATGAAGCCGGAGGCGAGTCGCGTCGCGGTGCCCCCAGCCAATCCCACCTTGAACAGCGAGGCCCCGCCATCATCGTTCATGACTCCCGCAAAATAGACGCCGCTTCCGTCCACGGCGATGCCGTCCGCAAACTCAAGACCCGCGGCCAGCGCAACAGGGGTGCCGCCCGTGAGTGATACCTCCATGACCGTGCCGTCGTACCCATCGGTCCAGTTCGTCCAGTAGATGCTGGTCGCGTCGAGCGCAAGGGAGGTGGGGCTTTGTCCTGACGCCAGGGTTACCAACGTCCCACCGTTCGACGCGACGGGCGCGCTCGGGCAAGGCCCTGAGGTCTGTGACATACCGTCCGGACATACCCACTGGCTGCCCTGACACACAGGCGACACGACACTGTCTTGTACGCAGGGCGCGCGACAGGGCTCGGGCCATCTTGGGCAGCATTCATTCGGGAAAACGGTTCCGCCGGGGCAACGCCAAGTTCCGGTCAGACACTCGGCATCGGCGATCAGAAAACCACACTCATTGCCGTTCCAAACCTCGGAACACCGCGGGGCGGTGCCCGAGCAGGATTGGACGCTGCCGCCGGCGTCGACATCGCCGCGTAGAGATGCATCGCCGCGTACAGTCACCGACGTGGCAGTGTCGGTCGAGGTGGCCGTGGGATTGGTCGCCGTGCTGGACGCGCAGGCATGAGCCGAGAGGATGAGTCCACCGAGTCCCATGAGCCCTAAGGGCAATCGTCCATTCCAGCGCATGGTTCCGGTCCTCCTAGTCGTCCCCAGTACTGCCGAAGTCGCGGGATGCGCGACCTATTTGCTCTTCTTGAGCTCGTCGAGCCACGCGGAGATCTTCTTCTCTCGTTTGTCCATCTCGGCGCGGATCTCGGCGAGGGGCTTGGTCTTGCCGGCGAAGAACTCGAGGATGGCCTCGGGATAGTCATTGGCGAGCAGGTTCAGGATCACGTCGTGGTCCGTGCCGATGTTGGAGCTGCCCCCCTTGGGATCCAAGGCGCGCAAAGCCGCAGCCTGGGCCTCGATTCCCTTGCGTTGCGAGTTGGCGAGCTTCTTGAGCTGGTCTTCGGCGTCCAACTTGCCATTCAGTTTCTCGGCCGCTTGGTCGAGCGCCTGCCGCGTCTTCTCCTCGAACGCGAACAAGGCCTGGTGCTTGGGAAGCTTGCTTTTGTCAAACTTGATCAGGCGCGCCTTCTCGTCGGCGGCGAGCTGGGCCGCAAGCTTTTCGTCGGCTTCCTTCTTCGCCTTCCAGAGCGCGTGCTTCTCCATCATGCCGAGCGGCTTCGCATCGGCAGCCACACCGCCGTCGACCCCCGACGTGGGTGGGGCAGGCTTGACCGGAAGTGGTGGCAGCGTGGGCGGTGGCTTGACCGGCGGAGTTTCGTCCTTGCAAGCGACTGTCAGAAACATCGCCGAGGCCGCAAGAAAGAGAGTGGTTCGCATCATGGTTTTCTCCCTGTGCCGCAAGGTTGAGCTTTCGCGCGGCCCCAAAAGGACGCGCAGGACGATTGTCAGGGTAGAACCGCCCGCCGTCAACTGGACACCCGCTGCTGGTTTCCCGCGATCCCCGACCGTCAGGGTAATTCGGCGTCAGCCGTCTTGTCCGGAATCCAGACATGGTCTACGCCATTCGAGCGGCCTCGGATCACTGCACGACGGTGTCGACCGTCATGCTGACCGTGGCGATCGAGCCACCGGGGGCGGTGTCGGTGATGGTCAACGTCGCCGTCTCGTAGACATGGGTCGTCGCCTTCGATGAAAAGACGATAGGGATCTTGCACGTGGCCCCGGCAGCCAGGGTGCTGCCGTCGCATGTATCCCCTGCGATTGCGAAGACCGCGGCATCGGTGCCGCTGATTTCCACACGCAGCCGACCGGTGGACGTTCCGCCGATGTTGGTGATGGTCACGGCGAACGGTGGGGGCGTGGTTCCCACCAGCCGATCCGTCATAAAGCCGCCCGGGTACGACTCAAGCTTGGCCGGGCTCAGGCCGGACTCTGGTTCGCCACTGTCGTTCTTGCGACTGTCCTTCACCTGCGTATCCACGCTGTTCGAATCTGGCGCGGGACCATCCGCCACGCGGACATCCTTGGCATCGCCCGCCCGATCGTCGGCCCCCACATCCCGCATAACGACGTCCGAGCGCATGTCAACCGGGCTGAGGGCATCCGGAACAAGCGGCGCGTCCCTAGGCGAGAGATCCAGTCCGAGGTCCGCTCTTTGGTCTGGTGCCCGATCCGGTGCAATGTCCAGCAGGACATCCGGTCCAAAGTCCGGTGCAATGTCCGGAAGGGTGTCTGGCGTGGCGGCGACAGGGAAGGCATCAGGCCGAAGGAGCGTTTGCGAAGCATCCGTCGAAGCCGAGACGCCCGGTCCGCTGTCGAGTGAAGTCCGGCTGCACGCACCGGCCAGTGACATCAAGGGCATGAGCGTGACCAAGCAAATGAGCGACCGCGAGGCTGGATTAGTGCGATTCATGTGCGCCACATCTTCAATGCCCCGCACTCTGGACCCAAATCAGAATTGTGTAAACAGCTGGCATTGCCAGATGAGCTACTCGCATTGCGAGAGCAGCACATGCACGGCGACTGGGTAGGGCGAGAACCTCCCGGTGGTTGCCACCGCGATGTCGGTCACACCGTCGCCATTGAAGTCGCCGGCCGTAATGGCATTGGTCAGAAGCTCGTTTGCACCGCGTAGGTAGTAAACAGCGGGGGCGGCGAAGGTGCCATCGCCACGGTTGGCATACACCGCCACGGGCACGGGCGGCGCCGAGCCACCGCGCCCAGAAGGCTGAAGTGCCAGCGCGATGTCGGGCTGACCGTCGCCGTTGAAGTCACCAGTAGCGACCTGATAGACGTCTGGCACGGCCGTGATTTCCGTAGAGACCATGGCCAAGCCGCGGTCGCGCGAGCCGGTCCATACCTCGATGACTTTGGCTTCGTCGCTGGCATTGGGCCGTAGGTAGGTCGGGGTGACGAGATCGTCGATGCCATCCCCGTTGAAGTCGGCGACACCCACGCCGAATCCGCCCCATTCGGGGTTGGGGCCGAAGGTTGCCTCGTCGCCGAAGGTGCCGTTACCCGCGTTGTAGAACACGCCAAGCATCCAGGCACTGGTCGAAGACAGCACGGCGATGTCGAGATGGCCGTCACCATCGAAGTCGCCGGTGACCATGCCAGAAAGAAATGTCGGGTTGGCGTAGCTCACGGGCGGCGCGAAGTTGCCCTGGCCCATATTGCGAAACACGTTCATGGCGAAGTGGGTGGGCTCGGGCCCGGGCAGAGCAATGCCCCCGGCATCGGTCACGAAGCCACCCATCATCACGTAGTCGTAGCCAGCGAAAGCCATGTCGGGACGTCCATCACCATCGAAATCGCCCACGGTAAGGAAGCCAGTCGTTTGTGGGGAAGGTAACGTGACCGGCTGGCTAGCGAACTTGCTCGGCGCCGTGCCGAAATCGAACGCCAGCACGCCGTCGCCCGTGCCGAGATCGATGCCGCTTGCACTGTTGCTCTGACTGGCGAGATCGATGATGCCGTCGCCATTGAAGTCAGCCGTTACCAGATTGCCTGAGTTTGGCTGTATCGCGAGTGTCAGCGCAGTCTGCGAAAATCCGCCCTTGCCGGTGTTGGTGAAGAGCTCAAGCGACGGCACGCGGTTCGAGCTCTCCGCGACCAGGATATCGAGGTGTCCATCACCCGTGACATCTGCGACACGCAAAGAATACGGCGCGGCCGAGGGATTGTAGGACACGGGATCGGCGAAGCCCTTGAACGTACAGCTGGGTCTCGCTGGCCGCGTGTCGCCGCTTGCGCTCGCGTCCGTCCCCTGTGCCTGTGGACGTCCGCCGGCTCCGCCGTCCGAGGCCCCATGGAGAAGGCCACCTCGGCCGCAAGCCGAGAGAGAAAGCACCAAGATCACGTAGGCTGAACGCATCCATGCTCGGAACAGCAAGACTTGCGCCAAGAATGACAGTGGCGGATCCCGCACGGTTGGAGGATCGGTGCCTCAGTTTCTTGAGAGAAGCATCCGGATTCCGGACGTTGGGGCCGACCAAGAATTACCCATACGGAGGAGCACACGGTTGGGCGTCGCACGCCTTGCTCTTTACCGTTGGATGTGAGCGATGATGCCCAGGTCGCCGACGGCCCACAGGTCGTGCGAGCCGATGCCGAAGATGGCTCGCATGGCTGGGAAGGTGGGGCCAGGGAAGACTTGTTTGTAGAATGAGGGGTAGAGATTCGAGGCGACGGTGTCGATGCATTCCCCGTTGAAGCGATAGATGTTTTTGGTGGTGTCATTCATTGAGGACACATGGATTTCGCCGCCGAGGCTCCAGAAGTCGGTGGCCGAACCCGCCCACACGCCGGCGAGTTGCAGGCAGAACACGGCGCCGTTGTGATTGGCCAGCGGGTACGAGGGGACCACACGCTCGACCTGCGTGCCATCGTCGTAGTACCCATCCGCGAACACGCCCTCGGCCGTGCCCCACACGCCGGAAACGCACGTGCCTAGGGCGATGGCCTTCTGAGTCCACGCCGCACCATCGTAGATGAACAGGTTCTTTCCATCCGCCGCGTACACATCCGTGGGGCTGCGCCCCCAGACCCCGCTCAGCGTCGCGGTGGCGCCGCTGGGCTGGGCCACGAAGCCGCTGCCAACGCCTCCAGCGGCCATGACGGTGCCGTTGGCGCCCACGGCAACCACGTACCCCGCCGTGGACCAGACGGCCAAGAGGTCGGCGCTGGTGTTCGAGGCAGCCGCGCTCCATCCGACGCCGTTCCAGTGCAAGATGGTGCCGGCGTCGCCCACGACCCAAACGTCGTCCGCTGCGCTGCCCGAAACCGCTCGCAGGGTATTCGTCGTCGGCGATGCGACCCGCGTCCAGCCGGTGCCGTCGCCGTGCAGGATGGTGCCGTTCTTCCCCACCGCCCAAAGATCGTTGGTGGCGCTTCCCCACACCCCGAGCAGGCCGTCAGATGGCGGCACGCCGGTGTTGGGAATGGGAACCAGCGCGCCGCCGTCATAGACGTAGATTTGATTGTACAGGCCGGCGATCCACAAGGCATTCGCTCCGACCCGCCAGATGCCGCTCGCGAGACCGCCGGGGGCCACCGACGAGGCATCCGCGCCCGCGACAACTTCATTCCAGGTTCGCGAGGCATCGAAATGGACAATGCGTCCAGCCTGCGCGATGGCCCAGACGTCCGTTGCCGATAGGCCGAAGAGAGCGGTCGGCCCGTAGTCCAGGCCATTGCCAGTGTAGTCCGTGGCGGTCTGCCCGTCCCAATGGACGGTACCAATCCACATGTCGCTCGGCCCGGTACCCCACATCGGTCCCCAACCGCTGGTAAGCGGCTGCACGATCTTTTCCCCGTCCCATTTACTCGCACCGAACCAAACGTTGTCGGACGCGGTTCCCCAAACGCCCGTGACATCTTGGACTGCGACGGATGCCAAGAGGTTGTGCTGGTAATGGAAGACCTTTTGGTAGAAAGCGAACCATGCCTCGTCGGCGGTGGGGGCGTAAAGCGCGTTTGGCAGGTAATACAGCTCCATCGGCGCGGAGGGTTGGCCCACCACCGACCATGCCGAGCCCGTCAGCCGAAGCAGATCGAAGAATCCATTGTCCACGGGCAAGAAGGCAAGGGCGAAGGCTTGGCCGCTGCCAAGCACGGCGATCTGCTGGATGTCGAGGGTGCTGTTGCTCTTCGCAGGGGAGAGCGCGCTCCCGTCCCAATGGAAGAGGGCGCCGCCGGTTCCGCCAAGCCACACATCCGACGAGCCGCTGCCGGCGATGGCCAGAATGGACGTGCCGGCAAGCTCGGTCACCCAGCTCCAGGCAGAGCCGTTCCAACGTGCGACTTTGTGGTCCGGCAAGGTGCTCACCCATACGTCGTTGGGGCTGCTGCCGTAGGCCGTGCCCACGGTTACCTTGCCCAACGGAATCTCCAAGGTAATCGCAGCCGACGTGGTCGATTGCCTACAGAAAGGCGGCCCCTGCTCGCCGTCCACGCCCGGTTCGGATGCGGCGTCTCTAGGCGAGTCGATGCCAACGGTGTCGATGAAGCCCATGGGCCCGTCAACGTGGGGGGTGTCTACTGTCGTGCCCGCATCTATCGCATCAGGGGCCGCCATGACCGTGGTGTCGACCGCAGTGTCGGTCGACGCTTGCTCTGATCCCAAGTCCAGCGACGCCTGTGCAGGGACCTCAGGCGCCCCAATGGCCGACGTATCCCCAGAGATGGATGGCTTCCCGTCGGCAGCATCAATCGACACGGCCGGCTTGATTGCGTCGGGTGAAGCACCATCCGTCGAGGTGTGGAGGCGCGAGCCCGAGCACGCGAGCACGAATGTGCAAAGGAGATAGGGAAGCTTCTTGCTCGTCATGGCAGGCAATAGTAGCTCGAATTGACTTGAAGATTGCTCGCCAATGCTTGGGGCCAGTGACCGAGGGCACTTTCAGTGAGCCCGGTTATCGAGCTGCACGCTGTGCATGGACAGCCGCACGAGGTTGGGAATCCCTAGAGCAGGTACCCGATACCAAACAATAGAACGATCAGCGATTCACCACTGCCGTAGGTCATGCGAAGGGATTGGTAGATATTGATCTGTTCCTTCTTGCCGAAAGTGCCGCCAACGTCGCAACCCACGCCAATGGACAGACCATTGCCGAGGTGTATGGTCTCATCCACCATGCGCAGGGTCGTGTCGCGAAACCTCACATAGACGAGGGAGACGGCCGGGCCCACGTAGAACCGCCCGTTGGGGCTGAAGAAGCCAACGCCCTCCACGGTCGCGCCCATCATCCGCGTCGTTACCGTATCTGGGGCCGTGCTGTACGGGCCTCTGTCACTCGGATTTGCCGCCATGGGAATCCCGAAAATAGCTCCGCCACGCAGATGGAATCCCAACTTGGGATCGAACTGCTTGCGGTAACCGAGCAAGACCATGGCCGCGGGGAACGGACCTAGCGGTTGATGCTTCGCAGCGGCGACACCCAGGTTGAGATCCAGGCTGAACCTCCAGGCCATCTGTCGAGCCAATCGGAGCGCGAAGGCGAGGTCTTCTTCGGATTGGATGGGTGTTGCCATGGCGGGTGGTGGTCCGTCCTCCGGCAAGGCGCCAGGCTCAATCTGCTGCGCAGGGTTCGCGTCCCATGACGGCGCAAAAGGCACGGGGGCCGCATCCTGGTCGGCAAGAGCGACATTGGTTGTGGCAAGCACAACCATGCACGTGATGCGGGCACAGGCACGTCGAACCGCAAGAGCGTACGCCACACGAGCACCTCTTTCCGATGGCTGCATGGCAATCGAGAGTGTCTGGGGTTGTCGACGTTCACCTGCGAGCTGGCGCAGGAGGCGACTGACAGTCGGGTGCCCTGCTGTACTTTGGGCGAAAGGGAGAAACGGCCCTCGGTCAAGAATCACAGAAGCCACCCCATACCGAGCACGTTCAAAACATAGAGCGCGCCCAGAACCGCGCCTGCAACGATCCGCGCAGCCTTTGGACGTCCCATGAGAAGCAACGACACCGCCATGGCCAAGAGCATCTTCTCGCTGCAGACAGCGGCGAGGTAGAGCTTGGGCAAGGTTGTCCACCCCAAGCTAATCCAAGCAACCGAGCCGATGAGACCCCAACCGTTGACGATGTCCGTGTAGAGCCAGGCTGCCTTGCGAAAGCGAGCCTTCCCAAACAGCAATGCCACGCCCAACACCAACGGGACGGCAAGGCCGACCGCGCTGGGGAAAAGCCAGGTGGCCAAGGCCGGCCAGAACGGCCCCGCCGCCATCGGCCGCAATCGGGCCACCATGGCGGGCAGGCTGCTCGCCAGGCCAAACGCCTTCATGCAAGCAAAGAACGTGAGGAGCGTACCCGCCAGGCGCAGCGCCTTGACAGAAATCTTGGCATTTTCGGCAGACGACGGTGGCGAGGAATCGGTCGAGCGCGGCTCTGCGTACGGGTTCACTTCGAGGTCAGCCATGCGGAGCACCATGATACCTTGATTCCTCAGATCCCTCGAATACGAGGAAGTCATCATCTGAACCGGTCCGAGGGTACTTTGGGAAAAAAGCGTCCGGATTCCGGACGCTCGGGCCGACTTGAAACTAGCCTCGCAGGGAATCAATGGCGTGGGCACGAAGGATTCACTAGAAGGTGAGCGACAGCAACGGCAAGCTGAGTGGCTTCCCCGCTGATCCCGCTGGAGGGACGAATGAATACGACGGCGGCATTGCTGGCGGACGCCTGGCCCTAAGCGGGTCGTAGCGTTCGAGGACTTTGCTTTCCTCCTCGCTTGGTTCAGTCAACTTGGTGGCACCGAGAACACCTACGGCCAAACCTCCCACTCCCAAGACCACGCCGAAGACGAGGAGCTCAAGTCCGATGAGCCCACCAAGATCGCATCCGCTTCCATCATCCTGAGTGCACTTGGAAGAGTCGAAATTGCTCCACACGATCCCGCCAAGAATCGCCGCCGCGGCGCCAACGCCGAATCCCGTGAAGCCAAGGATTGCCATCGTCCTGCCACGTCGCTGACGGTGCATTCGGGCCTCGGTAGCGGCGGTCGCTAGTGGGAGCATGCCTGGGTCAGAAAGCAGGCGTACGGATACGACGTCGCTCGAATCGCCTACCAGATCGGCAAAGGCATTCAATTGTTCCCGCGTCAGAGGCAACCTGGGCGTTTCATCGGGAAAGGTGGTCGGCGAATCTTCGGGGAACGCGCGCGATTGTGCCTCCGGCGGTTTTGCCGCTTCCTTCGTTGGCTCGGAAGAATGACTGGATGCCTCCTGCGCATGCACGTAGGGCGCGACGGCAATGACCCCGGTAAGAAGCCCGACGGTTGCGGCGAAGGAGCGGGCGTTGGGGTGAATCATGGCGGATTTGCACCTGCTATCGAGTAGCGGGGACGGCCATCGTCATCGTCCGCTGGGTTGGGTGAACGCCTGGAGACGTCGAGACATGTGCCCGACATCCCAAAGTGCTGGCCAAAGCAAGCAGACCGGTTGTCACTCTGGTCACAAGGATATCCATGCTCGTCATGCCTCTATGATACCCGAACCCCGCGAGGCAGGGCCCCCAAGACGGTGCTCACGGCCATGGCCGCCATCCAAGCCAGGCTTGCAGTTGCACAGCGGAGAAGGTCGGGTTGGACCCGATCCCAGGTTACATTGGGAGACCCAATGAGGTTCCCCCAGCCGTAGAAACGTCCATATTCCGGACGTTGGGGCCGACTCGAAACTACCCTCGGTCGGGGATCATCCCATTTGCTCGGTCCGCCTTCCTTGCTCACTGATTCCAGAACGAAGATTGACTTGACACTCCCTGAAGCGAGGCTAAACTACGACCCACAAGGTGGCAGTTTGAGTTCTTCCATGTATGGTGCTGGGGCGGAATACGCCCTCCACTCAATGTTGACGCTGGCGACGCAATCCGCGCCTGTGAGCATCAGCGACCTCGCGAGTTACCAAAGGATCCCTGATCGTTTTCTGGCCAAGATATTTACACGGCTGAAGAGAGCCAAACTGGTCAAGGGAACGGAAGGCATCTCAGGCGGATTTGCTCTGGCCAAGCCCGCTGAGAACATTCACGTATCGGAGGTGCTCAAGGCGGTTGATCCAGGACGCTCCCTATTCGCCTGTGCAGAGATTCGGCAGAACTGTGCTCTTTTTGGTGATTCCCCCCCGCGATGGGCCGTCAAGGGTCCGTGCCGGATCCATGCGTTCATGGAAGAGGCTGAACGAAAGCTGCATGGCTTTCTTGCTTCCAAGACCTTGTCGGACTTGGTTTGTGAATACTCGTGCAAAGCCCCCAACGTGTTCGCAGTGGAAACCGAGGCCTGGTTCCAAAGCCGGAAGATGGGTCGGACGGCGCGCCGCTAGGCCGGTGCTCGCAGATGATTGCATGGGCACCTTGCGGGAACTGGTGAGAAGTTTCGGAGTCATTAACGACGGAGGTAGATTGTGGAAATACCTGAAACGATGCTGGAAGTGCTTAAGAAGGATGGCGTGGTCGCCATCGCCACCCTGGGTCCAGATGGACCCCACATGGTGAACACCTGGAATAGCTATGTACGGGTCTCGGAGGATGGCCGCTTGTTGATACCAGCGGGCTATTTCCACAAAACGGAGGCCAACATCGCGGCCAATGACAAGGTTCTCGTAACCTTGGGCAGCAGCAAAGTGCGAGGGCTGAACGGCGCGGGCACCGGTTTCCTGGTCAAGGGGACAGCGACCTTCGTGACTTCCGGTCCAGATTTTGAAACCATGAAATCGAGGTTTGCATGGGCCCGGGCAACGCTGGCGATCGCGATCAACTCTGCCACCCAGACGCTCTAGCGCTCTGAAACGCTTTGGCACCTGGCCTAATTCATCGCTGTGGTTGGCCCAGCCTGCCCGCCAACTGCCACGCCGCTGGTCGGCCACGGGAAGCACCAAACGGCTGTGGGCACAGTGTCCAGGTAGGGCACCGGCGTGCCGTCGTCCTTGCTTCCATCGAGTGCGCAGTATTCGTCGTTGCGCACGTGGGTGAGCGCTTCCGTGACCTCGTCCGCGCTGAGCGTCGCGATGGACAAGCCATCCTGACTGAGGCGCCAACCGGTGGATGCGCTGGAGAAGACGACGTCAAGCCCGATGGCCATGGGCGAACCAGACTCGGGGCAGTCGATGGTGGGCCCGGCGGCCAAGGCGGTGGGGGCGAAGGCCTTGAGACTTCCACTGAAGGTGGAGATCTTGCAGCGAGCGCCAAGGCGGTCGATGCGGGCGTGCACGTCGCCGCTGTCGTTGATGCGATACACGGCGATGGGGGTGGCGTATTCCTCGACAACGGCCAGGGACCATCCCTGCGGGTCTTGGCCCAGGGCATAGATCGACGAATCACCGAAGGCCAGGGCGCGTCCGGCGGTGGGCGAGGAGGCGATAGAGACGGTCCTGATGATGTCTTCGGCCAGGTCAAAGGTCATCTCGGACGAAAGTCCTGTGCCCACGCCGACCGCCGTGATGTTGAGACGGTGGGTGGCGGGGTTGAAGGGGCCCTGGGGCGCGTGTTGATAACCCGAGTAGGGCAGGAACAAGCGCTGGCTGTCCCAGTCGAGGCGGATGCGCTGGTCGTCCGCGACGCCGAGCCAGGTCTGCACGAAGCTCGCGTTGAATTCGGTGCCTAGCAGGACATTGTCTACCTCACTGGCGTTGTCCTGACTGAAGAGCGTGATCTTCTGCAGGTTGCGCTGCACGCCGCTGCTGGTGAAGTTCACCGTACCTGGGCCGAGAATGCCTGTCTCGGCCAGAATGAGCTGGTCACTCGACCCCGGCATGCCGAAGTGGTTGATCTGGGTCGGGAACGACGGCGCGGTCATGTCCATCATGATGACGTCCGACCAGGTGGTGATTCCTTTGGGCGCCGAGGAGTCGTAGTAGGCGCGCGAGACCATCATGCGGCTGTCCGAGAAGAGGGTCGAGTGGGTTCCGGAATAGGAGTACGTTCCGCCCTGGCGGGGTGTGTTTTGCATGCCCAGCTCGGCGATGGAGTTGCCCGCAATGAGCAGGGTGTGCAATTGCTGTCCCTGGTTGGTGAGCACGTAGAAGTGCCCTTGTTGAAATTGTAGGTCGCCCTTGCTGTCGATGGAGCCGCTGACCTCCAGGGGCGCTCCGGTGAAGGTCAACGTGGCGACAGCGCCGGCGGTAGTTCCTGGCGACGCCATCTGGAAGAGCTGCTCGTCCAGCTTGACGAAGTCACCGTCGGTGTAGCGGTACACCACGAACTGCGTGGCACGATCGGTGCGGTAGGTCGGATAGTATACCGTCTTGGTCTCGCTGCTGTCGCAGATGTAGTCGTGGTAGGTGTACGTATTGCAGGTGTCCCCGACGCGAACGTAGATGTACTTACTCACCAAGGGGGCTGCTTCTTGGATGCAATCGAGCAACGATTTGCCGTTGCAGGGATAGTCACCCTTGGTGGATTGGGGATCCTTGTAGTCGGGATTCGCACGCTGCTCGTACTTGGGGTAGCAGTATTGCACGCTGTGGTCTGGGCCGGGGTGGCTGGCGGTGCAGTAGGTGTAGGTTTGAGACTGGGTACCGGTGAAGACCGTCTTGCTGACGTCGCGGCTGACCACGAAATAGCGGTCGCTGGCGCTGATGAAGGGCTTGTAGCTGCGATAGCTGGCCACCACCTGTCCCACGGACAGCTGCTTCACAGCCTCGACGGGATTTTGTCCAGCCAGGGGATCGGAGCTGACTTGGTCGTTGAGGAGATCTTCCTGAGAAACCAAGCTGAGCTTCGTTCCCCACGTCACGACGGTCACCTTCACGCCGATCGTGCTGGCGGAGGCGGTGCGTACGATAGGTGCCGAACTCGCGCTGCCCCCTGCCCCGGCGTCCACGGCAGGCGTCGTGGCCGGCGGCGGGCTGAACAGATTGGCGTAGATCACCAGCGTGCTGTCGAACAGGCGCGCATCCTGGATCTGTTGGTTGTCGAGCATGACGGCGTCCAGGAAGTCGAAGCCAGTGGCGCTGATGCCAAAACGCAGAAGCGCGGCCTCATTCGCGGACGTGCCCGAAGACAAGCCATTGACCAGCAAGACCAATTCCTTGCCGTGATAAAAGAAATACTTGGGAGTGCCGGGTAGCTTGAGCGCGCAGCTCAGCTCGGGTTTGGCGCCATCGGTCTTCACGGCCAGAAGCCCATGGCGTTGGGAAAGGAAAATGGCGGTGCTGTCTTGATACCCAATCAAATCGGGCCGCTCGATGGTGGGCGCCGCCGACTTGGCACTGTCTCCACCTGCAGCGTTCATGGTACCGGGGACTGCCACCATGGGGGGGATGTGCCCACGGTAGAGCGGCGGCAAACTTAGATCCTTCAGGATATCGACGGGGTGGGTCCAATTGATCCCGCCCAAGGCGTTCACGGCGGTCTGGAATTGGGCGTTGTTGCTGACCGGACAGCGCTTCGCTGCAAGCGGGTCCAATCGGCTGACCTGCGCCGCGAAGTCGTCGTAGCTCAAGATCGCGCCGGACGAGGGGACGCGCACCTGGCTGCGGTAGCTGAGCGTGTACGCGGCGAGGCTGGAGGGAGTGCTGACCTCACCCGAGGCGCTGCCGAGATCCGTGGCAACCCCCGCATCGGAACCACCGCCCGCGCCACCGCCACCACCACAGCCGGAAGACACAAGGATGGCCGCGACCTGAAGGACATAGGACTGAAGGGAATACCCGACTCGCTTTGTCATGCTGACTCCTCGTGGCCTGCACACAGCAAGAGTTGGGCCAGGCGAATCGCGCCCCTCTCCGCACGATTCTCAAGCTTGCACGCGGGTTTCGGGAGCTTGGCCCCTCACAATTCCGAGTGTCCCCTGTCGGAAATTCCTCGTTCGGCGACGAAGGCGCCACGCCGCCCGCTCTGACGCGAAGACTAGGGCTGCGTCGTTGAGATAGCGAGGATGACGGAATAGGAGCTCATGTCGATGGTTACCAGCCGGCTGTCCAAGTCCACGAACGAGATCGCCCTGGTGCCGTCGGCATTCGAGGAAACGGTTACCGTCTGCACTCCCTTTGGGGTCTTGTCGGCCAACGCATCGATCGCTGTTCCAGAAGCCGACGTGTAGAAGCTGATGACAGAATCTCCCAAGGTCCACCAGTCGGCGATGTCGCCATGGTAGACCGACCCGTCGGGCCGGTTGAACAGCACATACAGTGCGGCGTCCTTGAACAGTTGCGTGATCTGAACACCATCTTGGCTGCACGTAGAGCTGAAGCTTGAAGCGGGGCCCTGATCTCGGCACACTTCGTCGAAGCTGTTGGTGGCATCAACGAATTGAAGCAGGCCGCCCGGTAGCGTCTGGGCATACAGGTACTCGTAGTTAGCAATGTGATCCACGAACACACGCTCATCCGGTGTCCCGATGGCGCGCGCGATGATCCCTTGCGAAGGGTTGCTAACCAAATAGTATGTCGTCCTCGCGACGTCTCGAGAGACGGTGATGATGTGCTCAGCGCCGCTCTCGGCGTAGATGCAAACAGGAACAGCATCCGCGGAAGGCTGAGCCGAGTCTCCGGTGGGTAGGGCATCGCCGGCTCCCGTTGCACCACCGGCGGCCTTGGTTCCACCTGCCCCAGCAGTCAACACGTGGGGTTCCGTGCGTCCACAGCAGATCGCACACACCAAGATCGAAGCAACCAGGAACGCACCCAGGCGACGCATTGAGCTTGCATTCTACGCCTGTGTGGCTGCCCAGGGATCGGACATCTTGTCAGCATCGTCCTTAGCGCGGCAGCCATCAGCGCCGGTGCGCTCGTCGATGGAACCAAGGTCGCCATGAAGTGCTGAACCTGCCCTGCGCTGGTCTCGAGCGTTGGCCGCGACAACTGATTTCGATGCAAGCGGCCACTGCGGCCGAGGGGACGCACGCAACTACGGCGGCAGGCGAAAATCGGCGCTGGTGGGAGGGGCCATGAGGTTCGTCGCGGTTTGCGCAAGGTAGAGAAAGGCCAGCGTATCGAAGGTGATGGTTCCTGCGCCATCCCAGTGCCAAAGCTCCAACTCGAAGTCGAGGGCGGTCGAGAAGCGAAGAACGTCCATGATGTGATACCGAGTCGCGCTCACCAGCCCGCGGTAGTTTCCGCCCGCCTCAGGCGGAGGCGTAGCCAAGCTTTGCAGGCGATAGGGACTATCGAAGGTGTGCCGGTCACAGTAGGCAAAGCCGAAGTAGTCCTCGGTCCCAGTACCGAAAGCACTGGGGAAGGCCACGCTGTCGATCCATATCTTCTCGTCGCCCTCGCCCCACCAAAGGTCCGAGTAGTTCTTCACGCTGAGGAGCGTCCCGACGTAGGCACCCTCGCCGCTGACCCGGGCCACCGGCAGATCCCGATACGGCGCGGTGGGAATGGCGGTACGGGCCGTCCATTGGGTCGCGAAGTACTGGGTCGTCGGGGTGAACGTCCGCGCACGGGTCAGGGCGGTCACGCCCGCGGCTTGTCCCGGCGAGGCGATCAAGCTGATCTTGGCCCGCCGCTGGAATGGCATTGGAAATCGCGAAATGAACTGCCCCGGGGAGGTCACCTCGGTTGGCAAGGAATGGTGGGGCAACCCCCCTGGCCCGGCGCCAAAGAAATCCCCTAGCGGCGCGCGCACCGTCTCGCGATCATCGAATTCCATGACCAGCACCGACGAACGAAGACTGGCGGCATCAAGCAACACCGGCTCGACCGTCAACTGGGAGATCTCGCCGCCACCGGCGGGCGCCACGAAAGTCATGTCGGCGGTGGTGGCATCAAGAGACGCCGACACCGACGAAACGCCTGGCGGTGGCGACGGGTTGGCCAAGTTGGAACGCACGCTGTCCAACGTCGCGTTGGTGAGGTCACCGGGGGAATAGGTCCGCACGTCGGCGCAGCCTTCGTACATGCGGTACCAGACCTGGTAGAAGAACGCGGACCCGTCGCCCTCGTAGGTCACCTTGGCCCCCTGGCGGAAGGCGAATGGAAATTCCAGGTTGTATCCCTTCGCAGTAATGGCCCCAAACGGTGGCGTGAAGGGCGCGACGGTCCCGCCCAGCAGTGCAGCCACATCGCCCACCAGCACGGGGTTCTGCATGTCGTCGAGATAGACACGCATCTTGCCGTAGGGTGTGCCCGTCCAAATGCGCAGCACGGCGCCAGGACCGGCGACGTTGAGCATGACGTATTCGACGTGCCCATCCGGGTAGGACTCGGTCCCGGCGTAGTTGCCCCAATCGTGATTGGCGTACCACCCGATCCACCCACCGGTGCTTGACGACTGGTAGGCCACCGACTGCCGGTCATGGCTGGTGCTGGAGAACGTCGCGAAGGCATCGCGGCTTCGCTCCGCAAGACGAGAAAGGTCGAACATTTCTCCCAGCAGACTCTGCGTAGTGATCGGCGTGGCGCCGCATCCCGAACTGTCTACGCCCACTTCTTGGGCTACTTCAGGCAAGGCCAAGGGACTGTCTGGTGCAAGAACGGCCACGTCCACCGCCAAGTCCAACAGTCCTGGTCCATCCGGGGCAAATCCGCCATCGCTCAACGCCCCCCCCGCCCCCACCCCGCCGTCGGGTGCGGTCGAGCCGCCGGATGAACACCCCATTGTGGCCAAGCAAACCAACAGGAGCGTGCTCAGTATCCGTTGGGGTACAACTTTCGTGCTATCCAAGTGCATCTTTTAACCTGCGCCAATCCGACAGCGAGGACAATTCGGCGAATTTCGTAGCACCTCGGATTTGGACGCGCATCGCTCCACGCGGGTGCTTTCACTTATCCATAAGTACTCTCGTCTGGGGAATTCGGGGGTAGACTCGCTTCGATCCCGGACGCCGCGCATGTACCTGGAAGAGATCCTCACGCGGCCGTGCGGTAGTCACGCCGCTGTGCAACGATCTTGTGTGCGCGTTTGTCCTCGTACATGGCGGCGTCAGCGCTTGCCAGCAAGGCATCGCAGCTTTCGGAGATCTCGGGCCAACTTGCACAGCCGATGCTCAGGCTCACGGGGACGACTCGGTCCAGGTTGGCGTGGCGAAGCTGGGTGCGAAAGCGTTCGATCACGTGGACCGCATCGGCCGCCGAGAGATCGGGCAGGAGCAACATGAACTCGTCGCCCCCGGTGCGGCACGCGACATCGTGGGTTCGCAAGTGCGTGGTCAGGAATTTGCCAACCCACTTGAGCAGCTCATCCCCCACGAGATGGCCGTACTGATCGTTGATTTCCTTGAATCCGTTGAGGTCGGCGATGGCGACGGAAAAGCAGAGGCGCTGACCCGCGCGCTGTGCACGGCTGAGCTCCTCTTTCAGCCGCTCATCGAAGTAGCGGCGGTTCCACAGTCCAGTCAGGGGATCTCGGTAGGCCATGTCCCGATAGACACGCAGGCGCGCGACGCTTCGCCGAAGCCGGGCATTCTGTTCCTCGAGTCGCAAGACCCTTTCCGCAAGGTGGTCAGAATTGCAAGCCGTCATGAGTTCCTTCGTGGGTGGGATGAGCAACTTCATTGGGGCACTTCTTCGAACGCGCAGGTCACCATTTGCAATTTGCGCGCCGTCGTCTTGGGGAGGCGAAATGCGGCCAATCCGCCTGCGGCGCGACAGGAAACTGGCAGTCGGCGCCCTGGCCCGCGCTCGGAGGACAGGATTCCGCGTCGCACTTGTGACCCATGCTCGGGCCCCGAAACCACGTCTGGAAGCAGCGTCCAACGGTCTGTCGTGGAATCTTCGTTCAGGCTAGGATGGCAACCATTGTCGCGTCCGGAATCGGCAATCGCCTCATGAGCCGCCGTAAGGTGGCGAGTCACTGCTCAAGATCCCTGCCATGAAACCCAACTTCGTCGCACGTTCGTTTGCCTTGTTCGTCTCAACCACTCTGCTCGCGGGGTGTGGAAACAACCAGGCGCACACCGTTTCCGGAACGGGCGGCGCGCCGTTGACCGGCGGCATGCTCGCGGGCCAACCTGCAAGCGGCGGCCAGCCCAGCGCTGGGGCTGCGGATTCGGGCGGGATGGTTGGAACCGGCGGCACGACTCGCGGCGGAGGCACCAACGGATCGGGCGGAACCATCGCCACGGGTGGCATAACCACGGGTGGCAGCGCCGCAGGTGGCAGGCAGGGAGGCGGTGGGGCAACGGCCACGGGTGGCTCCTCCATGGGTGGCAACGCTTCGGGTGGCAGCGCTGCCGATGCGGCCATGACAGGCGGTGCGGGAGGGACCGGCGGAAAGGCCGTGGATGCCAGCCCGTCGACCGATGCAGCCAGCAGTGGTGGCAGAGCCGCGGGTGGCACGACCGGCAAAGGTGGAGGCGGCGGGGTTGGGACGGGCGGAACGGCCGCGACGGGCGGGATCAGCGGGACCGGGGGCAGGCCCAAAGTCGTGGCCGCGACGGGCGCCACGCTGGTCAAGGTCGATGTCAACGCCAAGCACCAGAGCTTCGAAGGTTGGGGGACCAGCCTGGCCTGGTGGGCGTATGAAATCGGCGGTTGGTCGAGCGCCAAACGGAATCAGTTCCTTGCCCTGATTTCAGATCCGGTGTCTGGGCTTGGCTACAACGTGTTCCGCTACAACATTGGCGGCGGCGATGACCCAAGCCACAACCACATGGGCAGCAACCGCGAAATGCCAGGATTCCAATCCAGCAGCGGGACTTGGGATTGGAACGCCGATGTCCGGCAGACCTCGGTGCTAAGCCAGCTCGCGGCCACGGGCCAGAATGTCATCATCGAGGCGTTCTCGAATTCGCCGCCCTACTGGATGACCAAGAGCGGCTGCGCTTCGGGCAACAGCGACGGTTCGAACAACCTCAAGGACGATTCGTACGACGCTTTCGCGTCCTATCTGGTGGGCGTCACCAAGCACTACCGCGATGTCGTGGGAATCAACTTCCGCACCCTGGAGCCCATGAACGAACCGAACGCCAACTGGTGGAAGTCGAATGGCGGTCAGGAAGGTTGCCATTTCAGCGCCAGCAATCAGCAGCAGATCATCAAGGCGGTCTCGGGGGCGCTGACGGCGCAGGGAGTGACCGAAACCCATATTAGCGCCTCCGACGAAAACAGCATGGACGACGCGGTCACTATCCTGGGCGGCTACGATACCGCCTCGCTCGCTGCCATGGTCCAGATGAACGTGCACTCCTACAGTGGCTCGAAACGCGCGCAGCTAAAAACGCTCGCCACCAGCAAGGGCAAGCGCCTGTGGCAGTCGGAAAGCGGGCCGCTCAGCGTCGACCTGGCCAGCAACACCGACGCGGCCATCTTCATGGCGGGCCGGATCATCCAGGATCTGCGCGAACTGGAACCGCAGGCTTGGATCGAGTGGCAAGTCGTCGACCCCTCTGAAAATTGGACCAGCTTCACCGTGAGCGACGCGAAGGAGACGTGGACGCCGCTCAAACGGTTCTACGCCCAGGCCGGCTTCAGCCGCTACATCCGCCCGGGCGCGACGTTCGTCGACATCAACAACGCGGACATGGTCGCGGCCCTGGCCAGCGACGGCACCTCGCTGACCATCGTGGTAAGGAACGGCGATACGGCCGCCAGCAAGAGCTTCACCTTCGACCTCACCTCGCTGCCGTCCATCGGCGCGACCATCGAGGTCCATCGCACCTCCGCCAGCGAGGATCTGATCCCGCTGACCGCCGTTCCCGTACAGGACTTTAGCTTCACCGTCACGGCCCCAGCGTATTCCATCACGACCTACGTGATTCCGCTTGCCAGCTAGATCAACGGCATCAAAGGACTATACTCGTTCGCGATGAAGTCCTATCCGTAGCTCGCCGTCCTCGTCATGTGACTGCGTGTACACAAGGAGGCTGCTCCTTCCTTCTTGTGGAAGGTCCGCCCCGTCGCGAGGAGATTCCTTATCGTCGTTCAGATGGCTCTCTTTGCACCGAGAGCAACCGCGTCCCGGTCGCTGACCTCGTTCTCGGGGGAGCCATTCCGCTGGTAGGATTGTCGTCGATGATCGGCCAGGGACAGCAAGGCAACGAGACCATGGTCTGGGTTCTCCTGGTGTCGACCCTGCTCCTGTTGCGCGGACTGCCCGCGGCTGACTCGCAATTCGGGATGTCTCAACAGGGAATCGTGAGGTGTTGTTTCATCGAAAAGACGCATTCGCAACCAGCACGATCGCGCCAAGCGGGCTACGATACGGGATTGCGGGGAGACGCAGCATGATCGAGCAGAAACCAAGCTATGATGAACTGCTTGCGCGGGTGGCGAGGCTTGAGCAGCAGCTGGACGAACTGAAGACGAGCGAACAGAAATTCAGACAAATTTCGGAGGAATCGCCCGTTGCCGTCTTCATCATTCAAAGTGGCAAGCTGGTCTATGCAAATCCAAGTCTGGCGAGACAAGCTGGGTATTCGCGCGACGAGATCGTGGGCAAACTCGCTCCGCAAGACCTCGTTCATCGCGACGATGTTGCCCGCCTGATGACCACCCTGGGCGAGAGGGCGGCAGGCAGAATTCAGGGAGAACCCGTCGCCTATCGGGGCATTCGCAAGGACGGCTCCATCGTTCATTTCGAAGCCTACGGAATGTTGATGGAGTATCAAGGCAAGCCTGCGCTGATGGGAACGCTCATCGACATCAGCACGCGCAAACGCCTGGAGCACGCCCTATCGGGCAGTGAATCGCGCCTTCGCGTGGCCCTGGCGGCAGCCAATGCAGGCGCCTGGGAATGGGATCTCCGCACCCACGAGAACACCTGGTCGGACGAACTGTTGAAGCTCTACGGGATCAGCAGCCAAAGCGCGCCAACCGCCCGCGAGGCCTGGCGCCAGTCGATCCATCCGGAGGATCGGTCGGCTACGGAGGCTGCTTTCCAGGAGGCCTTCCACAGCGGTGGCGAGCTCTGGGTCGAGTGGCGCATCTTCGCCGCGGATGGCACCGTCCGCTGGCTGATGTCACGCGGGCGGCCAGAACGCGATGCCGCGGGCGTCCCCACAAGATACATGGGCATCGTGGTGGACGTCACCGAACGCAAACTGATGCAGGAAGAACTTCGCCAGAGCGAAGAGAAGTACCGCAATCTTTTCCACAACGCCGAAGTCGCCATGTTCAGGACCAGGGTTGATGGTTCCAAAGTCATCGACTTCAACGAGAAGTACCTGGAAATCTATGGACTCAAGCGCGAGGAGATGCTGGGCCGGCCGGCGGCCGCCTACTGGGCCGATCCCGCCGAGCGCACGGTCCTGGTGGAGAAGCTGAGAGCTCACGGCCGCGTGACAGATTTCGAATGCAAGATGATCAGCAAGAATGGCGAGGTGAAGACATGCCTAGCATCGGCGCGGCTGTATCCCGAGCAGGGAATCGTTGAAGGCTCGCTCATCGATATCACCGCGTGGAAACGCGCCGAGGAGGAGCGTCTACAACTCGAGCAGCAGCTTAGCCAGGCGCAGCGACTGGAATCGCTTGGCCTGCTCGCGGGGGGCATCGCCCACGACTTCAACAATCTCATGACTGGAATCTACGGCCCTATCGAACTTGCCCTGGGAGGCGCTCTCGACCCGGAGTCAACGGCCAATCTTTCCTTGGCCTTGTCGTCCATGGGGCGGGCGCGCGATCTCACGCGACAGCTGCTCACCTTCGCCAAGGGCGGGGCACCTGTCCGAACCATCGGCCCACTATTTCCCTTCGTGGAAAAAGGCGCGCGTTTTGCCCTCAGCGGCGCGCGGGCCACGTGTGCAATCGACGTGGCACCTGGTTTGTGGCCCTGCAATTTCGACCGGAATCAGATCGGACAAGTGGTCGATAATCTTGTCATCAATGCGCAACAGGCGATGCCCGGGACCGGCGTCGTGCGCATTTCCGCCCGAAACGCAAGCCTTCGACAGAGCGAGGTGGCGACGCTGCCAGCGGGCGACTACGTGGTGGTTTCCGTCGAAGATAGCGGTATCGGCATTCCGGCCGAGACCCTGCCGAGAATCTTCGACCCGTTCTTCACAACCAAGGAGACGGGCCGTGGCCTGGGATTGTCGACTTGCCATTCCATCATGCGGCGGCACGACGGCGCGATCACCGCCGAATCCACACCTGGTAAAGGCAGCACATTCCGCCTCTATCTGCCAGCGATGCAAACGCCGGCTTGTGACAACGGCCCGGACAAGCCGAAGGCCATGCACAGGGGCGAAGGCACGGTGCTTGTGATGGATGACGACAGGACTGTGCAGAAGGTCTTGTCGTCCATGCTTGCTGCGTTCGGCTACGCGGTGAACGCCGTCGCAGACGGTGACACGGCCGTGGAGCTCTTCGCCAAGCAGCGTGAGGCTGGCCACCCCTTTCGCGCCGTGCTTCTCGATCTCACGGTGGCCGGCGGAATGGGTGGAAAAGAGGCGGCGCAAGCCCTGCGCGCCCTGGATAGTAGCGTTCCGTTGTTCGTGACCAGCGGCTACGCCGAGGATCCAATCATGCAGGATCCGACAGCGCACGGTTTTAGGGCCAGTCTGCGCAAGCCCTTTGCGATGTCGGACCTGTCAGAATTGTTCGAAAAGCACGTCCGGCCCGCCTAGCAGAAATTGAAACCGCCCAAACATTCCCCGCTTCGCGCGGTGAGTGGCCCCAGGACGGCCTACGCGGGAATCTCGGCTTCCACCAATTGGGCTAACAGGATCAGCGATTCTTGCCAGCCTAGGTAGCACATCTCGGCGGGAATCATGGCTGGGATCCCTTCTTGAACGATGCTTAGCTCGGTCCCGCATGACACTGCCTTCAGGGAAACCGTCGTCCGCATTTCCCCCGGCAGATTTGGGTCGTCGAACGTGTCGGTGTGGCAGATTCGTTCATTGGGCACAAGTTCCAGGTACGCTCCTCCGAATGTGTGTCCGTGCCCCGTGGTGAAGTTGGTGAATGACATCTTGTACGTGCCGCCAACCCTGGCATCGAGATGGTGCACCTTGCCGGTGAAGCCATGGGGTGGAAGCCACTTGGCCATGGCGTCGGCATCGAGAAATGCCCGGTAGACTCGTTCGGGCTTGGCCTTGATCACACGGTGGAGTCGAACAGTGCCTGTCGCCATATCGCCATTCCTTTCGGGTTGTGGAGTGTTTTGAGTTGGATTGCCAAACCGCTTGGAAGTGACAGGAAGACAAGCCGGTCACAAGCACTTTGTCGCGAATCCTTTGGGGAACTTGGGAATCTAAGGTGGGTTAAATCTTGGGTGTTTGCCGCAAATTTCAAGAGCACAGCCCCCTTTTCAGGAGAAACGCATGCAATTGATCAAGCATTTGACCATAACGACACTCTTCTTGGCCGCCCTGGCGGACGTCGCCCTGGCTGCGGCGCCGGAGCCTCCCGCGCCTCCAAGCAAACCGGCCGCCGAGAACGATGGCCTCAAGATGTTCCTCGGCAGTTGGACGTGCGCGGGCACGGCGATGCTGGGACCGGACAAGACCGTAAAGATCAAAGCCACCGCCAAGGTCAAGAACGACCTGGGCGGCTTCTGGCAAAGCTTTGTCTACACCGAGCAGAAGGCCAAGGACTACCCCATGGCCATCACGGCGATGGGAACCTGGGGCTGGGAAGCGCAATCGAAGAAGTTCGTCCGCGCCGAGTTCCAGTCGAATGGCGGCTACGTTACGGGAACCAGCACGGGCTGGTCGGGCGATACGCTGACCTGGGATCTCGAAGTCTCCAGCTTCATGGGCAAGATGACGGCCAAGCACCTCTTTGTCAAGAAGAGCGACAAAGAGTTCGTCCACAAGATGGAGGCCAAGATGCCCGGCAGCCCCACGTCGGTACCCGTTTTCGAGGTGACCTGCAAGAAGTAGATGTTCGCAGGTGATGCCGGGCCACCTACGAGCCCAAATCCGTGCTCCCCGTGACCTGAACTTTGGCCACGGAAAGCACCTCGCCGGTTTCGACCCGGATCAATTTGGCAAAGAGCTCGGCGCTTTCACCTTTGACCACCAGCTTGCTAACAATGATGACCTCGGCCCCGACCATCTTGCCGATGGGAACGGTGGTCGAGGCGTCGAAGAGATTCGAAAGCTGTAGCTTCATCTCCTGGGTCAGGGCCGACAGGTCGCGCTCGACGACCTTGAAGAACTCGTTGCGACTTGCCGACAGCGTGATCTGGTCGGTCAGGTACTCGGCCATGGCCTTGTACTTCTTCTCTGCCGAGGTCACCGGTACCACGGCAACCAGGGTCTTGCTGCCAAGCTTGAGCGCGCTGTAGTCGGCGAGCTGGCGCAGCGCCTCGGTCACGGCTGGCGCAAAGACTTGGTCGCGGGGCGTGGCCTTGTCGCTGGTGGCGACGATGGTGGTGTCAAAGTCCTTGGGTTTGTCGGTCAAGTAGCTCAGCTCTCGGCGCACAATGCGCACGATGGCTTGATCGAGATTTTCGCTGCTGTAGTTGGCGCCCACGTGGTGGCTGGCCTCGCCCGTGCCTCCCTCGCTATCGCCGCCGCCACCCTGGGTAATGAACACGTACTCGCCCATGGTGTACTGGGCGATCTGCCGATAGATGACTTCGCCGTCAATTCCCAGACCACCGGCGCCGACGGTCACCCACTTGATGCCGCGACTGAGCGACTCTTTCATGGCCTCGAGATAGTTGTATTGCTGACCGTAATCCGTGTGCGGTGGGGCATCCGTTATGATGAAGCCGATGCGCAGGGCATCGGGGCGCCACTTGAGCTGGTGCATGGCCACGTCCAGGGCGGTCTGCAGATCTTCGGGAGCGTCGCCGCCACCGTCCGCGTACAGGCGGTCGAGCATGGCCTGGTAGGCATCGACGTTGGATGTGAACTGCGTCGTCCGAGTGAGGTAGGTATCCCCCGTATCGCGGTAGGCGACCATGCCAAAACGAATGTCCGGACGTGGGTGCAGGGAAGCGAGCTGGTAATGAATTGCCTTGAGGGTCTGCTTGAGACGGTCGATTTGGCCCTGCATGCTTCCGGTCGTATCGAGGACAATGGCCACGTCCACGGGCACGGGCGCCGGCACCTTGCGGGCGATATCGAAGCGAATCTCGTTGTCGCGCCGGCCGGACCGTGCGAGCTCGCCGGTGCGAACTGCGCCACCGCATTGGACCTGCACCAGGTAGCTGCCATCGTTGGGACCACTGACGGCCGCGGGAAAGAACTGCGTGCTGCCATCCGCATAGGTGGTGGTCTGCGCCAGGACCGTCTTGGAGGTCGATTGGATCGTCACGGGGCAGTTGGGCAAGCTGTGCCCCTCGCGGTCGAGCGCGCGCACGAGCAAGCGCTCGTTGATGTCGGTCGCGTACACCGCGTAGTTGCGATTCTGCCCAAGAAAGGACAAGAAGCGGTTGTACTCCTTGTTGTCGTCATGCCGGCCAGCCTTCAAGGCCGGGGCAACCGGTGCCTCGTGGACGTACGTCGGTGTCTCTGCGGGCTTCTCCTTTGTTTCTGGCACCCCCAGAGCGTTGGTCAGGGCGTGATCGAATTCCTTGCTGGAACGAGGTGGCGGGAAATATGCAGGTTTGGCTGCGGGCGCAGCAGCTGCGCTTCGTACCGGTCGCGGGGCGGCGACGTGCGTTGGGGCCGGCGACGACTGGCGCGAAATCCTCTCCATCCCTGCAGGGACTGACTCCCGCACCGCTGACATGGATTCCGACACCAATTC
>Ga0302321_100000811_pt1 | contig 27060 bp, 14 predicted proteins | sample Fen_T0_1_FD_202505 | JGI IMG/M metagenome (GOLD analysis project Ga0302321, IMG submission 202505) | Peat permafrost microbial communities from Stordalen Mire near Abisko, Sweden - Fen_T0_1 | ecosystem: Environmental > Terrestrial > Soil > Wetlands > Permafrost | place: Sweden: Abisko... | reverse complement strand
GTTCATGCTGTTTTTGTGCTTTCATGTCTCCTCCCAAGGTTGATGGTTGTGCTTGGTCGGATGAGGAACCGATTACCTCCTGAGCTTAATCACGGTGTCAAGGTGCGCCCAACCCTCGGCCGGCCCTAACTTTGCGCTTTGCCCGCCGCTCCCGCATCCCTAAATTACCCCATGGTCGAACCATTTCGTCATCTCCATCGCGTCAGCTACGCCGAATGCACCGTCGGCGATCACATCTACCACTCGCGTTACCTCGACCTGCTGGAAGCGGCCCGCGGCGAATTCCTTCGCTCGCTCGGTTCCACCGTGCTGACCCTTCAGAACGAAGATTTCATCTTCCCCGTCATCGAAGCCCGCCTGCGTTATCTGGCCCCGGCCAGGTACGACGACCTGCTGATCATCGAAGTCCGGCCCACGCTGGTCGAACGGGTGCGGCTGAATTTTTATCATCGTGTCTTGAATCAAGCAGGCAAACTGTTGCTGGAAGCGGAAACCTTCCACTGCTGCACCAGCCGCGACGAGAAACCAAAACGTCTTCCCGCAGAACTGGTTGGAAAGTTAGCGCCGCTGATACTTGTGGCGGGCCCCGTTTAAAACCCGTCCGGCGGGCAAACCGGGCCGATTTCCTTGAAAACCGGGCCTCGATTTTTTTTCACGCTTGACTTGACCTTTCGCTGTAAATCTCCATTATACGCAACCCGGCAATTCCGCCGTCTAATTCCCATGCGTGCCCCTTGTCACGTCTGGTATATTGAACGACGTGAGTAGACCAAACATTTACGATATGCAACACATCCGCAACATCGCCATCATCGCACACGTCGATCATGGCAAGACCACGCTCGTGGATTGCCTCCTGAAGCAATCCGGCACTTTCCGCGCCAACCAGCACGAATCTTCCGAAGAACGCCTGATGGACTCGATGGACCTCGAAAAGGAAAAGGGCATCACCATCCGCGCCAAAAACGCCGCGTTCAAATACAAGAATTACCACATCAACATCGTCGACACTCCCGGACACGCCGACTTCGGCGGCGAAGTGGAACGTATCATGAACATGATCGACGGCGTGCTGCTCGTGGTGGATTCCGCCGAAGGCCCGCAGGCGCAAACGCGCTTCGTGCTCCGCAAGGCGCTCGAAGCCGGCGCCAAGCCCATCGTCGTCATCAACAAAATTGACCGCGAAAACGCCAATCCCAAGAAGGTTTTGGATCAGGTGTTTGAACTGTTCATGTCGCTCAATGCGACCGATGAGCAGCTCGATTTCCCGTTCATTTATTGCTCCGCCAAGGAAGGTTACGCCAAAGTCGAACTCGAACACGTTGCCGGGACCATGGAGCCGCTCTTTGACGCGATCGTGAAGCACATCCCGCCCCCTCACGCGAAGGCCGGTGACGGTTTCCAATTGCTCGTCGCCAACCTCGATTACTCCGAATACCTCGGCCGTATCGCGTTCGGCAAGATTTATGAAGGCAAAGTGAAAGTCGGCGACCCCGCCATCTGCCGTCACGGTAACGGCGTCATTGCCAAGGGCAAGGTTACCATGCTCTACCACTTCGAAGGCATGAAGCGGATCGAAATCCAGGAAGCCCACGCCGGCGACATCGTCGGCATCACCGGCTTCGAGGACGTCTTCATCGGTGAAACCATCACCGACAGCGAAGCCCGCGCCGCCCTGCCCTACATCCCTATTGATCCCCCGACCATTCAGATGGAATTCGCCGTGAACGATGGCCCCCTCGCCGGTCAGGACGGCAAGCTCGTCACCGCCCGCCACATCTGGGACCGCCTGGTGAAGGAGATCCGCACCAACGTCGCCCTGCGCATCGCGCAGACCAGCGATCCGAAGATTTTTGCCGTTAGCGGACGCGGCGAAATGCAAATCGCCATTCTCGTCGAGCAGATGCGCCGAGAAGGTCACGAAGTCCTCGTCTCCCGCCCCGAAGTGCTGTGGAAAAAAGACAAGGACGGCAACGCCTTGGAACCCATTGAAAAGCTTTTCGTGGAAATTCCGAACGACTGCCTTGGCACGATCATGGAGAATCTGTCCGGCCGCAAGGCGCAGATCACCAACATGAATCATGTGGGCAACCAGGTCTCCATTGAGGCGCTGGTCCCGATGCGCGGTCTCATTGGTTTCGAGACCGACCTGGTCAATTCGACCAAGGGCATGGGCGTCATGAGCCATCTCTTCCACGAATACGGCCCTGACTGCGGCGAAATTGCCGCGCGCAAGAACGGTTCGCTCGTCTCCATGGATAACGGCGAAGCCACCAACTACGCCCTCAACATGGTGCAGGAACGCGGCCGCCTCATGGTCGAGGCCGGCGACGCGATTTACGTTGGCATGATCGTGGGTGAAAATGCCCGCGAGAATGACATCCCGGTGAACCCCGTGAAGGAAAAGCGCCTGACCAACATGCGCTCTCAAGGTGACGGCAAGGGCATCCAACTCGCCCCGCCGATGAAACTCTCGCTCGAACGCGCCTTGGAATACATTGACGTGGACGAATACGTGGAAGCCACCCCGAAGAACCTGCGTCTCCGCAAAAAAGTGCTGGACGAAGGCTTGCGCCGCCGGACGGAAAAGTCCCGCGTGATCAAGTTCATTCAGGAATAGCGCTAACTTGGTTTCACTCCGCCCGGCTGGTTGCATAACCCGCCGGGCGGTTTTGTTTTTGCCCCTCGGTTGGCAACACTGGGAGCCATTTGGAACTCGAAACCGAATCTTAAAAATTTAAAATAAATACGTGTTGTTTTAATAAAATTGTGCTGTAAAAACGCACGCGCGGATCGCTAAATTAATTTCCGCACTGCTGGCCGTTGAGGGTTCGGTCAAAAGATCAAAATTAAGAAACAAACCCAAAACAAACCCCAAGCCGGGACGCCAAATGCCAGGTAATCATGCGCCCCGGAAAGCCGGATGCGCGAAACCCGTTCGTCTGGTTTGACGGATGCGGAGCGAAGTGTCAGCCTTGGAACTGGTCACCACGGTCGGTTTACTCCGCTTCCTTCCGTTTCGCCGTATTCCTCCGGCGGTTGCTTCCGTTCGGTTTGTGTGTGACGTGCGGGTGGGGTTTGGATTACCTTGAAGCGCATATGACAGATCCACGCTTTACCAAACTGGCCAGGTTGCTGGTGAACTATTCCACCGCGCTCAAGCAGGGCGATCGCATCCTGCTGGACATGATTGATATTCCCGACGAGTTCACCGTGGAGATGATCCGCGCGGTGCGTGCGGCCGGGGCCACGCCGTTTGTCGAGACGCGCCACACCCGCGTGGGGCGCGAACTGCTGCTGGGCATGACGGAGAAGCAGGCGGCGGATATGAGCGAGTTGGAAATGTTCCGCATGAAAAAGATGCAGGCGTACATTGCCATGCGGGGGAGTGCGAATGCCACGGAGAATGCGGATGTGCCGAGCGCAGTGATGCAAATGTATTCAAAGGTGATTCGGCCGGTGCTGGATTATCGCGTGAACAAGACGCGCTGGTGCGTGTTGCGCTGGCCGTCGCCGAGCATGGCGCAGGCGGCGGGCATGAGCACGGAGGCGTTTGAGAATTTGTACTTCGATGTCTGCACGATGGATTATGCCAAGATGGCCAGGGCAATGATCCCGCTGGAGAAGCTGATGAGCAAGACGGACCAGGTGACGCTCAAGGGGCCTGGGACGGATTTGACGTTCAGCATCAAGGGGATAGGCGCCAAGAAGTGCGAGGGCACACGGAACATTCCCGATGGTGAAGTGTTTTCCTGCCCGACCAAGACGTCGGCGAATGGCGTGATCCAGTTTAACACGCCGACGCTGTACTCGGGCTCCAAGTTTGAGAACGTGCGGCTGGAGTTGAAGAACGGCAAGGTGGTCAAGGCCACGGCCAACAATGTCAAACGCCTGAACGAGATTCTGGACACGGACGCAGGGGCGCGGTTCATCGGGGAATTTGCCATCGGCTTCAACCCCTTCATCCTGAATCCGATGTGCGACATTCTGTTTGATGAAAAGATTGCGGGCTCGCTGCACTTTACGCCGGGGCAGGCGTATGAGGATTGCGGCAACGGCAACAAGAGCGCGATCCACTGGGACATGGTGCTGATCCAGCGCCCGGAATGGGGCGGCGGCGAGATCTGGTTCGACGGCAAGCTGATTCGCAAGGACGGCAAATTCCTCCCGAAAGAATTGCAGGCGCTGAACCCGGAGAAATTGAAGTAAGGCGGTGCAGTAAAGCGGCTTTTGCCGGGCAAGGAAAAACCCGCCGGATGGTATCCGGCGGGTTTTTCGTAAACTGGACGGCTTAAGCGGCTTAGTGCTGGGCCAGAATGGCGGCGCGCTGTTTGTGGTATTCGGCCGGCGAAATTTGGTCGGTCTTGTACTGGACGAGCAAGGCTTGCAGCTTGGCGTCCTTGGCCGCTGAGAAGGGCGAGGCCGGAGACGGCATCGGGGGGAACTCGCCGGGTGCCAGTTTGGCCTTGGGCGCCGCCGGTTTGGCCGGAGTCGCTGAGTAGGGCGCGGTTCTGACCGGAATGGCAATGGGTGCCGTCGCCACCTGGCTGGGAGCGGAATAGGGCGCGGTTCTGACCGGAATGGCAAGGGGTGATGATGATTGGACCGGAATGACTTCGCCTTTGCCAGTGACTTTGACTTCGGGTTTTGCAGGATGCGAAGGTGTTGCCGCAATAACCGGAGCGGGGGTGCCGGTCTCAAACAATTTCTTGGCGAGGGCCTGGCGGGCGGCGGCCTGGGCGGGATTGTCGCCGTTGGCATTGATGGTGGTGGCTTGCGCGACCGGGATGGCCACGGGCTGGACGACCGTTTTCACGACTTTCGGCTGCTCCGTTTTCACCGCCGGGGCGACCATCGGTTGGGCGGCTTGAACCGCGACCAGCGGTTTGGCGACAGGCTTGGCCGTGGAGGTGGCAGTGGCGGCGGGTGTGCTGCTGCTGGCCTGAAACAGTTTTTTGGCGAGCGCCTGACGGGCGGCAGCCTGGGCGGGAGTATCTCCGTTGGCGTTGACTTGCTCGACCGGGGTGGTCACGGGCTGGACGACCGTTTTCACGACTTGCGGCTGTTCCACTTTCACCGTCGGGGCGGCAACCGGTTCGGCGGCTTGGACGGCGACCACCGGTTTGACGGCGGGGGTGGCTACGGTTGCGGGGGTGCCGGCTTCAAACAATTTTTTGGCGAGCGCCTGGCGGGCGGCGGCTTGGGCGGGGTTGTCGCCGTTGGCGTTGACTTGCGCGACCGGAGTGGTCGCGGGTTGGACAACCGTTTTTGTGACTTTCGTCGGCTCGACTTGAACCGTCGGGGTGGCTACGGGCAGGACGACCGTTTTCACGACTTTCGTCTCCTCCACCTTGACCGTCGGGGCGGCAATTACCGCCGGGGTGACGACCGGTTTGGCGGCTGGAACGGCGACCGGGGTGGCCACGGGCTGGACGACGGTTTTTGCGACTTGCGGCTGCTCCACTTTGACCGCCGGGGCGGAAATCACTTTTGGGGCGGCAATTCCCGCCGGGGCGAGAATCGGTTTGGCCGCTTGAACCGTAACCGCCGGCTTGGCGACCACGGGCGTCTGGACGGCGACAGGGGCGACGGGAGCAACGGGAGCAACGGGAGTTTGGACAGGGACCGGCGGGACCGGTTGGGCGATCACCGAGGTGTTGCGGATGATCAGCGGTTGGGTGGCGACGGGCGGTTGGGCGGCCACTGTCGGCGGGGTTGCTACGACCACTGCCGGCGGTGCGGCGACGGGCGGCTTGACCACAACCACCGGTTGGTTGGTGACGACAGTTTTGACGGCGACGGTCGTCTGGGTTACTACGGGCGGCTTGACTGGCTCGGCTTTCTTGGCGAAGCCGGCCGGCGGGTTCGTGACGGCTGACTTCACGACGACCGCAGTTTTATTGGTGATTGCCGGTTTGACGGTGGTGACCGGTTGGTTCGTGGCGTCTGGCGTGCTGGCTTCAAACAGCTTCTTCGCGAGCGCCTGACGAGCGGCAGCCTGGGCCGGATTATCGGCAGCCTGGACGGCTGGCTGGCTGGCGCACAAGGCTGCTAGAGCGAGGGCAGGCAATGATTTGGAAATTTGCATCACAATCTCTTACGGCAAAACCCGGCCGGAAGCAACAGCTTTTCCGGGGGGGGAATACAGTTTTCGCCAGACCGGGGGGAACGGGCTGGCAACCAGGGAACGGAAAAGGATGAGGCGGATTTCGCTGCGGGAGACTTTCACCCGCTGCTTCAGCTCGGTCAGGCTGGCGGCGCGCAGCTTATTTAGGGTGCGTTCGCCGATCAAAATGGGCCAGGCACAGGCGAGGCGGACACGGAATTGTGAGAAAGGGAGGGTGTTCGTATAGCGCCAGCCGGCGGTCAGATGTGCTTGTGCCCGATCAAGTTGCGAATGGAATACGGGCAGAAACTTCTGCTCGTTCACGGGTGACATCAGCGTTTCGGGATGGAGGTTGACCGGGTCGAGGTGCTGGGTGGGCAGGTAGCAGCGGCCCATTTTCAGGTCGGCGGGCAGGTCGCGCAAGATATTCACCAGTTGCAGCCCCTTGCCGAAGCGGATGCCGTCGGTGACAAACTGTCTTTCATCGAGGAGCGCCCGGGGAAACAGGTGGGCCCGGCAGATTTTGGTCCAAAACTCCCCGACGCAACCAGCCACGCGGTAGGTGTAGTCCTCCAGTTCGGCGGCAGTTTCCAGCGCGATGATTTTTCCCACTTCGGCACCGGCAAACCGGCGCAAGTCCAGTTCCTGGCCGCTGATGATGGTGGTCAGCACCTCGCGCACGAGCAGGGAATCGGCCGGAGACAAGCTGCGCAGGGCCGCGAGGCTGGCCTCGACCTTGTGCAGCAGTTGCTGCTCGGCGGGCGCGCCTTGCTGACGCGCCAGTTCGCCAAACTCGAGCCGGGCGGTGGAATGGCTGAGAATGCGTCCGCCCAATTGCTGCAGGGCGGTCAAGCGCTGCTCCAGCGGTATGATTTCCGTGTCGGCGATGGTGTCGGCGGTGCGGGCGAGCAGATAGGCCAGGCCGATTTGCGGCCGCACGGCCGCCGGCAGCACCCGCAGCGTCAGATAGAAGGAACGCGAGGTGTCGCGCAGCAAATCATTCAATGGCTTGGGCATGGACATGGTGGTGGGCCGGTCGGCTGGCGACAGGGTAGGGTATGGACGGGGATGACGCCAAGATGGATTTACGCTTGCCCGCCGCCTGCCGGGTCGGCATGTTGCGCAGCATCATGACATTATTCTTGTTTCAAAAAGCACGGAGGTGGGCGGGCGCGGTACTCTTGCTCGCACTGGGCGGTTCGGTGCTGGCGGCGACGAATGAGGTGCCGGCACCGGTGTTGCAAATGGCGGATCAGTTTTTGCTGGCCATTCCCAAGGGCGGCTTCGGCAGGGATTATCTGTTCAGCGCCTCGTTGATCCCGCAGGGACAGTCGCCCACGAGCCACGGCCTAGCGGGCAAGGTGGTGCGCTTTGAATTATTTCCCGACGGCGTGGACATGTATGAATCCACCAAGGGGCTCGTGGTGACGGAGGATTTGCCCGCGCGCCGGTTGCTGGCGAGTTTTCCCATCGTGCGCCGCGACGCGGACCGGGTGGTGATTGATTTTAACAAGGGTATGCGCCGCGTGTTCACGCAGTCGTGGACGGATGGCAGCCCACTGGATTTTTCGGCGCACGACAATGTGCTGGAGGTGCCGGAGAGCCGGGTGTTTGAGACGCGCGTGGACGGCGTGCAATTGATCATCCGCCAGAGCGTCCAGACGCGCAGCCGCGAGATGAACACCGACGTGGAGTCGCGCTACGAAGTGCGTTATTTCATCACGCCCTACGAGCCGGGCAGCTTTGCGGGGAAGGAGCCGAGCGTGGTGGACTCGCGCTACACGCAGTTTTTTGAGACGGAAGGCCGGCTGGAGCCGGTGACGGGTCGTGTGGCCTCGCGCGTGGCGCATTTCGACTTGAAGCAGCCGGTGGTGTTCTATTACTCCGCGAACACGCCGGCGGAATATGTCGAGGCGGTGAAGGACGGCATTCTTTACTGGAACCTGGCCTTCGGCAAGGAAGTGGTGCAGGCGAAGAAGGCGCCGGAGGGGGTCACCGCGCCGGATGCCAAATATAACGTGGTGCAATGGGTGCCGTGGGACACGGCGGGGTTTGCCTACGCGGATGTGCTGGTGGATCCGTTGAACGGCGAATCCAAGCATGGCCAGGCCTACATGACCACGGCGTTTACTTTCAGCGGCAAGGCGCGGGCGCGGGCGCTGCTGCGCACGCTGGAAGAAATTGCGGAGCCGAAAAAGGATGACAAGAAGGGCGCCTCGCAACTGGGCGTGCCGTTCCTGGGCAAGGGGGCGTGCTGCGAAATGGACGAGCGGGCGTTTGCCCGGCAATTTGCGCATGGCTTGCAGGAAGTGCTGGCGAGCGATGAATTGACGGATGCGGCGGTCCTGCGCGTGGCGCAGGATTATCTGCGCGAAGTGGTGGCGCACGAAGTCGGCCACGTGCTGGGCCTGCGGCACAACTTTGCCGGCAGCCTGGCGGCCACCCTGCCGAGCAAGGAGCTGGACGCGTGGTTCAAGGCCTACCTGCTGGACCAGCCGCTGGATGCCTACACGAACAAACTGACGAGCGCCTCGATGATGGAATACACGGTGTTCAAAGGCGGCGCGTTCATCGGCTGGCGCATGCGCACGGTCAAGGAGCCGCTGCCGCATGACCGGGCGGCGATCTGCTGGGGCTACTATGACAGCGCGGAGGCGCGCACGAACAAGCTGCTGTTTGCCACGGATGACGATGTGGGCATCTACGGGGATGTGCGGCGGTTTGATTACGGCACGAATCCAGTGGTCAATGCGTATGCGGAGACGGCGCAACTGATCAGCCTGCTGCCGAACAGTGTCATTGAGACATTCATCCGCGCCCGCGCGCCGCGCAATCCGCACGACCGCATTCCGCTGGAGCAGGTGAACTTGAGCTATCTCATGATCGCACGCGAGCTGGCGGGCCAGTTCGCGGATGAACTGATGTGGTTCCGCGCCGAATCACGTTCGCTGCGGGTGGAAAACCAGTTTGATTTCATCGGCGACCTCAACCTCAAGGAGCGGCGCCAGGCGCACTGGCAATCGTTGAATGCCCAGATTGAGCAGCTTGGCGGCGTGGACCGCGCGCTGTTCTCGGCGCTGCCGGCGGATTTGAAGCTGGAGCTGAAGGCGGAGCCGACGGGGGTGCAGGTGGTGCAAAAGCTGAGCGCCTCGAACCTCACGGCGCGGCTGGAGAAGCTGCTCGTCTCGACGAACTACATGGTGTTCGTGGGCCTGGATGATAAAAAATATTCCTTCACGAAGGAGGAGCGCGAATTGATTGTGCAGCGCGGCAAGAAGTATTTCACGGAGCTGGAGCAGGAGCTGATCAAGCAGGTCTGTCTGAAGCTGGAAAACGCCCCGCGCAATCTCGGGGCGGAGGCGAACGACAAGGTGAGCGAGGACGACATCACCGCCAAGCTGGAACAGCGGATCATCGAGCTGGCCAAATACGTGGTGACCGCTCGCGCGGAAACCAACCGCATCGAGGGCAAGGTGGACAAGGGTTACGTGCAGGTGGCCGAATTCAAATATGACCAGGAGACGCGGCTGGCGGCGGCGAAGGCGTTGAACGAAAAAACGGGGTCGTTCAAGGGGTGGGCGGATGACGCGAAGGGGGACTTAAACGGCCAGTTGAAGAAGATCATCAACGACGCGTTGAACCTGGATCATTTCAAGGACTTCACGCCGTCGCTGCTTTCGCGGCCGCTGCGGGAGTGGTATCAGCAGCAGCAAGAGCTGCTGCAACTGCTGCCGGTGCCGCCGCCCGCGGCCAGGTAGGCCGGGCGCGCGCGGATCAGCTTGAGGCTGGCGGCGAGGGCCGCCAGCCGGAAGGCGTGACGGCGGTCAGCGCCGCCGCAGGATTTTGATGGCGGATTTGAGGATGCCGGTCTCGCTGGCGAGAATGGTTTCCAGCTCGTTGGCGTCGAGCCACAGTCCGCGACAGCTCGGGCAGACGTCAATTTCCACCGGGCCATAATGATCGGTGGCGAGTTGCTGGCCGCACTTGGGGCAGTGCATCCAGTGGAGTTCCTTTTGCCGTTTTTTTTCCGCCTCGGCGGTGGCGCGCTGTTCGGCCTCGAGCTTTTGCAGGCGGAGTTGGAGTTCCTGTTCCCAGACGTGTTGATCTTCGATTTTGGTCATGGCGGTGGTTGTTTTGGGCGTTATGTTTAGCTACGCCCAGTTTTCGGGGTTTCCTCAATTTTGCAACTTCATTTTATTTTGTGGGGTGGGAATTTCAAAGGCCTGAGCCAAGGACAAAAGGGACCAAAAGGACGGAAGGGACGAAAGAGCGCCAGTGATAAAGCAGTGGCACGGATGACGAATGGGCGATGACTGGGGCCACGAAAAAAACGCTGGCAGAAAGTTTGCAGGGGGAGCATTCTGCGGTGGTCGGTTGCTGAGGCACGCCGGGTTTGCGGAACGGAAAGTTGGCCGGTCGCCGGGGGCGGCTTGTTAAGGACCATCGGGAATTTTTTAATAATGATTGGCACGCAGAAAAAAGAAAGGCGGAACCACTGCCTGCCCGTTATCTTTTAGACCACTCGCACACGCCATGAAAAGTCGCATCATGTATCTTGAGCGCAAAGCAGGCGCATTGACCGGAGATGCCCGGATTGGCCGGGTTAACTTCAACAAGACCGGCCTTACCCTTTATTATCGTGGGCAGGTCTTTCGCCGGATTCCTGGTGGAGGTTTCAAATCGAATTATTTCGAGGAGGCGACGGGCGAGGATTATTGGATTTCAGGCCCTAAGCGCAGAGGTGGCGACAGGATGTATGGTTCGTCTTTGCCGGTAGCCATTGATGAGAATGCCCGCGTAGAGTATTGGCGCGATATTCGAGGTCAGCCGGAAAGGATTGACGATGACATGGCCTAAGTCGTCGGAGCCAAGGCCTGTTAGCCGCTGCAGTGCCGCATTCGCGGTTCACGCTGCGATTGCGGCGTGGCTTAGCTCAGGTCGTTCGCCGGCGGCGAGCCCCATTGCCAAAATCATCGTAATGATTGCTGTTCTGGTCTTGACCAGCGGTTGCGACATGATCCAAACGGTGCCGTCGGCTAGCGGGCGCGTGATTGACGCAGTTTCAGGGGAGCCTGTCTCCCATGCTGAGGTTGTGCGCGAATGTTCCGGTAAATCCAAAAGGACGTCTACAAACGAAAATGGTGATTTCTCATTCCATGGGCGGTGGCGTTTGCAGGTTGCACTCGGCGACACAACGCGCTCAGCCCGGTCCTACCGCATTGAGGCCGCAGGATACCAGCGCTTTGAGACAAATCGTTTCACTTTTGGTTGGGCAAATCGGGGCAGTGCGAAGGATAATCTTGGTGTAGTCGCGATTACTCCGATTACTCCGAAATGACTATTCTTATGAAGCTGACGCAGGCCAAAAAAATCACCAGTGATACCGTGGTTGACTCGGTTTGTGCCATGGTAGCGGTTCGCAACGCGAGCCGGCGGTGGCGCGGTTTTCCCCACACCTTCGGACGCGCATGCTCGTACCAATTTTAGCCTCGGTTGGGTTTTACCTGTTGGGAGCCGTGTTTCTAACGCTCGGCTTTTACTTGCGTCGTCGCGCGGAGCGGTTTTTAGCGACAAGTGTTGAAGTGCTTGGCACCGTTGTTTGTCTGGAGCAGAGGCGGGATATTTTTCAGCCTGAGAGTGGTCCGACTTTTGTTCCGCTCGTTACCTATAAGGATGATCAGGGACGGCTCTATACGCTTCGCAGAAGTTGGGGCGAAGCTCCCCCACCTTGCGAGGTTGGGGTGCGGTGGCCGGTCTATTATCAAGCGGCAAATCCACACGTTGCCAAGCTGGGGCCACGGCTGGAGATTTTTCGAGCTTCACAGAATTGCTTTGTCCTTGGCGTTTTCTTGCTGATATTTGGCACGGGAATTCTTTTGTTGCCACTTTTGAGGACGGCATGAGAGGTGGCTGGGGCTTGGGAAATCGCTGCCGGGCGACCCACGCGTGCTGGCTAATCGCAACAGCCCGCGCGAAGCAGCGGGCAAAAAGAACCAGGAAATAAGCGCGCACAGGCTGGTTTTTGAGGTTTTTGTTGCGGCGATAATCTTTGACAGAAATTCGCATGTCCGCTTTCATAAACCCATGGTAACGGTGCAATTAACAAAATCACCTGGGCACAGGGGCGTGCCGGTGGTGCGGGCTAATCAATACTGGTAGGTGTCACTCGTGGTTTCCGCATTCCAACTTGTCTTGAAGACACTGAGTCGGCACTTGGTGCAGATTCATCGCCCTGCCGGCATGTCCTCGGTGTTTGGGTTCGTTGTCGGTTCGAGCGATATGTTGGTGCTTCTGCATGCCTTCAATTCCGAGGCGTTCTGCCTCGACGGCTATGATGTCATCAGACAGGGCGATATCCGCAGCTTTTGTTTCTTCGACGATCCGCGCTACTGGCGTTATCGAGCTTTGCGCCGCCTGAAGATTCGACCGACACCACCATGCGACATCAGCCTGGCATCTGTGCCGGAGTTGTTGGCGTCAGTTGGTGCGCGCTATCCACTCTTATCCGCGCATCGCGAGACGCCGCAGCGCTGCACGACCTACGTCGGCCCAGTTGTCAGCATGGCCGAGCGCAGCTTTACCATGGAGGACGCAGATTACTTCGGCCAGTGGACTGGTCCACGCCGGCTGCGGTACGCTGATGTCACGCGCGTTTGTTTTGATGGCGGGTTTCTCAAAGCAGCTGCCATGACCGCGCCGAGATTACGGAGCCGTCGACCAAGACCCGACGATGGAAATTCACGGTGAGGCCGGGTTTGGGCAAACAGGGACACACAAGATTGAGTGATGAATGAGGCAAGGACCAAAGGGACGGAAGGGCGCCCGCGGGCGCCGCTGACCCAGCCGGCTTGCTGACAGGCAGCCAAGCCTCGTGGATTTTGCTCCTGCGACGTTGCGTTGGGTACTGCCGGGGCGCTGGTGAGAGAAGCCGCGAGTGTGACCGGTGACGCTGGGCGCGCGGTTGTCGGCGGGTCGCCGACAACTACAGGCGAGTCGCCTGTTCCACCCAAACTTGTGCCGCCCGTGCAGGGGACGCAATCTTTGGCGGATTCCCGATTATCGGGGGTGGGCCTTGGCATGCTCTTTCGCCAAAGCCTCGTCAAAACTCAAACATCCTCGCTCCGCGTGGCTACAGTATTTCTTCAAATGCTCTAGCGGAAACTTTTTACCGCGGATTACTCGGATTACGCGGAGACGTGGGGCGCGTGAGTTTCTTCGTTGTGTCCGGCCATTGGCGATAGCGGCGCGAGTTCCCCGGTTTCCGAGTTTTCAGTTTGGGCGGGAAGAAAAACATGGAAGGTGGTGCCAATCCCCAGCCGGCTCTCCACATGGATCCAGCCCTGGTGCTGTTTGACAATGCGAAAGACGGTCGCCAGGCCAAGCCCGGTGCCCTTGCCATCCGGTTTGGTGGTGAAGAAGGGTTCAAAGATGCGCCTTTGCGTGGGTTCATCCATGCCGGCACCGGTGTCGGCCACGGAGAGCCGGATGAATTTTCCGCAGTGGCCCTCCGCGTGGAGCGGGGCGGTTTGCCCGTCAAATTCGACGTCGCGGAGGGTGACCGCCAGGACGCCGGCGCCGGCCATGGCATCCCGGGCATTGATGGCAAGGTTCATCAAAACCTGCTCCACCATGACGGGATCGCCCCGGATCACCGGCGGGGTCGCGGTCTTGTTTTCGAATCGGATATTGACCCTGGCACCGAGCAGCCGGCCGAGCATTTTGAGCTGGTTCTCAACGACGCTGGCGAGGTCCACGAGGTGGACCGGCGGGCCAGACGGACGGTTGAAAGCGAGCAATTGCCGGGTCAGGTTGACCGCCTGCTGGATGGCGGCCTGCATTTCCTGAACGCTGGCGGCGGACTCGGGATCGAGGTTTGGATTCAGGCGCAGGAGGTCCAGATGCATGGAAACGGCCCCGAGAATATTGTTAAAATCATGGGCGACGCCGCCCGCGACCTGCCCGATGGATTCGATTTTTTGGGCCTGGCGCAATTGGGCTTCCATCACATGCAGGTCGGTGGTGTCCTGCAAGGCGAAGAGCAGGAAGTTTTGGTTGCCAATGGGCAGGGGCGCAATGGAGATCAGCGCCTGCCGTTTTTGGGCGGGGTGCCGGCGGATTTCGATCTCCACATTATGAACCGGGCGGCCCGCCTGCAGTTCGGCCAGCGCCCGCCCCAAGCCAGACGTGTCGTCGGCCAGCTTCAACTCCGCCAGCGTGTGGCCGATGACCTGGGGCCGGTGGTAGCCGATCAGCTCGAGGTAACTGGCGTTCACCTCGGTATGCTCCAGCGAACCGGCCTTCAAGACGGCCAGGGCGGCCCGGGTGAATTCAAAGGCTTTTTGGAATCGTTCCTCGGCCGCCGACCAGGCTTGTTGAGCTTCCGTGCGTTGCTGGGCTTGCACGCCCAATTCTTCGTGGGCCTTGCGCATTTGGTAGGTCCGTTCTTCAACCATGGTCTCCATCTCCTCCATCCGGCAGGCGGCGATTTGGGTGACGATCCACTTGTGGGTCAGGGTCTGCACCAGTTGGAGCACCTCCATGTTATCGAACGGTTTTTTCAGGATGAGCAGATTGGCGGACATCCCCAGCCTGGCGTTGATCTCCTGCCAGGGCCGGTCGGAATAGGCGGTGCAAATCACGATTTGCAGGGCGGGACAGATGTCCCAGAGCTGTTGAATGGTGTCCAGACCATCCCAGCCGGGCGGCATCCGCATGTCGACGAATGCCAGCATGTAGGGGCGCCCTTCGGCGATGGATTTTGTCACCAGATTCAGCCCTTCCTCACCTTGCTGGGCGCAATCAATGGTTATATCCAAGGACAAACCGGCGGGCTGGCCGGATTGCCCGCCAAATAAAAATTCGGCATCCCCGGCCAGCGCATCCGGGCTCGTGCTGTTGACGATTTTCCGAATGTCCTCACAAATCCGGGGGTTGTCATCAATCACCAAAATGCGGCGGGGGGTGTGGATGATTTCTTCGGCTTTCATAAAGATTTCTGGTCAAGGGCGGTCATTGAGCTAGGCGGCCAGTCCGGGCGAGTCAGCGATGGGCAATTCCAGGGAGAAGGCGGTGTCGCGGCCGGCATGATGGTTATCCACCAGCAGTTGGCCGCCCATTTGCCGGGCGGCGTTGGCACTGCTGTGCAAGCCGAAGCCATGCCCGTTCTTTTTGGTGGTGAAGCCGTATCGGAACACCTGTTTGAGATTTTCATCGGTGATGCCCACGCCGTTGTCGCAAATTTTGATGCGGACGTGGCCGTTGCCGGCCACCGGGTGGATCATCAGGGTGATGGTTTTTTCCGGCCGGTCCGCCTCCAGCAGGGCCTGCTGGGCGTTGCGGATCAAGTTGACGAGGATTTGCAGCACCTTGTGCCGGTCCGCGATGATGGGCGGCGACGTTTGAAATTCACGGACGAGACAGATGCCGAGTTTATCAAACGCGGCTTCACTCATACGCAGGGCCTCCTCGACGAGTTCGCCGGGTGCCAGCGACTCGGTGATGCCGCTGACCGTGGCATAATTCTGTTGTAAGGCGACGATTTCCTTGATGTGCTCGATATTTTTGACGAGGCCCTCCAATTCCCGCAGATGGGATTCCTGTTCGACGGCGAAGGTGTCGGCCAGTTTGTCCAGAAAGGCGGGCAAACGCCGGCCGCGGGGGTCTTCCGTGAGGAAGGGGACGAGGTTGGTGCCCTGCGCCTGCAACATTTTGGTGGCCAGGCCCAAATTTTTGACGTGCGGTTTCGCGAGATTCTGGCGCAGCAATGAGGCGGAAACATTGACGCTGTTGAGCACGTTGCCGACGTTGTGGAGGACACTCGTGGCCACATCGGCCATGCCGGCGAGCCGGGAGGCCGCGAGCAATTCCTGGTGCGCCTTTTCGAGGCTGGCCTCGGCTTGTTTGCGCTCGGTGATGTCGCTGGTGACCGCCAGTTGAGCCATGACCTGGCCGGCGAGATCCCGCAAGGGACAGGCATGCATCGCCACCCAGCGAGGCGTGCCTTTCAGGCCCAGAATCTGCAATTCCATGGTCTTTGACTCGCCTTGGAAAACCTTGGTGTTCAGTTCGCAAAACTGGGCGCGATAGGTGGGGGCCACCAAGGTGTGAATTCCTTGCTCCCGAACCTCGGGGAGGTCTTGGGCCTCAAACAAACGCAGCCCGGCGGGGTTGATTTCCAGCAGCGTGCCATCGGCGGCAAGCAAGGTCACGCACTCGGGTTCGGTTTCGAGAATCATGCGCAGCCGGTGTTCGCTGGCCGCCAATTCCTGGTGGGCGGTGGTCAGCGATTGATTCGCCCGGCTGAGTTCGGCGGTGCGTTCCTGCACGCGCAGCTCCAAATGTTCCCGCGCCTCGAACAGGCCCTTGCGGGCGCCTTCCAGACCGCAGGCGGCCCGGCCAATCTCCACCTGCAGGTTGTTGAAACTTTGGGCCATGGCGCCCACTTCATCGCGCGAATGCACCACCACGGGCGTGAAATTGAATTGCGCCTTGGCGGCTTCCAAGTCACCGGAGGCCAGGGCCTGCATGGCGGCGGTAAAATCCCGCAGGGTGCCTTGCACCAGATGATTCGCGGCTTTGGAAACTTCCACGGCGGCATGTGCAATCATTCCCGGCAGGATCAAGCCCACCGCAATCGTGAGCAGGGCCACCGCCACAAAAATATCGGAGAGCAGCGCCAGCAGGGCGGTTTCCTGATGGGGCACGTGATGCACGGCGATGAGGTAGCCAAAGGCATCGAAGGTGAGCACCAGCAGCATGGCGCCGGTCAGTTTCAGGTGCAGGGAACGGGCCAGCAGGGGCAGGCCCTGTTCGCGGCGGTCCGCCGCTTTGCGCCAGGCATACAGCAGGGAGCCGGAGTAGGCAAAGGTGATGCCTGCGAGCACGGTCGGCAGGCCAAATTGCTCAAAACCCAGCACCGTCGTCAGCCCCCAGACGCCCGCCGCCAGCAACCCCAGCATGATGGTGCCACGCGGCGCGCGATAGGGTCGGGGCAGGTCCGGCTCATTGCGCCGCAGCAGCCAGACCGCGACGTTCGGCATGGCAATGCCGATGAGATAGGTCAGGTTGGCGGCCGCGATGAGCCACACGGGATCACCGATGAATAAAAATACGATGGACATGCCGGAGGTGAGCAGGGTGGCGGTCCACGGGGCATCGGTGCGCGATCGTTTGGCCAGAAACTTGGGCAGCAGGCCATCCTCGGACAATTGGGCGAGGGTCCGGGACGAACCGGCGAGGGCGGCGATGGTGCCGTGCAGCATGTTGAACACCATGAACCAAACGGCGGCCGCCTTGGCCGCGCCGCCGAGCAGCGGGGCAAACGTCGGCCCCAGCACGTCCGCCAAGTTTTGTCCCAATGCGTCCGGTCCCAGCGCGCCCAGCCAGATGAGGGGCAAGATGATGAAATACAGCGAGGCCAGCGCGGCACTGACAAAAATTGCGCTGGGCACGTTTTTGTTCGGATTGATCGTCTCCCCGACGTGGCAGGTGGCCTGTTCAAACGCCGGGGCGGCAAAGCCGATGAGATATAAGCCGGCCATGACGCTGGTGATGGCACCAAACGTTCCCGGAAAGGGCACCGTCAGATGAAACGTGAAGGACTGGTGCCAGTCCACCTTGCCGCTGAATATGGGAATGGTGGCCGAAAGGAACGCGAGGGTCGCCGAGGCGATGGCAATCGGCATGGCCATACGCATGACCCACTTGACCCCGCAGAGGTTGATCCAGGTGAAAAACACCACGATGAGCAGGGCCATCGGCGTGGCGGGAAACCAGGGGAGATAGACTTGATTGATCGCCGAGGCCGCCAGCAAGGCGGTCAGGCCGCAGGTGGGCACCCAGCCCCACCAGTAACAAACGCCCGTCAAGTTTGCCAAAACCGGGCTGTACGGCCGAAAGGCTTCCGCGCAGGTGCCGGCGATGCCGCCGACACGGTTCGGATACATTAAGACGAGTTCCGTCCAACCTGGCGTCGCCGCCCAGCTCAGCAGCAAACCGACCCCCAGCAGCACGACGGCCGCGCTGCCCTGGCCGGGAATGGCCCCCTGGCCGACGAACAAGGCCCCGATCAGGAAGAGGCTTTGGTTAATACCACCCATGGCAACGGACGTGGTGCCGAACCAGCCCACCGTGCGGGGATGGCTGAGCGGAGCCGGAAGCGGCGACTGGTTCTTTGGCGACTTGGGAGGATGATTGCTAATCATGCAAAATACTTCCGAATCATTTTCATCTTCTTATGTCGGTAGAAGTCGTGGAACCTGTAGCCCTTTGTGGTGTTTGTTTTGCAGCCAGGCGGTGCTCCAGCTGGTGCAGCCGCGGTAACCCGCCGTCATTGGCCGCATTCCCCCGGATCGAGATTCGCCGGAATCCATTGTTACACATAGTGCTGGGAAATTTTGCGGTGGGCACAGTGTTGCGTAAATCTTGCCGCGTTCGCCCGCTTGTGGCTTAATGCGCGCCGTCGTTTATTTTTAAGTCATGTCAGACCAACCGAAAAAAGATGCCGGCCAGCCGGAATTGCCTGCCGCCGAACTGCCCGCCGCCAATGGCGCCGACCATGTCGTCGCCGAAGCGGTGGTGGCGGTCGTTCACAAACCATTTGATCCCAAGCTGCTGGCCGTGGGCCTGCACACCCGCGTGGACCGCGGGTTTCTCGATTACGCGAGCTACGTCATCCGCGATCGCGCCATCCCCAATCTGGCGGACGGCCTGAAGCCGGTGCAGCGGCGCATTCTATGGGCGTTGCACGAGAAGGACGACGGCCGGTTCATCAAGGTGGCCAACGTGGTGGGTCACACGATGCAATATCATCCGCACGGCGACGCCTCCATTGGCGACGCGCTGGTGGTGCTGGCGAACAAGCGCTATCTGATTGAAGGGCAGGGGAACTACGGCAACATTTTCACCGGCGACCCGGCGGCCGCCTCGCGTTACATTGAGTGCCGGCTCACGGAGCTGGCCCGCACGGAGGTGTTCAATGATGCCATCACGGAGTTTGTGCCCAGCTACGACGGGCGCAACAAGGAGCCGGTGGCCCTGCCGTGCAAACTGCCGCTCACGCTGATGCTGGGCACGGAAGGCATTGCGGTGGGGTTGAGCGCGCGGATTCTGCCGCACAACTTCCCGGAACTGCTCGAGGCGCAAATCGCCATTCTCAAAAAGCAGCCGTTCAAGTGCCTGCCCGATTTCCCGACCGGCGGCCTGATGGATGCCCGCGATTACCAGGACGGCAAGGGCTCGGTGAAGGTGCGCGCGCGCATCAAGGTGAAGGACGAATCCACTGTGGTGATCACGGAAATTCCGCCGACCACCACCACGGATTCACTGCTCGGCTCGATTGAAGACGCCGTGCGCAAGGGCAAGCTGAAGGTGAAATCCATCAACGATTTCACGTCGGAAACCGTTGAGATCGAGATCAAGTGCCCATTGGCCGTGGAAGCGGAACAACTGGTGGACGCGCTCTACGCCTTCACCGACTGCGAGACGACGATTTCCAGCCGCATCATTGTCATCCGGGACAACCGTCCGGTGGAGATGACGGTCAGCGAAGTGTTGGAGGCCAACACCGACCAGCTCAGCAACATTCTCAAGCGCGAACTGGAATTGAGCGAGCGCGAGCTGCTGGATGAGCTGCATTACCGCACGCTGGAGCGCATTTTCATCGAGGAGCGCATCTACAAAAAGATCGAGGCGTGCAAGACGAACGACGCCGTGGTGGCCGCGGTTTACGAAGGCTTCAAGCCCTTCAAGAAGGAGCTCGTGCGCGACCTTGCGGATGCCGACGTGGAAAAGTTGCTGCAGGTGCGCATCCGCCGGATCTCGCTGTTTGACATCAACAAGCACCGCGAGGAGATGGAGCAGACGAAGGCGGCGCTGGAAGTCACGCGCAAGCACCTGAAGAATCTCATCAAATACGTAATTGGCCATCTGGAGGAGCTGCTGGCAAAGTACGGCAAACAGTACCCGCGCCTGACCACCAAATCCGCCCGCCACGAGGAAGTGGATGCGAAGGCCGTGGCGTTCAAGGGTTTCAAGGTCAGCTACGACCGCGAGAGCGGCTACGTGGGTTACAAGGTGAGCGGCGAGGAATTCAAGCTGGATTGCACGAAGTTCGACAAGCTGCTGCTCGTTTTCCGCGACGGCACTTACAAGGTCACCGAACTGCCGGAGAAATTGTTTATTGGCGCGGAGCTGTATTTCTGCGGCCTGCCGGACCGGGAAAAGGTGTTCACGTGCGTGTATACGGACCGCGAGGCCAGCTATCTCAAGCGGTTCACTTTCGGCGGCACGATCATGAACAAGGTGTATTCATGCATCCCGGAGAAATCGCGCCTCCTGTATTTCGCGGACGAAACGCCCAAGCTGCTGTACGTGCGCTACAAGCCGGCGCCGCACCAGAAAATCGGCCAGCAGACGTGCGACCCCAGCCTGGTGGAGGTCAAAAGCGCCAAGACCCTGGGCCGGCAAATTTCCATCAAGGACATCTCCTCCGTGACCGACGCGCCCACGCGCGGCTGGGACGACAAGGAACCGACCACGAAAATCATGTTCGCGTAAGGCGGGAGGATGACAATGTCGCGGCATCAGGCCGCGCTGATTGCGGGCCAGCCGACAAATGAGGAATTATTATAAAGAAGCCTCAAGTTGTTCCGGTCCGGGCCGATATTCTTGGTGAAATTAATCAAGAAGGTCAACCATGCTCACTGAGATCGAAATTACGGACATCCCGCCGCTGCGGCCGGATGAAGAGTCCCTGCTGGCGATGCACGCGCTGCTCAACGTCTTCAACGTGCTGCGGGGCGAACTGGTCATGATCGGCCTTTCGCTGGCCGGCGATGATGAACTGCTTGCTCGCGGGCTGTCCCGGTGTGACGAGTGGATCGACAGCCTGCGCGATCCGGTGGCCAGCCTGGCCGGCGCGCGGCGGGTGGCGGAGGATGCCCGGGACATTTTTGCCGAGATTGACGCGGCGCTGGCGGCGCATCCGGACCTGAGCGCGGACGCCGGGGTGGCGGAGTCGGTGGCCAACTTGCGTTCGGTTTTTGATATTTTGCAGGTGCGGGCGCGCGAATTGCTCGCCCGGGCCCACCACCCGGACCGCTGGGAACCATTTTCGATCACCCGCCTGCGGCAGAGTTTCCTGGAAGATTTCTCGGCCATCGAGAAGCACAGCCACGGGCGCTATCGCATCCTCTACAACGCCGCCCTGCAAACGCCGGCGGACTACTACTTTGATTTCAAGTTGGAAAGCAGCAGCGGCGACAGCCTGACCATGCCGGCGGTGCTGCAGGATGTGATGCGCGACCTGGTGGCGAACGCCCGCAAATACACCGCCCCCGGCGGCCGCATCACGGCGGCCTTGTACGCCGAAGCCGGGGCCTTGCGCTTCGTGGTGGAGGACACCGGCCGCGGCATTCCTGAAGCCGAGCTGGAAAAAGTGGTTCACTTTGGCCAGCGGGCCAGCAACGTGGCCGAAGTGCGCACCATGGGCGGCGGCTTTGGCCTGACCAAGGCGTTTCTGGTGACCAAGCAATTCGGCGGCCGGTTCTGGCTCGCCTCGCAATTGGGGGTGGGCACCCGGGTGCGCATTCATATTCCCCGCGCAGGGGCGGGGCAAACGAGCTGAAGGAAGCCTTGCGAGCGATTACGAGCAGACAATCGCGCCGCGCCGCGGGTCCGCTCCGCCGCCGCGTGGCTTTGCATTGCGTTCCGGTAGCCGGCCGGCGGTGAAAGTTGGACAGTCCAGTGAGATGGATGCAACATGGTTACATGAGCGAAAAGGCTGCCAAACTCACCGGACGTGGTGCCGCCGAAAACCCGGTAAACCGGTTTCAGTCGATCGTATTGGAACGTGATGCCGATTGGGACCCAGCCCAGGACCCGGCGGTTAAAACCAAATTTTTCCGGGACGCCTCCCAAAGCGTCATTACGTTCAACCAAAGCCCGGATGTTCCCTTCGCTGCCGGGGTCAATCCCTATCGCGGCTGTGAGCACGGCTGCAGCTATTGCTATGCGCGAATCACTCATGAATTCCTGGGGTTTTCAGCCGGCCTGGACTTCGAAAGCCGCATCATGGTGAAGGAAAACGCCCCGGAACTCCTGCGGCGGGAACTGGCTTCGCCGGCTTGGAAGCCGCAACTGGTCGCCATGAGCGGGGTTACCGACTGTTACCAACCGATCGAACGCCGGTTGCAACTGACGCGCCGCTGCCTGGCGGTCTTCGCCGAAGCCCGGAATCCGGTTGGTATCATTACCAAAAACCATCTGGTCACACGCGATATTGATTTATTGTCCGAGCTGGCCGCGCACCAGGCCGTGGAAGTGAATATCTCCGTGAATTCCTTGGATAACGAGCTGGCCTCCCGTTTGGAGCCCCGGGCTTCCTTGCCAAGGCACCGGCTGGCCGCCGTGGAAGCCCTGGCGCGGGCGGGCATTCCCGTTGGCGTGCTGGTGGCGCCGATCATTCCGGCGCTCAATGAGCATGAAATCATGGCGGTGCTTCAGGCGGCCAGGAATGCGGGCGCCCAATGGGCCGGCATGGAGATTTTACGGTTGCCCCTCACCGTTGCGCCGATTTTTGAAACCTGGCTGGCGGCGCACTTCCCGGAGAAACAGGAAAAGGTGTTGAATCGAATCCGCGCAATTCGGGGCGGCAAGCTGAACGATCCCCGGTTCGGGAGCCGCATGAGTGGCGAAGGCATATTTGCGGAACAGATTGCGCAGATGTTCCAGATTGCCCGGCGGCGGGTGGGAATTCCGGACACCGGTCCGGAACTTTCGATTGCTCATTTCCGCCGCCCCGGCGGCCAGCAATTGGAATTGGGGGTGTGAGAGCCGGCGGCCGCGAAGTTGGGAGGCAATCGCCGGTGAATTTTTTTGTTGCCGTTGTCTCCAGTGCTCGCGAAGCCCCCATCTGCGCTTAATCCCTTGTGGAAACGGGCGAAACGGACGGTCTCCCGCCGGGGTGATCGGTAGCACTCCGGGGCAAAAAATCACCGGGTTGAAAAATATTTAAGTTGCGCTCGGGGCCTCGCGCGGCTTAAAGAAAAGCGCGTCACATGGGAAAAGCATTGATCATTGCGGAGAAACCGTCCGTCGCCAGCGACATCAGCAAGGCGCTCGGAAAGTTTCAGAAACAGGACGACTACTACGAGAACGACAGCTATGTCATCTCGTCGGCGGTCGGCCATTTGCTGACCATCATTCCGCCGCCCGGCGTCGAGGCCGTGCGGGGCAAATGGACGTTCAAGTGTCTGCCGGTCATCCCGCCGCATTTCGATCTGGAACCGATTGAGAAGACCAAGAGCCGCCTGAGCGTGCTGAAGAAGCTCATCAAGCGCGAGGATGTCACCGAACTCATCAATGCGTGCGACGCCGGGCGGGAAGGGGAATTGATTTTCCGCAACATCGTCCGCCATACCAAGGCGAAGCAGCCGATCAAACGGCTCTGGCTGCAATCCATGACGCCGGCGGCCATCCGCGATGGGTTTGCGGCGCTCAAGACCGATGAATCCATGCACCCGCTGGCCGACGCGGCGATGAGCCGCAGCGAGGCCGACTGGCTCGTCGGCATCAACGGCACGCGGGCAATGACCGCGTTCAATTCCAAGCTCGGCGGCTTTTTCAAGACAACCGTCGGCCGGGTGCAGACCCCGACGCTGGCGATTCTGGTGGAGCGCGAGGCGAAGATCCGCAAGTTTGTGCCGCGCGATTTCTGGGAGGTCATCGGCACGTTTGACGCCGCTGCCGGCAACTACACCGGCCGCTGGTTCGATGAAAAATTTGCCAAGTCCGAGGACGAACAGCTCAAGGCGGAACGGGTCTGGGACAAGGCCGCCGCCGAAGCCATCCGCGCGAAGTGCCTCGGCCAGCCGGGCATTGTCACGGAAGAAAGCAAGCCGACGACCTCCATGTCGCCGCTGCTGTACGACCTGACCAGTTTGCAGCGGGATGCCAACTCGCGCTTCGGCTTCAGCGCCAAGAACACGCTGGGGCTCGCGCAGGCGCTGTACGAACGCCACAAGGTGCTGACCTATCCGAGAACGGATTCGCGCGCCTTGCCGGAAGATTACATCCCCACCGTGAAGGCCACCATGGCCATGCTGGGCGGCGTCACCGGCTATTCCACGTTTGCCGACCAGGTGCTGAAAAACGGCTGGGTGCATCCGAACAAGCGCATTTTTAACAATGCCAAGGTGTCGGACCATTTCGCCATCATCCCGACCTCGCTCGCGCCGAAAGGCTTGTCCGAGCCGGAGCAGAAGCTGTACGACCTGGTCACGAAGCGGTTTCTCGCGATCTTTTATCCGGCGGCGGAATTTCTGGAAACCAACCGCATCACGCGCGTCGCGGGCGAACCGTTCCGGAGCGCGGGCAAGGTGCTCGTTTCGCCGGGTTGGCTGGCGGTCTATGGCAAGCAGTCGGACTCCGACGAAACGCCGAGTCTGACGCCCGTGAAGGCTGGCGAAACGGTCCAGACCCGCGCGGTCGAGGTGAAGGACAACGTCACCAAGCCGCCGGCCCGGTTCTCGGAAGCCACGCTGCTTTCGGCCATGGAAGGCGCCGGCAAGCTGGTGGACGACGACGAATTGCGCGAGGCCATGAGCGAGAAGGGGCTCGGCACGCCCGCGACCCGCGCGGCGACCATCGAAGGTTTGATTTACGAAGGCTACGTCCATCGCAACGGCCGCGATTTGCAGGCCACCGCGAAGGCGTTTTCGCTGATGGAACTGCTGAACGGCCTGGGCATTCCCGAGTTGACCAAGCCCGAATTGACCGGCGACTGGGAGTTTCAGCTCAAGGAAATGCAGCGGAAGAAGATCAGCCGCGAGCAGTTCATGAGCGGCATCGCCGACATGACGCGGCGCATTGTGGAGCGCGCGAAATCCTTCGAGCACGACACCATCCCCGGCGACTTCGGCGTACTGAACGTGCCCTGTCCGAAGTGCGGCGGCGCCATCCACGAGAAATACAAGCAATACCAGTGCGTCAAGGAAGGCTGCGATTTCGCCTTTTGGAAAACCCTGTGCAGCCGGATGTTTGAGCCCGAAGAAGTGGAGCAGATCATCACCAACAAGGTGATCGGCCCGCTGCAAGGCTTCATGAGCAAGCAGGGGTTCCCCTTTGCCGCCGTGCTGAAGCTCTCCCCGGAGTTCAAGGTGGAATTTGATTTTGGCAACGGCACCAAGGACGGCGAGCCGGCCGAGCCCGTGGATTTCACCGGCAAGGAGCCGCTCGGCAAATGTCCGAAGTGCGGCGCGCAGGTGTTCGATGGCGGCATGAACTATGTTTGCGAAAAACAGACCGGCCCGACGCCGACCTGCGATTTCCGCACCGGCAAGATCATTCTCCAGCAGGAGATTTCGCCCGAGCAGGTGAAGAAGCTGCTCGCCGAGGGCAAGACCGAACTGCTGAAGGGTTTTATCTCAAAGAAGACCAACCGCAAGTTCGAGGCCTTCCTCATCTGGAAAGACGGCAAGGTGTCCTTTGATTTTCCGCCACGCGAGAAAAAGGGCAAAGGCCGTTCGTCCGAGCCGCCACCGAAGGTCGATTTCACCGGCAAAGCCGTCGTGGGCAAATGCCCGAAGTGCGGCGGCCAGGTGTTTGACACCGAAGCGGGCTACCTCTGCGAGAAGTCGCAGGTCGTGGAGAAATCCTGCAAATTCAAGATCGGCAAGGTGATTTTGGAACAGCCGATTGATGCCGTGCAGGCGCAGAAAATTCTCGCCACCAAGAAGAGCGACGTGCTGGAGAAGTTCATCTCCAAGTCCGGCAAACCGTTCCCGGCATATCTCGTGATGGACAAGAAAGGCAAGATCACCTTCGAGTTCCCGTCCCGCGACGACGAATAAAAAAGACGATGGGGCCGGGCATGCTCCGGTCCGCAGGGCTTGAGCAACCCTGGCCGGGAGCCGGAAAAATGGCGCAGGTGACGACCGCGCCGCCCCGCTGATTTTATGGGCGATTTGATTGTAGATTTGATCGGGTTCGTTGTCCGAATCTGGTATGCCGACACGGAGATTCGGAATGGGAGCGTTTTGGGCGAGTCAGAGTTTGAACGCCGCGCCCGCCGGTTTGTCGCCTGGCTGTGTGGCGGCATTATTTTTGCTTTGATACTTGCCGGTTTCGGTTGGTGGTGGTTCACCAGAAGCAAATAAGCATGGAGTCAGACAAAGCTCGACCGCATGCCGGGCATTTTTAACCCGGCAGTCCCATCCCATCCGTGCTCATTCGAGTCCATCCGAGGTAAAAATTGAATTGGACACCAACCGTTCAACGCGGCGTGCCCCTCCCAAAAAAATTCGCGTCCATTCGTGAAATTCGCGTAAAAGTCCTGTCGCCATCCTTGCGTATCCGCGTCCATCGGTGGTTAAATTTTATTGGCGCGTCGCCTCACTTCGTTTTGACCGGATCGCTTTTAAGCCGCGTTGCATAGGGAAAGGCGAAGCTCGGCTTTTCCGCGGCCAGCGCCAGGCCGAAATCCAGCATGGCTTGCTGGCCTTCCGCTTCCACCTTGACCGGCGGGATAAAGAAATTGGCCACCGTCCCCTTGAGGCTGCTGAGGAAGTTTTGCCACGTGCCGTCCCCGGCGTCCTTGCGTTTCACCGAATCCACCGACACCTCCATTTTTGGCGGGCCGGCCTGCCGTTTAAAGACGAGCGTGTTGACCCGCGCCACGATTTCATTTTCAAATTGCACCGCGCCGTCACGCTGGCGGATGTCCTGCAGCGTGATGGTCACAGGGCTGGCTTGGCCGTGACCGTTGAAATGCAGTTTCACTTCATTGACGGTGCCGACGCCGTTGGTGAGCACGCCGGCGATCTCAATGCTGCCGTGGCCGGCGCCGGTCACGGTGATCGCCGCGAGCTCGTGGGCGAGCACTTCGCCGTCCTGGAGCCGTTTCCGGCACCGTTGGAGGAGCCGGACATGGTCGAAAACACTTTGCTGCGAACCCT
>Ga0302321_100000810_pt1 | contig 27060 bp, 14 predicted proteins | sample Fen_T0_1_FD_202505 | JGI IMG/M metagenome (GOLD analysis project Ga0302321, IMG submission 202505) | Peat permafrost microbial communities from Stordalen Mire near Abisko, Sweden - Fen_T0_1 | ecosystem: Environmental > Terrestrial > Soil > Wetlands > Permafrost | place: Sweden: Abisko... | reverse complement strand
GCTACGTTCTCGCCCTCCCTGGCTTCCGAAAATCTTTTGGAGAGATGACCGAGTGGCCGAAGGTACCCGCTTGCTAAGCGGACGTAGGTCAAAAGCCTACCGAGGGTTCGAATCCCTCTCTCTCCGCAGCTGCCCCCTCGCTCAGAGTCGCTGAGCGACGGTGGCACCCGTCGGTGCTCGCCGGCTTCGCCGGCTGCGCGCCGCCGACCTCCCCCAAAGCCGTGCTCGCCCTTCGGGCTGCGCGCGGCTGGGGGAGGTAGTCGTAGTGCGTCGCGTGCCGGCTCGTCGCGCGGCGGCTCGGCGCCGGGGCCCCGACGCTGGCGGCGGGCGAGGGTCGCTCCCGCGCTCGCGTAGACTCGAGGGAGCGCCGCCTGATGGGTCTCGGGGGCTTTGTAGGGCCTTCGGCGTCACGCGGCAGCTCGATCTGGCGCCCGCCCCCGCTTCGCTTGCGGGGCTCGAGTCCGCTCGGCTGGTGGGCGGTGCGGCGGGAGCTCAACCCCGCCCGCCGCCAGCGTCGGGGCCCCGGCTCCTTGGAAGCTCCTGCGGTCGCACGGCTTCGCTTCAGCTGGTGGAGATGGAGCTCGTCTCGCGGTTAGAGCGCTGCTCGGACGCGCGCGACGGCAGCAGCGAGATCGCTGAGCACGAGCTGCGCGCTGATGCGGACGACGCGAAAGCCCGCGCGCTGCAGCTTGCGATCGCGGCGTGCATCAGAGGGCTGCTTGCGCGCGTGAATGGGGCCATCGACCTCGACGATGAGCTTGATGCTTGGCGCTAAGAAATCAGCGATGAAGAGCCCAGCGACCGGCACCTGGCGGCGAAACGAAACGCCGAGCTGACGAGCCTTGAGCGCGCGCCAGAGCGCTGCTTCAGACTCGGTGAGACAAGCGCGATGTTGCCGAGCAAAGAGCTCGAGCCGAGCTGCGGATTTCGAATTGAGCGGTGAACGAACGCGCATTGAGCCTCCATCGCCGGCAGCGTGCCGGGCGCAGCCCCCCAGGCGCAGGCTGCGCGCCTCGCCCCCGCCGCGTTGCGTGTTCTTCGGCTGGCGTGGCGCGCAGCGTGCGCCTCTCGCGGAGCCCGGCACGCTGCCGGCGATGGGGGCGGGCGTGCTGCGCAGTCAAATCAAATCGTGTTTGCGCTGAACTGTTTGCGCCCGAGAGTTGAGTTCGAATTCGAACTCGACTCTGCAAGTCGCGACGGCCTCCCTCCATTCCACACCCCTTCGGGTGTCGCGAAGCGCGTCGCGCAGCGGCCGCTTCGGCCGCGAGCACGGAATTTGGGGGAGGCAGGAAGCGCGGAGCTCGCGTACCGAGCGAGCACTGGACGGTGGGGGCAGCCCTACCGAGGTTCGAATCCCTCTCTCTCCGCTCCTGCCCCCTCGCTGTTCGACGAAGCGAGGCGTAGGCACCCGTCGTGCTCGCCGGCTTCGCCGCTGCGCGCCGCCGCCCCGGCGTCGCCTGAGCCTTCCGGCACGAACCGTGTAGTCATTTGCTTGGTTTGCGAGCTTGTCTCTGGCAGCGAGCTTGGCAGTGTGAGACACCCTCCCGTACAAGGAGCGGCTCATGAAGCTAAGCAGGCTAGTGGTCTGGCTTTCTGCCGTGCTGCTTTTCACCGTAAGCAAGGCGTCAGCGCAAGTTCCAATGCGCGTCGCGATCCCGGGCAGCGCGTTCAAGCCTGAGGGCACTCGGGCCACGGTGCAAGACGTGGCGGGTGGGCGCATCGTGCGCGCAAAAGCGCTCGGCCTAGAAATCTCGCTGCGCGCTACGGTGCGCATGCCGGATGGCGTGCCGCCGAACGCCCAAAAGTCCATCTCGAGGCTCGTGGTGTTCTTTCGCTCGGAGCGCTACGGGGTGTCGTTGCGTACCGTCCAGGTCCGATCCGGGAGTGCCGTGCTTTTCACGGTCGAGACCAACCTCGATGGCGACCACACGCGCCAGCAAATCGAAAAGCCTGCCACCGCCGCGAACGCTTGGTCGTTCGGCGCCGTGCCGGTCCTCGTCACATCTCAGTCGATCGTCAGACTTACGCTGCAGTTTCCAACCTTGTTCGATGACACACCTCCTATCCCACCTCCAAGTGAAGTGCTCATCGATCGAGTGGAACTCGAGTTTCAAGTCGAAACCACGCAGCGCCTTTTCGTCGGTGTTTCTAGCGGCAGCGGCTTCGCCAGCTCCGGCGAGCGCGCCAACTGGCGCGCCCACTACGAACGGCACGCTTTCGCCGACGTCAACGGCGATGGCAAGGCAGACTTTATCGGCTTCGTGCGCACCAATCACGCATCAGACGACAGCGACGTCTGGGTCGCGCTCTCTAACGGGGCCGGCTTCGGCCCCGGGCAACGCTGGCATGACTACTTCTGCACGCTGGAGGAGCAATGCGCGGTTGGCGACGTGAACGGCGACGGCAAGGCCGACCTTATCTCGTTCGTGCGCACCAATCATGGGGCCAACGACAGCGACGTCTGGGTCGCGCTCTCTAACGGCGCCGGTTTCGGCCCCGGGCAACGCTGGCATGACAACTTCTGCACGCTGGAGGAGCAATGCGCGGTTGGCGACGTGAACGGCGACGGCAAGGCCGACCTCATCTCGTTCGTGCGCACCAATCATGGGGCCAACGACAGCGACGTCTGGGTCGCGCTCTCTAACGGCGCCGGTTTCGGCGCGGGCCAACGTTGGAACGACTACTTCTGCACGCAACAGGAAGCCTGCGCCGTCGGCGATGTGACGGGCGACCGGAAAGCCGACGTGCTCGCGCTCAAGACTGAGCAACACGTGAAGTGAGCCACCGAGGGCGTGACGAGCCTCGCGCGACGTTGAACAATCGGGGACTCAATATAGCTTAGGGAAAGAGGTGCGAGCCAACGCCGAGTAAAGTCCAGCGCGGCCCATCCGAACCCGGCGCAAACGCCCGCGGCGCGGCTTGTGCGCATAGAAATCGTTGGACGAAAGCCGCTGCGCGGCAGCATGGCTTTGCATCGGCAGGCTTGCCTGACCCGTAATCTTGGGCGATTGCCGCGTTAGGGCGAGTCCGCCTCGTAGCTGAGCCTTGCTGCCAGCGATCCTGAGCCTTCGCACGGCCTGACATCCAGGCCGGCGAAGCCAAGGAGGCTGTGATGCGAAGTAACCCATCCGCGAACGGCGTCAGGCTGAGGCTGGGGTTGGGCGCCTGACGGTGTCAGAGCAGGGCCGCGGCGAGATCGCTGAGCACGAGCCGTGCGCTGACGCGGACGATGCGGAAGCCCGCGCGCTGCAACTTGCGATCGCGGCGAGCGTCGGAGCCGGGCTTGCGCGCGTGATTGGGCCATCGACCTCGACGATGAGCTTGATGCTCGATGCCAATAAATCAGCGATGAAGAGCCCCGCAACTGGCACCTGGCGGCGAAACGAGACGCCGAGTGCGGGCCGCCGCCATCGAAGCGGACGCCAAACCTAGTGTTTGGCTTTCAGAGCGGCTTTGAGGGACGCGCGCAGATCGTGGATGGTAGGAGGACCGTCGAGGATGCCAGCGGCGCGCAGTGCAACGTATGCTGGGGAATGAGCTGGGTTTCGTGTTCAGGTACTTTCCGTCCAGGGCACACCTCGGAGCGCGCGCTATTCAGCGTAAGGCTGCGTCGAGCACGGCACGCCGGTGATCTCGGTCGACCCGAAGAAGAAGGAGTTGGTCGGCCACTTCAAGAATCCTGGCCGCGAGTGGCAGCCTCAGGGCGAGCCCGAATTTGGTCGATGTCCATGACTTCCCGGGTGATGCGATCGGGAAAGCAATTCCGTACGGCGTCTACGATATGGCCGCAAACGACGGGTTCGTGAGCGTTGGCGTGGATCACGACCCGCCCGTGTTTGCGGTCAGTTCGATCAAGGCTTGGGGGAAGCAAGTCGCGCCCCCTAATGGCCCGCGAATGATTGAGTCATACTGCGCCGGCCGATCCCTCTTGCTGCGGCGTGCGGGCTCGTCACTGGGCTCCTCGCCCTAGTTCAGTAGGGCTGCGATGCTCGCTCCTCTCGCGCCCGCCTCGCTGCGGTCTCGGTCGGCTCGCGACTGACTTACATTCGCGGGCCCCTAGCGTCCCTGCGGCACTCGATTGCCGCGTCAACTCTTCGCTCCCGAAGCAGGGCGGCCCGCGGCGAAGACATGGCGTGAAAGCCGTCAGCGCCGTTCTAACACTTGGATGAGCAGCTGAGCTTCCCGTTGCAGTTGTTAAACCCGTTCGTGCAAGTATATGGATGCCGATAACACGTGTAGTGGTCTCGCGAAGTGCTGCCTTTGCGCGCACAATAGGCGCAGAACCAATCGCTGTTGTCCTCTACCCAGTCGCAGCTCGCGCTCCACGAACCTCTCGGGAGTTTACTCTCGACTTCGCGCACGTCTTCGCTTGCTGCGTCTGCGCTCTCCGCGCTCGAGCAAGCCCCGAAACAAGGCGTAAGTAGAGCGATAATCGTCGCCGTGATCAGTGGTCTTATTGCAATCATGAGCTTTCCTTTCACTCGGTCGTAGGAGACACCCACTGCTTAATGTCCGGTACCGAAGACTTTGGTGAAAGAGTTTTCAGTTAGAAGCGCGGAGGTTCGTCAGCGAGGTGCCGCGTGCCCTACCAACGCCCGACGCACGCCCTGCGTACGCCCGACGACGCCCTGACGCTCTTGGTACGTAGCCATCGAACCGGCGGCACTCGTTCGGTCGCTTGCGTGCGCACCGAGCCAAGAACCAAACGTGCGGCTACGACGCACCTTCCGGGCTCGTGACGGGGCCTTGGCCCGGTCTCTGTTCAAATGAGGATGCATTACCGGACCCGCTCACGCTTGCCGAATGGTTCGCGCCCGGACCAGAGCAGTCGTCGGCGACGCTCCCGACCTGGTGTTGACCTGCGCGCATGTCGTCTGGGGAAAGAGACGCCTGTCGCGAGCTGTTCGATGAGTTCTTTCGCAGCGCACTGCGCCTGATGGCTGAAGAGCTCCGCTGCTGGTGCCTCCCCGTGATCGCCGAGTCGTGTAGGGCATGCGGGCAAGAGGTTCTACGGCTCGGACTCAGCCAGGCCCGAGTTCGTCTCGGCCGCTCTTTCGCCTGGCATGCCTTCGAGCATGTGGCCGAACGCGCGACGCGAGACGAGTTGAATCACTTGCTCCCCGATCTGCCCGTCTCACTTCGCCCGCTAGCCATCGATAGGTTCGTGACAGCAGTGCTGTCTCACGCCCTAGAACTCATAAGAACGTAAGAGATGCGTCCTAGCGAACGCCGCTACGCGCTGATCGCAATTGCCGCCGCGCTACCGCGGCAGGCACCCGCACTGCTCGATGAATGTGCCCGAGAGGCGCAGAAGGAGTCAGGAGAAGTGCGCGCCAACGAAACCAACAGCACGCCCTAGTCGCACTCGGATACGGCCAAACCGTCCCAGAGGTCGAATTTTTCGCGCCCAACCACGGCTCACTCGTCAGAAAATTCGATTTGTTCGCCCCCAAGCCCCGGCCCGCCCGTCAAAAAATTCGAACTTTTCGTCCTTAGCCACGAGCGAACCGCGCCAACCTGCGAATCTCGGGTGCACTGAGACGGTCTCCCTCCGATCCAAATCGATTTTGCCGATCATCGGCGGTCGAACCGTGCCACAGCCCGACACCAGGCGGCGGAAACGCGCTGCAGTGCGCCGATTCCGCGCCACCGATCGAGCGGGCGTACCGCACGCTTCGGCAGACGGCGGGTTGGAAGCGCGCGCTGGACGGCGTCGCGCCATGGAGTTACTAGGGCTGACCAATGGGTGGTCATTCGACGACGGATTTCGCGTTCGGGTCTTGGGCGATGCAGGTCGGTCGCGCCAGCGTGTGCGCGGCGTTGCTGGCGTGTGCGGCGTGCGAAGCGGCTCAAAGCGCCGCGCCGACCAGGCCGGCGGTCACGAAGGAGGCGCCGCTCCCAGATTGGCGGGCCGGGCAGCGCTATTTCTACACCAGCAAGCTCGCTAGCAAGATGTCCGTCAGCGGCGGGAGCATGATCGGCTTCAGCATGACCGCCGAGCTGTCGCTCGACGCGCGCTCCACGGGCGGCAGCACCGAGTTCATCGCGCGTATCAGCCAAGCTCAATTCAAGGCCGACAATCCCACGGCGCAGGCTCAATTCGAGCAACTCGCGAACGAGCTGAGTCAGCCCTTCGGCTTTGCCATCGCGGGCGGCAAGCTGAGCGCGCTCGAGCTCCCGTCCACTTGGTCCTCGTTCGCGACCACGATTTCTCGCACCTTGGCCGCCGGTTTTCAATTCGTCGAGCGACCGGAACAGCAAACCGGTCCGACTTGGACGGCGCGCGAGGTCGATGCCACCGGCAATTTCGACGTCGAATACACCCCCCGCCATGACAAGACCCTGGCAACGAAAAAACTGCGCTACGCGTCGATCGCATTGGGTAAGATTTCGCTCACCAAGTTCGATGCCACGGTCACGCCCAAAGTTCTGGAGTCGACCGGCAGCGTGACGCTCGGCGACTCGCCGGCAGGGCCTCGGCTTCGCTCCGTCGCGTACCAAGAGAAGTTACGCGCGCAGCTCACGCCCTCGTCGCAGGTCGACTCGGAGACGCAACTCAAGCTCGATTTCACGGGCAGCGAAACGCCGTCCACGCCCCTCGATTGGATGGCGTCGCTCGCCGGAGCCCGCAAGCTCGCGCCGGACGAGGTCCTGGTCACACCGACGCCGTCGAACAAATACGACGCGACGCGCATCGGCGACTACACGGTGCCGAAAGCGGTCGCCGAGCTGGAAGCCGAAGTCCGCGATCCTCAGGGTAACGAGCTGATCGAATCCGTGCGCGGCCAGGCATTCGAGCCCGAGCACTTGAAAGAACGGCAAAACAAGCTGCAAGCCAACGCGCGAGCATTCGCGGCGCTGGCCGCGCTGATCCGCTCGGACGCGAAGAACGTGCCCCCGGTCGTGGCGCGCATTCGCGCCCATTCGGTCGCGCGCCGCGCGCTCTCGGACGCACTATCGTCCTCGGGCACGCCAGAAGCTCAAGCAGCGCTCGTCAGCCTTTTGAGTGATTCGAAGCTCGAGCCTTCGGCCCGGCGTACCGCCGCCTTCAGCTTGATCCGCACCGAGGCCGCCACGCCCGCTTCGGTGAGCGCGCTCGAGTCACACACGCAGCCGAGTGACCCGCTGCACACCTTCGCCCTGCTGGGCCTGGGCACGATTTCCCGACGCCTCCGTGAAGCCGGAGCGATCGAGCGCGCGGATGCGATCGTGCTCGGCTTGGTGCAGGCTCTGACTGCCGCGAGCACGGCCGAAGATCAGATCAACGCGCTGCGCGGCATCGCCAACTCGGGCGCGAGCAGCGCATTCGACGCAGTAAAGCCGTTTTTGCAAGCCAAAGAGCCGCGCGTCGAGGCCGCCGCCGTCGACGCAATCCGCCTGATGGTTCGGCCAGAAATCGACGCCGTCATCGCCGCTGAATTGGCGCAGCCGAACCTGGCGGTGCAGGACGCGGCGCTCGCCGCGATCAGCGTGCGTGAGCCCTCCAGCGTGCTCGCCGACGCGCTCGGGCGAGCGGCGAAGTCCGCGACGCGCTCGGGGCTGCGCATCAAGGCCATTCGCATCATCGGGCGCTGGCTTCCGCAACGCCCCGAGTTGCGCCCGAACCTCGAGCTGCTCGCGCAGTCCGACAGCGCCGATCAGATCCGCGCTGCGGCGAAGCAGGCGCTCGGCACCTGAGACGAGCAACGTCCGCCAGGCGCTGCGGGAGATCGACCTCGCGTCACGCACTGGCGGATTTCGCCGGTTACACGTCCATCATCACGGCTTCGTGCAGTGATCGAAGAAGAAGTAGCTCGGCCCGACGCTACACCCGGTGGGGTTAGTGAAATCCGTCAACGTTTCGCAGGTGAAGCTACCCCAGACGCTGCGCGTGGCCGGGTCGACCTGGATGATGGAGAACATGCACTGCGACGTGTAACCGTCTGCGCTGGGCAGCTCGTAACTGCCGAAGCTCATTCCGCCTTGAGAGGGACTTCCGCTCACGAGCCGAGAATTAATGGTGAATTCTCGACTCTGGTTGATCGGCCCCAACGTGATTCCGGCGTCGATCATGAACGGCGCGGTGTCGGAAAACCAGGTGCAATTGACGAGCGCTGGGATACCTGTGGCATCGACCTCTTGGTCAGCGATGCCCTGGCCCTTAGCGGTTGCGCTCACCGGATGACCGGAAGAAACGACGGGATAGTCCTGAGTTTGCGCGGAGAGCGCGCAGCCGTTCCCCGACTGAACGTTGATCGAGAAAGCTCCGCGCACCACTCCGCTGTCCGAACCGCCTGTGGAACTGCCGGCCGTTTCGCTACCGGCCATCGAGCTGCCGCCATTGGATGACGTGCCACCAGCCCCCGCGACTGAACCGCCGCCACCGCCGCCGCTCGGAGCATCGGAGCTGCCGCAGGCAGTCAGAACGGAACACAACGCCATCACCATCACCGTTGAAGCAGCGTGTCGAAACATGGCGCCGAGCTTACACAACGAAGCATCCACGACGATACCGACGAAAGCACCTTTCGCAATCAGCGCGTGCGAGTCATCGGATGATTTTTGCCCTCGCCGTCTTATCCGGGCCATGCCCCGGCAGATTCCGCCGTTCATACATCATCCCTCAGGGTTTCATGCCGTGATCGAAAAAGAAGGAACTCGGTCCGACGCTGCAGCCGGTCGGGTTGGGGAAATCCGTCAGTATGTCGCACATGAAGCTGCCCCATTACGCTCACTAAGCGGTCACTTGGTGAGAGCAAGGTGTCACGGTTCAATTCTCTCCAGCGCTCGATGAAGCGCAAGCCAGCCGAGACCGGAACCGATTCCGGCGAGGTGAACCACGGGATACTTCTTCTGGCCAGACTCCCGCGCGTCGTGCTACCGTCGGCAAATTCGCGCTCGTGGTCGGCGAGCGGGGCGTGGGTTCTTTCGCAGTCGGGGACTGGTCATGAACGTCTGGTATAAATTCGCTGTCACGGGGCTGTTTTCACTCATCACCGCCTGCGGCAGTCGGCCGGATGGCGCTGAAAAGACGAGCACTCAGCGGTCGGAGTTGGAACCCGGGCCGGTGTTCACTTTGTCGATCAGCACGCCTGCTGGCGTCGCCATCGATCAAGCGCTCCTATCTGGGAGTAACTCGCTCACCGTCGATGATCGCGTGACGTTGGCGCAAGCGGGGCAGCTTCCGGCAGTGAGCGGCCTCGGTGCTGGTGGCGTGCAGCTCGGTTCGAATGTGGTCGGTCACAGCAATGTGTTCAGCGCCGGAACCACGTTCCTACGCTCCAACCTGCACGTGTTCGGCTTCGTCGAATCCGCAGGGGCCATCAGTCCGCAGAACCCGGTCCAGATCGACCACGGCAGCAAGACCGGTGCTTCGGTCACACCGCTCGTCACTTCCTTCAGTGTTACGTTCCCCGCCAGCAAATCCGGCGACCAGTTCATCGGGCCGGACGGTCCGGTCGTTGCCGTCGCGCCGGGCTACTACAGCTCCCTGAATCTGCGCTCGCGCGGCAAGCTGCTGCTCAGCGCCGGCAACTACTACTTCGACTCCTTTTCGACCGAGCCTCAAGCGCAATTTCAGGTCGATTCTTCGCACGGCACCACGTTCGTCTTCGTGCGCGATTCGTTCAACTACAAGAGCCCGATCACGAGCAGCTCGAGCGCTCAGCCTTCGGTCGTCGTGGGCTACCTCGGGAGCTCGCTCGCCTACCTGCAGGCCGGTTTTCCCGGCGTGTTCATGGCGCCGAATGCGACCCTGGAGCTGCACCGCCCAGACATCGGCTCGTATGTCGGCGCGTTCTTCGCCAAAGATGTGCACGTTTTTTCCGATTCGACGATCGGCTTCTCACCCTTCGGTCCGTCGCTTCTGTGCTCGCTGGGCGACAAAGCCCACTGCACCGAAGATCCCACGCCCGACTCCGACGGCGACAAGACCGACGATCTGAAAGATGGTTGCCCACTCGATCCGAACAAGATCGCTCCTGGGATCTGTGGCTGCGGCACGGCCGAGACCGATCGCGATCACGATCACGTACCGGACTGCCACGACTTCTGCCCGGATGATCCGCACAACACCTTCCCGGGGGCCTGCGGCTGCGTCGGCCAGTCGAATCTGCAGCCAGCCGGAGTCGCGTGCACCGTCGAGTCCTGCTCGGGCTCAGGCCAACAAGCGACCTGTGATGGCAACGGCCAGTGCGGCGTGCCCGCGTGCTTTCCAGCGCAAGACTGTGTGTTCAGAGTCTTCGGCAACAGCGGCTACTTGATCTGCAGCGGCGCGGTGTCTTGGGATCAAGCCGAAGCGCTGTGCCAGCAGGAACCCGGCCGGTCACTCGCTGAAGTCGACGATCGCACCGAAAATCTCTGGCTCGCCAGCGTTGCCGGGAGCGATGCCTGGGTCGGTGGCAATGACCGCGTCACGGACGGCCGCTGGGCTTGGAGCTACAACGGCGTGCGCGATCGTCGGGCGTTCTGGGACAACGGCTTGCCCGTGCCGTTCCACTTCGCCAGTTGGCGCGCGGGCGCCCCGGCGGACGGGCAATGCCTGAAGTTGGGCAGTGACGGCAAGTGGTCGGATGCCAACTGCGCCGAAACGCGTGGCTTCGTGTGCGAGCAGCCGCTGCGTCGGTTGCCGCCCACGATAACGCGAGTCTGCCCGTGTCAGTTTTTTCCCGGAATCTCCTGCGACAGCTGCGGCAAGAACGACAGCGACCCGACGACCGGGCCGTGCGTCGACGGAAGCTCGGTGTTTCCGAGCGATCACAACGAGAACTGCACGACGGACAGCCCGCCTGAGGATTGTCAGAACCGCGCCGAAGCGGAGCAGATGGTCCAAGAGTGCATCGACAACTGCAAGGCGGAGGGCGATCCGGGGTGCGACGCGCACTGCAAAGGGTTCGCCAGTGTGCCACCTCCCGGCACGTGTCCACGGTTCACCCCGGACGAGCAACTGCACTGCGATCTGGTGCCGAGCTCCATTCTTGCCGGCACAGCGTGCAGCGTTGCGTCCCCCGCCTGTCCGAGTGGCAGTACGTGCGGGCGCGTCTACGATTGTGCGGCGCTCGACGGCAACCAGCAGCCAATTGTTTGCGGCAGCGACGCCGACTGCGGCGGCTTGCACTGCGACTCCCATCATCGCTACTGCATCGATCCCAACAAGAAGAGCAATTGCGACGACAAGGACGCGAACGGCAAATGCGTCGGCGCCTGCTTCGGCCGATTTGCCTGCGGGCAACCGGAACCGGGTTGCGCAGAGCGGGCTACGGACACCCTGACAGGTCGTTGCTCCACCACCGAAATCTGCCCGGATCCCGGCAGCGTCGACACCGACACCAATCCGCTCACCAATCCGGGCTCGAACCTGACGCCCTCGCCGTTCCCGGCCGACGACCTCTTCCCGGAGGATCCGCCCACGCCGGAGCCGACACCCTATCCGCTCGCGGGTCCCGACACTTGCGGTGGTCCGGGTCAAGCCGCCTGTGACTTCCCGATCGGCGCGCACCCGTGGTGCAACTACAAGGTCGACCCCGCCGAGACCCCCAGCTGCGGTCAGAGCACCACGACGCCGGGAGCGCCGTGCAAATCAGTGAGCGACGCGGATCCCGCGTTCGGCGACAAGAAAGGCGCCAGCGGCCACGACAGCGGCCCCATCCGCTTCGATTTCGATCCGAACCTCGACATTTCGTACGAGTTCGGCAATCCGCTCCCGCTCGGTGACACGCAGTTCGGCGCGCATGCCATCGCGTCTGCGACCGCGGATGCTCACTTCAATCTGTTCGGCATCGGCGGCGACGTGAGCATTCTCGACGCGCGCGGTCAGGTCGACGTCGATCGCTGCGGCTTCAACAACGACGTGAAGGTCGATCTGTTCGGCATCGATCTCTTGCCGCTCGTGGTCGACGGCGACAACCTCGACAAGCTGAGGAGCGCCAACACCTCCGCCGAGGATCGCCAAACCTGCCAGGATACCCTCGGCGAAATTCAGAAGCTCGTGAACCGCGCGCAAAAGGCGCTCCGCGACGCGCAAGAGCTGATCCGACAAGAGAAAGAGCTGGTCGCGAACGGCCAGCGCTTCAGCCCGGACCTGTGCCATCAGTTGTTGGAAGCGTCGGGCAAGGGACTTCCGGCGGATTTCCCGTCGGCCTCCGCTCAGTTCCAAGGCTGTGGCGCGCTGTCGCCCGAAGACACGATCAACCTGTTCTCGCGCTACTACAAGCAACAGGTCATCGCGCTCAAGGCTCAGGTCGGGGCCCTGCTCGACAAGAGCGCGGCCAAGGTACCGAGCATCAACGTCGGGTTCCTCGACCAGCAGGCGGGCCAAGTCGAGGACGAAAACCGTCGCGAGGTGCAGCAGATCGCGAACTTTAATTTCGCCATCGGGCCCATCCCGATGAACCTGACGATCGAAGCCTTCGTGCAGTACGGCGTTGCCGGCAACCTGGGCTTTTCGTTGTCGCCCAAGGCGATCGCCAACACGCTGCTCGACAACACGAACGAGCCGTTGGCCGAGGTCGACGCCGCGTTCACTCCGTTTGCGGGCGCCGGGGTCAGTATGTTCCTGGGCGTGGGCTTCGACTTTGGTCCCCTCAGTGCCAAACTCGGAATTTCCGGCGACGTGAGCCTGGGCGTGGTTTCGCTCCCGCTGTACGCCAGCGCGGGCATCAAGGTTCAAGCCGCAAATGACGACCGCCCGCTTCCTGCCGACTTGCAGGCCATGGCCGCGAGCGGAAACATGCTCTATCCGCAGGGCCCGCCGCGGAAATTTCGCTTCAACGCACACTACAACTTCGGCATCGGGGCGGACATCAAAGATATTCTCAAGGGCACCATCTACGGCAAGCTGCGCATCAAGTTCTTCTGGTTCAGTAAGACCTGGCAAAAGAAGATCGCGGAGTTCCCCTCCCTGTTCCCAGAGTTCAAGCAAACCTTGATCGGCGGGGAGGGCGATGCGCCGTTCGCGTTCGGCGATCTCGGTTTGCTCGGCTTCATCCATATGCCGGTCACGTTCATCGATTTCGCTCCACTCGATACGCCTCCGTCCTTACCGCCACTGGACACCGGTTCTGGCGGTAGTGGCGGCGGTGGTACGGGGGGCTCCGGTGGCGGTTCAGCCGGCGCGAGCGGCCACGGCGGCGCACGCGTCAGCCTGTTCGTGCAAGGCGACCCGCGTTACAAGGATTTCGACCCGAGCCGCGTCGATCAGCTGTTCTACGCCGGCTACTGCGAATGCACGAGCGACGGCGCCGCCTGCACGAGCAACCTGGATTGCTGCGGCACGAGCACCTGCCTTCAAAATGACGATCTCCACACGAAGACGTGCGACCAGTGCGCCCACACGTCGACCTTCGCGCACCAAGGCCAACGCTGCCAAACGTCGGCAGACTGCTGCGGGCCGACGGATCATTGCGAGCCGTATGGAAACGTTCCTCCAGACGCGAGCCCAAGGTATTGCCAGGTCTGCGTCGCCGAGGATCACGCGATGAAGACGCACAACGTGAGCAACGTTCCCGATTTTCCGGACGAATGTTGCCCCGGGTTGACGCCCTTCAACCCGCCCGCCTTCGTCAATGGAGTGATGACGCCGTTTGCGGGGCCGCCAATCTGCCACTCGTGTCAGGGTGATACCGAAGCGTGCAACGTTCAGACCGACTGCTGTGGGGCGCCTGATGCAACGTGTTTCAACAACGTCTGCGTGACGGTGAAATAGCGGAGTGAAGGTGAAAGCGTTGACGTTGGCCATGTTGACCGAGCGACTCGTGTTGGGGTTGTGCGCCCCGCTGGCGGTTGGCTGCGGCTCGTCGTCTAATGGCGGCAGAAACGACGGCAGCGGAGGCCGAACGGCCAGCGAAGCGGGCACCTCGAACGGAGGACTGCCCACTGGCACGGCAGGCGCGGCTGGTAGCTCCGGGAGCGATCAGGGCGGCGGGCAAGCCAATGGAGGCGGCAGTGGCTCGACCTCTGCTCCGGTTCAAGACCACGCGTTGGCAGCTACGGACGCGAGCGCTTGCGCGCTCGATGCTTCGGGGAAGATTCAATGCTGGGGCTTTGCGCCAAACACCTGGACCATTCCGGACGGAACGTTCGTGGAGCTGCACGCTTCGCTCTCCTCATTTTGCGCAGTTCGCGCGGATCGGACGGTGACTTGCTTCGATCCGCCTTCCGGAAATTCCACGAGCATCGCCAACATGATGCCGATGGGAAAAGTCCAACTGATCGAGCTCGGTTTGGGCACGATCTGTGGGGTGGATGACACGGATGCCCCGTTCTGTAAGTCGGACTACCCCGGGTTGTCCGTGCCAGACGGCGAGAGTTTTTCGCAGTACTCGATTGGGTATGAGTTTGCGTGTGGCATTCGCAAGGCCGATGGCAGCATCGCCTGTTGGGGGAATGGAGGCGACGCGGCTTGCTCACTGAGCATCCCGGCAGTGGGCCAGCTCGTGCCACCGTCAGGCGCGTTCGTGCGTGTTTCGAGCGGTGTCTATTCGAGTTGTGCGCTCGACGCCGCCGGCGCGTTGTCCTGTTGGGGCGCTGGGAAGTCTGGGGACGACAGCGCTGCGGCGTGCGCAGGTCACCGCTACAACTTCGGGCAATCGGTGTCACCGAGCGGCGCGTTCCGCGCAGTCGCCGTTGGTCAGAACCACTCCTGCGGCATCAAGACGGGAGGGGCTCTAGCCTGTTGGGGCGCAGGCACGGCGGACAGCGACTGCCCGGGCGACAGTGTGGACTGCCGCCAATCGCGGCCGCCCGCCGGCAGCTTCGTCCAAGTCTCCGTTGGTCGGGTGCATTCATGCGCGATGACCGCGGAGCGCAAAGTCCAGTGCTGGGGCTATCCGGGCGCTGGTGCAGGCGATGGGCGGCTCGTGCCGCCCGCGGAGTTCCAATGACGCGCCATTTGTCCCTATGCTCCGAGTTGGATGAAGAAATTTTGGGCGCGCCGCAGTGTGAGGATATTGGGCCCGCTCGTGCTCGCCGGCGCAACCGCGGGAACCGCGCTTTACGTCCTGGCCCGACCGTATGTCGCGCGCTACCGCGAAAAGCAGGAGACGTGCGCGCACGTTGGGGATGGCAAACCGCAGCTCTATTTGGTGTCGGATTCGGGGAGCTCGCGAGCGCAACTCGACCCGGGTTTCTATCACTTCGACGCGAGCGGGTTCTGCTATCACGCGGAGTGCGATCTGGATTTGCGCGATCCACCGATGGGATTGCCGCCGGAGGGCTGGTTTCGCTCGAGGCGGAAGTGCCGTGGAGACGAGCTTTCGTTCGTCACCGGGCTGAGCGTCGTATCTGGTTTTATGGCGCCTGCAGCGGTGAAGAAGCTCAAGCTGCGTGTAGTCCGCGACGGCAAGGTACTTTTCGACGACACGGTCGACGAGCACGCGTGTTCGCCGCATTTCTGTCTCGTCAGCGCGTTTCAGTAACAGGCGGGAATTTGCAAAGCAGGGAGATCCCCGAGGTGAGGGTCTCGCTGAGGTCGAAGGGAGCGGAGCGATGAAGAGGCGAGCAATTGGGGTTGCGTTGACCGGGGCCGTCCTATGTGGCTGCGGCCGCGGAGAAAACGCGAGCACTTCGTCGGCGCCACTCTTAAACGGGAACGTGCTGACTCCACAGCAAGCTGCTGCCGAGTCGGCGGTGTCGGTGATGAGCGACGGCAATCAACCTTTTGGCGCTGCCACGATCATCGGCCCGAAGACCATCCTGTCGGCGGCTCACGTATTCACGACCCCCGGTTTTCCGATAGATAAGAGGCTGACGATTGGTTGGGGAAACGCTAGCCCGAGGCCGACTACCGGCATGACGGGCTTCATCAACTACCCGTCATACAAACGCGCCGGCAAGATCGCGAACAAGACCATTCCGGTAGACATCGGTGTGGCGTTTCTGAGCAATCCCATCCCGGGTGCGCCCATTGCGCCTCTCGACTGCGACCCGACGCCAGTGCCACAACTACATTGTGTCAGTGGTGAGGAACACGTGCTCATTCCGGGACCGCCATTGATCAATGGCCAGTCCCCGCCCACCATTCAAGTGACGCCGCTCATCAACGACGCCGTGTTTGGGGTACTTATTCAAGATCCTTTTATCGCGTTATTTCGCCCGAACGGGGCGAAGCCGGTGCAAGAAGGAGAGGTCGGCGACTCCGGCATGGGCTGTTATCGCGCGGGAGCCAAGAACGTGACGTTCGTGGAGCGCTCGGTCGGCGACGACAGCATCTCGCCAGGCAAGAGGATCAGCGTCGGCACGCTCGTGCCACCGTTCTGCGGCTGGATAAACAAGCTCTTGCGTGACGGTCCGCCATCACTCGACAGCTTGGGGGTCTTTCTGGCGACCGAGCAACAGATCGACAAGGACCACGAGCCGGATTCGATCGAACTGGCTACGGTCGCAGGCGATGATCTTTTGCTGACAATCGGTCAAACGGGGTCCGGTGAGCAATCGTTTCCCGTCACGGTTCCCGGTGTCTCGCAGTCAAAAGTCTTGGCGGCGGCGATCGGTAATTTCAACGGCGCCGGGCAGACACTCGCGGTGCTTTCCGGGGACACCGCCGGCGGAACGATCCAAACGGCTTCGTTCAATGGCGTGCCGCAACCGAGTGTGAGCGGCGCAACCGGAAACGACTACCTCATGCTGTCCAAAGCCGACCTGAACGGCGACAAGATTGACGATCTGGTCGCCCAGCATGCCGACGGTGGAATCGAGGCCTTCGTGGGTGGAGCGAGCGGGCTGAACCTGAGCTCGACCATCAAGCCAATTGCGATCCGGGCCGATCGCGACAGCCTGTCGGACTTCGTCTGGTTCACCCCGGGCACCGGCCAGATCAGCCTTTCGAGCTCGATCAACGGGGTCCACGCGAACACGCTGACGAACCAGCTGAAGATCAGCGATCTGCAGGCCGGACGCTTCCGCCGCGGCAGCGGAGCCAGCGCAGGCATCGAGGATGTCGTGACGTTGGATACGGATACGGCGGGTGGCGGCGTCGTGGTCTGGTGCGACTCGACCGAAGCCTCCGTCGAGTGCCATTCGGCGATCGATGCGCGCTTCATCAACCAGACTCGAAACCCGATTGCAATCGACGTCTTCGACACCAATGAGGACGGGCTCGACGACGTGACCGTCACTTACGCGGGCACCACCCAGCCACCGCGTATCTTCTTGGCTACGCCGGATGGTCTTCCTTCGGCGCCCGCTTCGGCACCCGCGAAGAGCTTTGTGAACGTCACGACGGTGACCGAGGGCGGGAACATCGCGACCATTGGCTTCGACAACAGCGGACAAAACAATACGATTCAGGCCAATTCGATCGACAGTGACGGCAACATCTCTTCGCCCATCAACACCGGCATAGCGTTCGTCAATCCATTGACGGTGGTCACCGGAAACTTCAACGACGATGGTACCGCAGCCGCGCTCACGGGCGGTGCGTCCGCGCTCGGCGCTGGACAGGCCCCGTTCGAGGATGTCGCGATTCTCAGCGGCGGCCACCTCTTCGCCTTGATTTCGAACCAGGACGGCACGTTCTCGCTCAACACGCTGAGCGCGCCCCCGGATATCGTGTCGATCGCGAGCGGCGATGTCACGGCTGACGGCATCGACGATCTGCAAGCGACGCGCAACGACGGATCGGTGATCGTGTTTGCGGGCATCCCGGGCACCGGCCACGGGTTGAGCTCGACCGGCGAGAATTTCACGGGTCTGCCCACGCCCGACGGATCGGACGGCAAGCTCTTGCTCTTGAGCGGCCTGGGCGTCGACACCGTGGGTGCGACAGAGGCGCGCATCAAGATTCAAGCGACCGCGGACGATCCCGCGTCGCTCGATCATCTCACCGTGCAGATTTTCGACGGAGACAACGGCGGTCTGAACCAGTTCGACAAAGACACGAACTTGCTCAAGACCTGCTACCGCCTGACGCCCGATCCGTGCGGTGACGGCAACGTGGGCAATTGCAACGGCGGGCAACCGGCGCCCGCGCCCATCGCCACGGTCACCAGCGCCACGCTGCACGACAACGCCTGGGACACGATCTTCAGCGGTCCGCATTCGGCAGCTGCATCACTCACTGGCAACGGCCAGGCGCCATTCACCTATGAGCTGCGCGTCTATCTGGCCGCGGATTGCTCGCAGTTGCCGGGCGCTGGCGCACAAATCCACGTCGCCACCGCGGACGGCTTCAAGGTGCGCGCAACGGGCATGGTCAGTCAGCCCGCAGGCGAATTCTCGCTGGTCGGCGCGGATTCCAATGGCCCATTCGGCATCCCGAATCTCCCGTACATGTCGGACACGAGCTACGACGGTAGCTTCAGTTTGCCCATCGCGGTTGGCTCGAGCGCGACCGAGATCCAACTCAAAGAGTCCGACGCCGACAGCTTGAACGATACCACCCGCGGCGTTTCGGTCGGCGCTAACGATACGATTCAGTACCAGCTGCTCCGGCCGAACGGAACGCAGGCGCCGCTCGTGGGTGCGGAGAACACGTCGCCCACGCTGGTCGTCACCAATCCTTCCGGTAACAACGATGGCGTCAGCGCGTTCGACGTAGAGACCCGCATCTCCACCATTACCAGCCCCACGCCGGGCACTTGGGTTTGGAAGTGGAACAACGTCGGCGCCGGCAATGCGATCCACGTATTTGCGCCCTTCGGCTCGCCCACGACGCACGAGGTGCTAGGCGCTCGCCGCGTTCGGCCGATGAGCACGACCGCGCAAGAGCCGGCGTATTTCCAGACCACACCGCCCTCGATGGCCGTGGTGCTCGGTCACGAGAGTGCGACTCGAGAGCTAGAAGGCAGCAGCGTGTACCTCGCCGATCAAAGCGCGATTCAAACCATGCTCCAGAACCCGAGCGCGACGCTCGAAGGCGAGCTCCAGCGCCAGCTGTTGACGGCGAAGCTCAACGCGGCGCGCAGCTTGGCGTTGGGTGAGGACGTCAGCGGCGCCCTCGTCTACGGCCGCACGCTCAGCGCCCGCACCGTGATGAACGGAGCCGACGACGTGGTCGCCGGGGTGGATCCGTTTGCCGACGGCGCGCGCGTATCGCAGCTGATCGGGCTACTTAGCTCGATCAATCTGGGCGAGCTCAACTACCAGCTGCCGGGCGTGCCGTTCTCGGATCAACCGATGGCGGACGACGACAACGACGGCATCGTCAACATGAAAGACAATTGCCCGGCGCTCGCCAACCCACTGCAAGAAGACGCGGACGGCGACCGCATCGGCGATGCCTGTCACGTACGGCCAATCGCGAGCTGCGTGCTGCAGCGCTCGGAAGGGCAATACGACGCCTTCTTCGGCTACGAGAACCCGCTCAGCTTCCGCGCGTTCGCGGTGGGCAGCCGCAACCTGTTCACCAGCAGCACGCGCGCGATCGACCCGCCCCAACCCAGCGAATTTACCGCCGGCTCGCGCTCGAAGGCATTCCACCAATCACTCTCCGCGACGGAGATCGCAGCTTGGACGCTGGACGGGGAAACCGTATTCGCGAATGCCGACATGGCGCACACGGCGCCCTGCTCGGGCCGCGAGCTCACCTTGGTCGACTTTGCGCCGCAGACCGCCATCTTCGGCACCGACTCGGTGACGATTGGGCACCACAGCCGCGTGACCGCCGACAGTGGGTTGCCCAGCGTGGCCAGCAACGGCGACATCGTCGTCGGCTCGAGCAGCGTTGTCGGCAACGTGCTCGCGGGCGCTCGCGTCAGCGTGGCCGACTATGGCTCAGTGCTCGGCCTTGCAGCCACGAGCGGCGGGCTCGACAAGCGCGCGACCGCTGCCGTCAACTCGACACGTTCGTTTACCTGGCGCCCCCATTCACTGGCTTGGGTCGATGATTTTGCCGCGGGTGCGGTCACCGACATCGTCGTGGGCGAGCGTCAGCAGCAAACCCTCGAGTCGGGTGAATACGGCGATGTCACGGTCGAGCCGCAAGCGCAGCTCCTACTCGGCGCGGGGTTGTACCGCTTCCGCTCGCTCACGGTGCGAGAGCAAGGCAGCCTACGCGTCACGGCGGGCGACGCGGTCGTGCACGTCGCGAACGCGCTGCAGCACGCGGGCGATACCCGCCTGCTGGGCGATGCGAGCCTCGTCATCGGCTACTTTGGTTCGCAACCAGCGGCGATCGTCGGCTCATTGCAAGCTGCGGTGATCGCGCCGAATGCGTCGCTCACGCTCGGTGCCGCGGGGCACGCGGTGTATACCGGGTCGTTCTTCGCCAAGCAGGTCGTGGTCGGCCCCGGCACGCAGGTGAAGTACTTCGACGCCAAGCAATGAAAGTGGCGGCTCTGCTGCTGTCGCTTACCTGCGCCTGCGGCTCCTCGGGATCCAACACTTCGCCGGCGGCGTCGGCTGGCAGCGCCGGCATCTCGGGCGACAACACGCCGGGCGGCGCGACGAGCGCCGGCTCCGGCGGACGCGAGGAGTCTGGCGGCACCGGAGGCGCGGCCGGACATGGCAATTCAACCACGGCCGGCGACGGCGGCGCAGCGGGCGAAGCGGGAATCGCGGGCACGAGCGCTTGTGATCCCGCATCTATCTCGCTCGACGCCGTTCCGCACGTGCACGGCTTGTCGCTCGAGCGGGTCGCCTTCTTTCAATCGGTGAAGGTGCCGCTCATGGAGCAGCTGTTCGAGGTCACGGACCGCCGGGTGCAAGTCGTGAGCAACCGGCCGGGCTTGCTCCGCGTGTACGTGAACCCAAGCCCGAGCTGGCTCGCTCGCTTGGTGCGCGCGCGGCTGACGCTCGCATCCGACGGCGATGTTGAAATGCCTCAGGTCTTCGATCAGACACTGCTCGTGCTCGGAGAGTCGAGCGATGGGGCGCTGGTTTCCACGTTCAACTTCGACATCTCTGCGGAGCTAGTGAGCGAGAGCAGTGCGTACTCCGTCGAGCTCTTCGAGACCGATCCCTGCGCCGCCATCGCCGAGCCGGTCGCCGGAGCGCGCTTTCCCGCGACGGGTTTACAGTCGCTCGGGGTATATCCCGCATCCAAGCTGAAGGTGGAGCTCGTTCCCATCGCCTTCGACGTGGGGCAGAGCTCGCTCTTACCGGACTCTTCCGCGCCTCAGCTCGAGCAATTTCGCGCGCGCGTGATGAGCCTATTCCCCATCACCGGCATCGACCTCAGCGTGCGCGCAGAGCCGCTGCACACGAGCTCGAAGGATCTGCTGGCCGCGCTCGAGCAAATCACGCAGCTGCGCGCGAACGAAAACAGCGATCCGGATCTGACCTACTTTGGCCTGTTCCGCTTCACTGACAGCATCGACCAGTACTGCAACCCGAGCTGCGTGCTCGGCGCATCCGTTACTGGTACCACGCCGACCGGTGGGGTCGCCGTCGGGATCGGCTATGCCAGCGACCAGGCGGCGACCACGTTTGCGCACGAGCTCGGCCACGTCTACGGTCGCCCCCATTCGCCGTGCGGCGTGGCCGGCGATCCCAGCTACCCCTATAGCGGCGGCCGCGTCGGGAGCTGGGGCTACGACGTCGCGAAGAAGATGCTGATCGACCCGAACACGTACACTGATTTCATGGGCTACTGCTCACCCAATTGGGTCAGCGATTTCACCTTCGAGCACCTGCGTGAGTTCATCGCCGCGATGGATCAACCCGCAGCCGCGGCGAGTTCGCGGCCCTCCGAGCGGCCCGCCAATTTGATACGTTCCCAGCTGATGCTCTCAAAATCGCAATGAACGAGGTCATGGCCGTGCGTCCTTACTTCCTTCTGTACCTGTTTCTGGCGACCACCGTGGGCAACCTCATGCTCGGCTGCGGAGACGACTCGAGCGGCTCGTCGCAGCCGCCGAGCGGCGGCTCCGGCGGCGATTCGGGCGCCGGGGGCGACGCCAACGGCGGGGCCGCGGACGGTTGCGAGCCGAAGCCGTGTGCCGAGCTCGGGCTCGACTGCGGCGACGCCGACGACGGCTGCGGTCACACGCTTCACTGTGGTGACGCCTGCGCGCAAGGCGGAGCCGGCGGCGCGCCCAACGGCGATTGCGATCCGGGCGCCGTCCTCACGTCGCGGGCGAGCAATGCTCGTCACGCGACGAGCTCGGGCTACCACGGTACGGACGACGCTTACCTCGCCTTGTTCGACGTGGCTTGCAGCTCGCCGAGCGACTGCACTAGCACCTGCACCGACGCAGGCGGCTCGCAAAGCCTATGCGCAGCCTCGGAGTGCCTCGCAAACGGCCAAGCCGGCGACCAGTGCGTCCCAGCACCGGTCTGGGACAACCTCGCCACGATCGCGACCGAAGACGTCTCTCTCGACGACATGTGCCAAATCGTGCTCGTAAATACTACCTACCGCGACCAACTGCTCGCGGAGCAATTCGGGCTCACAATTCCGAGTGACGCCCTGATTCGCGGCATTGCGGTCGAAGTGCGCCGCGCTGGCGACGACAGCGTCGCCGACGACTCCGTGCGCATCATCAAGGGCGGGCAAATCGGCTCCGCCGAACGCGCGTTGCCCACGGCGTGGAGCACTGACGTAACCTGGGTCAGCTACGGCGGTCCGACCGATCTGTGGGGCGAAAGCTGGACCCCTGCCGATCTCAACAGCCCCGACTTCGGGCTCGCGTTCTCCGCGGCCTACTCCAAAAACGTCGGCAACACGCTCGCCTACGTCGACGCAGTGCGCGTCACCGTGAGCTACGAGCGAACCTGCGATTGAGCTGCCCCCGGGCAGCTGGCATCCCACTAGGGTCGATTCCCGCCTCTTTCAGCCCTGCACCTGAGCGCGGCGATCCGCCGCTTCAAAACCGGGTGCTTTGTGCAGTGTCCTCGGTCAGCGCGGCCCGTCCGGAACCGGCGCGAACGACCGGCGCGAGCCTGTTCGCGTAAAGTCTAATCGGTAAACAATCACTTAGCTCGCGTTGCCGATCCGCGAACTCGCATTGGTGCCGTCTTCCCTCAGCTGCACGGCTTCGCCGGTTCCTGCGAAGCGATGATATCGGACGGGACGCGCTGGCACGGACGAGCTGCCGGCATCGTTGACGCTGGGTTCGAGTGACGCCATGAACGGTGCCGCATGGATACTGCCGGCCCCCCAATGCTCGTCGCCTTGCCCTTCGCTGCGTGGCAGACCATGACTCCTGCGACCGCCGCCAGAGAAGTGCATGCACGCGTCGCGGGGCTGCCGGATGCCCTGCGGTCAGCCGCGCTCGCCTGGTTGACACCGGAGCATGAACTCTCCGGGGAACTGGAAGCTGTCGATCGAGCGCCTACCGATACAGCGACCTCGAAGTGTGAAGAGCAGGAGCGCGTGCCCTCACTGCGAGGAGTGCCATACTTTTTGAAGGATCTGTTCGATGTCGCTGGCATCCCCACCCGAGCCGGGTCCACGTTTCTCGATCGTGTTCGCTCGACTCCGGGAGACAGCACGTGGGTACGCCGACTCCGAGAATGGGGTGCGGCGTTCGCTGGCAAAACCCAGCTCGTCGAGTTCGCCTCGGGGTTGACCGGCGAGAACCCCCACTACGGCGATTGTCCGCAGCCTCGGTTCCCGCAACGGCTCAGCGGCGGCTCGAGCAGCGGCTCTGCCGCGCTCGTCGCGGCCGGCGTGGTCCCATTGGCAATCGGGACCGATACGGGAGGCTCGGTCCGAGTGCCAGCGGCCTGGTGCGGAGTCTATGGCTTTCGCCTGACCCCCGGAGATGAGCTCATCCGCGACGCTTTCCCGCTGGCGCCCACGATGGATACCGCCGGCTGGTTTACGGCCAACGCGATGGATATGCGCACGGCGTGGCAAACGATTGTCGGGCGGCCCCGCGAGGCTCCTCGCCAGGACGCAGCACCCGAGCCTCTCGGCAGCCGGAGAGCACTCCGTGGTTGTTACCTGCCGGCGAGTTGTCTTTTGCCCTCGATCGATCCGGTGCTCGATACAGCTTGCGAACTGGCAGCCGCTCAAATCGCAGAGAGGGCCGACCTGGCCACTCAAGCATCGTTCCTTTCCTCGTGGCAAGAGGCAGTCGAGGCTTACCTGACAATCGGAATGAGTGAGGCCTTTGCGGTTCATCGCGATTGGCTGGCTACGTACGCCGAGCACTACGATCCGATGATCTGGAAACGCTTCACCGATGCTGAGCATTTGCCTGCGGAGAAAATTGTTTCGGCTCGAGCCTCCCTCGAACAGGTTCGCCGAACTTGGACGCAATTCTTCGAGTCGTACGATTTCCTGGTGTTGCCCAGCGTGCCCACGCCCGCGCCGACGAAGGCCGAATGCACTCCCGAGTTGCGCCGCCGCCTATTGACGCTCACGGCCCCCGCCAGTCTGGGCGGTTTGCCCTGTTTGAGCACGCCCGTGACATTGCCGTCGGGCCTGAGCGCCGGACTACAGGTCATTGCTTCTCGACCCTCGAGTTCGGTCTTTGGTTGGGTTCTGTCGAATCTAGCCCAATGAAATATGACTTGGTGTTCTACGTGTCGGGGCTGACCTGTGTCGGCGGCAATCAAGCCTGCAACACCGGGCACTGTGGCTTCAGTCCGTTCGGATGTGAGCAGGCCGGGTGGCGTGAGCGCAAGGAAGTGCGCGCGGTCTCGAGCACTCGAGGACGAAGCGCTCGAATTGCGGCCAGACACTAGCACCCGGCACGCGTCGAAAAAGGCCGAGGTGTCCGACGCTCGGCGACGGTAGATCACCGCGCTCGATGGCGATCCGTTTCGCGCGTGTGCCGGTGAAGCACGCGAGCAGAGCGTCTACCGAGCTCGGCGGCGCAATCGGATCGTCCCACGCGCCATAGGCGACGAGCGGTGCCCGAAAGGCCGCGAACCGCTCTCGTGCGTCCGGCACGTGCGAGAACAACCAATCCCCGCTCGTTCCCCAGCGGGCCCATTCGCGTACCACGCCCACCGGCAGCGGCTCGCCGACGACCCACTTCGGGATCGGATCCGACACCCGCGACGAGAGCGGCAGGAGCACACGCCAGAAGAGCTCGACGCGCAGCCGATTGAGCCCATGCCAGTGATGAACGTGAGCGAGCTGTGAGCCCAACAGGATGGCACCGCGCACGCGATGGAGCTCGCTCGCGAGCCCAAGCGCCTGGCCGGCGAAACTGTGCGCAATGAGCACCGGGTCGTCCTCGAACTGAGCGCGGACGTACGCGAGCGCCGCGGTGGCATCGCGTGTGGCCCACACGGAAAGGCTCGCGCTCGCGAGTGCTCCAGCGGCGAGCGAATCCCCCACGCCGCGGTAGTCGAGACTCAGCGACCGAATCCCCCTTCCCGCGAGCCATTCGCCGAGCGGCCGGAACACCCGGCGGGGGACACCGATCCCGGGTAAAAACAGCACGTTCGCGAGGACTGGACCCGGACAGGGCTCGAAGCACGTGAGCGCGAGGGGTTGCGCGTCCCCCGCCGAAATGGTGATCGGTCGAGCGAACGACCGATCCGAGACCGAGGGCTGGATATCGACATGTGCCATCCACTGCACGTAGGACCCACCCCAAGCGAGCGCCTGAGAACGCGATGAGAAATCGATGAATCCTCCGCAGCCCGTGATCCGCTTCGTCGAGTGCCGCTCCGGCGAGCGCGTCGCAACCGCACTGCACGGCGCAGGTCCGATCCTGGTGTGCCCGGCCTGGTGGGTGGGTCACCTCGAGCTCGACTGGCAGGAGCCGCTCTTTCGTCGCTTCTTTACGCGCCTGGGCGAAGTGGCGACTGTCCTGCGCTACGACCGGCCCGGCGTCGGCATGAGCGGCCCCTCCGCCCGCCCGCGGTCCCTCGAGGACGAAGTTGCCGTTTTGGAAGACGTGATTGCCAGCCAGAACGCATACCGCGTGTCCCTTCTCGGCCTCTCCTGCGGCGGCCCGCCTGCCATCGCCTTTGCCAGCCGCCACCCTGATCTCACCGACCAACTCCTCTTGGCCGGCACGTACGCCCGCGGCTCTGCAATCGCACCACCCAAGCTCCGCGACGCGCTTCTCGAGCTCGTTCGCGCGCACTGGGGTGCCGGCTCCCGCGCTCTCGCCGATGTCTTCCTGCCCGACGCTGCCCCCGAGCTCCGCGAGGCCTTCACCCGACTCCAGCGTACCGCGACCGATGCCGCCACCGCCGCTGACGTCCTCACTCTGACTTACGCGATGGACGTGGCTGAGCTCCTCGCGAGTGTTCGAGCGAAGACCACGGTCCTACACCGTCGCGGCGATCGCGCCATCGCCTATGCCGCTGGTCACGACCTCGCGCTCGGCCTACCGAATGCCAGGCTCGTCACCCTCGAGGGCCGCGACCACCCGCTCTGGATGCTGGAGGGCGCAGGGGACCTCGTGGCCGCCATCCTCACCCACGAAGAGCAGCTGCCCGAGCCGGGCTGCCGCTTCGATCGCGAGGGGCGCTGCGTGTGGCTGGACGGTCAGCGCGTCGACCTCACGGCCCTCGAATTTGGAACGCTCGCTCGTTTGGTCGATCGAACGGGCCGCGTCGTGTCGCGGGACGAGCTGCTCGAGACGGTTTGGAAGCAGCCGCACTCGGGTAGCAACGTAGTGGACGCGGTCGTGCGGTCGCTCCGAAAGAAGCTCGGGCGGTTCGCGCGGTCGGTGGAGACTGTGGTGGGCCATGGCTATCGATTCGAGCGGTTTCGGGCGGAGGCCGAGGACGCAGCTGGCGACCTCTGAGCGCGGCTCGAGCCGCGCATTATTCATCGACTTCTCATCCTGATCTCATGCAGGAGCGTTCGCGAAGGCGCACGCTCTGTGCGCAGGTCACGAGAGGAGTAAGCATGACGAATATGGATGTTCATACAGAGGCCGCCGACACCCGAGTCAGAGGGCCGCTGCCCCAGACGCAGCCGAGCTCGAACGGCGCTAGTTCGAGCGCAGAAACCGCCGGAGCACCCGACGCCGCCACCCAGCGCTTCGCCGAGCGAGTGCTAGGCGATTTGTCGGCGGCGATGACGGGAGTGATGGTGCGCGTCGGCCACGAGCTCGGGCTGTATCGGGCCCTGGGCGAGCACGGTCCGCTCACGTCGCGGGAGCTAGCCGAGCGCGCTTCGGTTTTCGAGCGTTATGCGCGCGAGTGGTTGCACCAGCAGCGGGCGGCGGGCTACCTGGACTACGAGCGCGAGAGCGCGAAGTTCCGTCTGGCCGCCGGAGCCTTCGCGGT